>Ga0272442_10008413_pt1 | contig 13083 bp, 15 predicted proteins | sample SSMForm2O_FD_200262 | JGI IMG/M metagenome (GOLD analysis project Ga0272442, IMG submission 200262) | Marine sediment archaeal communities from Little Sippewissett salt marsh, Falmouth, MA, United States - SSM-Form-2O | ecosystem: Environmental > Aquatic > Marine > Wetlands > Sediment ...
ACCGGCTCCCATCACCTAGTGTTGCTTTGATCTGATCAGCAAGCCACGACGTGTTAATGATGATATCAGTGATGCCGGCGCTGGCAAGGTTGAGCAGGTGGTATTCAATGAGTCGGTGCTCGCCCACTTGAATCAACGGCTTTGGGGTTATATCGGTGTGCGGTCGCAGTCGCTCGCCCCGCCCGGCGGCCAAGATCATACTTTTCATGAGTAAGTGACTTTTGAATGGGTGAGTACCGTCATCTCCAGCAGGTCGCGCAAGGGTGACAGCGCTTCGTATTGGTTACAGGTGTCGATGACGTAACTGAGCGTCAATGGCAAATCATCAAGATACTGTGATTTACCGTCGCGATAATTCAGGCGTGAAAAAATACCCAGCACCTTCAGATGACGCTGGACGCCCATCAGGTCGAACCAGCGAATGAACTGGTCTCTGTCGACTACAAGATCGATCGGTGGCTGTTGCAGGTATTTGTCCAGCCATCCCTCGATCTCTTCTCTGGGCCATGCGATATAGCAGTCCTTGAACAACGAAACCAGATCATAGGTGATCGGACCAATCACAGCGTCTTGATAATCGAGCACGCCAGGGTTGTTGCGCTCGAGCAGCATCAGGTTGCGTGAATGATAATCTCTATGAACGAAAACCTGAGGTTGCTGCAACGCAGAGTCAATCAGCAAAGCGAAAATCCGTGCAAGGACGCTGCGCTGCGCGTCGTTCAGCTGAATACCCAGATGCGTGTTCAAATACCATGGCTCGAATAACGCCATCTCATCGTAGAGTCGTTGTTCGTCGTACAGTGGCAAATGGTCCTGGATACGCTGCATTTTGACCAATGCGATGAGCGCATCATTGTAAAGCTCATGACAGCTGGCCGGGTCGAGGTGGTCGAGATATTGTCGATCGCCGAGGTCGGCGAGCAGCAAGAAGCCGCGTTCAAGATCCATCGCAAGGATTTCGGGTGCGTTGACACCAGCGCCACGTAGCAGCGTGGTGATATGCACGAACGGTCTGCAATCCTCTTTGTCGGGCGGTGCGTCCATGACCACGTAAGTCGCGTTCGCGACTGTGTCTGTTATGCGAAAGTAACGCCTGAAGCTGGCGTCGGCCGATGCCGGACGAATGTCGGCGAACGAATGACCCTGGATCGAGTTCAACCAGGCTTCAAGTTCCGCTAGGCGCACAGAGGATGGCAGGCTCAATGTAGTATTGTCCGTAAGCAGTATGATTGTGACACATTTTATCAGTCTTGCACGAATCTTCCGAATGTGCCCGGCCAATGCCCGCTTGAGCGGGGGAGGATCGATTCGGATCGGTTATGTGGGGCGCTGGGCCACACGGCTATCCTCCGCGGATCACCAGTTTGGGCCTTGCCGAACCTTCAATGAAACTGGTGATGATGCCACCATACTCGATCTTCAGGCTGCTATATACCCGATCGAGGCTCATGCCAAGTATGTTGGCGGTAACCGCGCGGATAACGCCAGCATGCGCAACGATCAGCACCGCTTCATTCGAGTGTTTTTTTGCGATCTCTTCGTAACCCTGCCAAACGCGCGCGGAAAAACTCTCCAGTGGTTCAGCACCCTTCGGTCGATTGCTGATCGGGTCTTGGTAAAAAAGTTCGAGCGCAGTGGGGTCCATGCTGAGAATTTCATCGGGACTGAGGCCTTCCCAGGCGCCAAATCCGACCTCTCTAAAACGGTCATCGACGCTGTATCCGATCTTGAGTTTTTTCGACAGCTTTCGGGCAAAGTCGTGGCAGCGAGCCAGCGGTGACGTGGTGATGTGATGCCATCGAGGTTGATCAGGCACCGCATCCCACATCTGTTGCCAGCCGACATCCGTGAGCGGGTCGTCGACGCCATGTCCGCGATAGCGTCGGCCTCCTGAAGGCTCGCCGTGGCGAATTACATCAATTCTGGTTGTCATGTTTCGTTAGCTGGTTGAACGAACCTTTTTGATCCGAGTTCTGTCGTCGTAAATCCAAACTGGGCCAGTTACCCCAACCAGCCGCCGAGAGTCAGCAAGGCAAGCACAGCGATCCATATGAGTATAGAGCGCACCACCAGGTTTCTTGCCGAGATGATACTGGATATCTCGTCGCTGGCTTCCTGGTCGCGAAGCGCCCCCATGCCGGTGTTGACCAGCACGTCGTAGTTTTCCAGTGCAAGGTCGGGTTCGTGCGGCCTATTGCGATAGGCTTGCAATGCGCCGTCAAAATGTCCAGTCAACGCATAGCCCATGGCAAGCATTCTTGTTGGCGCCCATGTCAACACCGCCTGGAGCAATAGCGAAACAGCCGCAAGGCTATCAGTCAGGCCATCCTGTTTACTCAGATTAGTTGTCAGGCGGTAAAACACGGCGCCGACCGGCCCAATGATCACGAACCAGAATATTACCGCGAAAATGCGCTCATTGGCGACGTAGAGAATGGCTCGGGTGACATCGTTTATTTGCTGATCGGGGGAGGTCGAGGCGACGCGCTCCGTCAACGCACCAGCGTAGTGCAGGGCTTCATCTTCATCTCCAAGCCGACGCGCATCCAGATAATACTCGATGTCGCTGCTCAGGCAGGCTGGACCCAGACAATAGACAAAAACCAGTACGCCGAAAAGCAAATCTAGAGAACCCAGGAAAAGATCCGACAGCAGGTACTGAGCGAATGCGATGATCGATACCGGAATAATCAAGACCGCGATGAACTGGATCACGCCGTTTGATGCGCGCACCAAACGAGTCACCGCGTTGGTGTAATACTCGAACCACGTCATGTCGCGCAGATCGTGCAAATGCCTGAATACGCGGTCAAACAACAAGCCGATAATGATGGATATCAGGGCCATGAATTAAGCGTACTACATTATTTTGTCTTTATTTTTAAGCATAACATGAGCAGTGCTGCGTGCATCGATTTTAGCTGATGCTGGTCATTGCGGAGGGCGCGCAGCGCCTTTTTTCAGGCTAACAGAGACGAAAGCTTTTGCCAGTCGAAACCGCTGCCTGGGTCGGTTTTTCTGCCTGGCGCGATATCCGAATGTCCTGCGATGCGCTGCGGCGTGATCGATGGATATTGTCCGGATAAGGCCTTGATCAGTTCCACAAGCGTCTGGTATTGGTTGTGCTCAAATTTATCGGTATCGGTGCCCTCGAGCTCGATTCCGATCGAAAAATCATTGCAGCGCTCTTTTCCCTGGTAGCAGGAAGTGCCGGCATGCCAGGCCCGCTTGTTGAATGGGACGAACTGGACCATGCTGCCATCGCGTTTGATCAGCACGTGAGCGGAAACGCGGAGCTGGTGTATTTGATTGAAATACGGATGGCTTTCAGCGGGTAAAGAATTGGTAAACAGTTCTTCGACGTGATGGCCACCGTACTCACCAGGTGGCAGGCTGATCGAATGAATAACCAGCAGGTCGACGTCCGCGCCCTCTGGCCGGTCATCCATGTTCGGAGACGGCAGGTAGATGGCCTGCTCGATTATGTGAGTCCTGGGGTCGATTTCCATTGAATCCTGGCTGTCTTCTTGAAGGCTGATACCTGGTCAGTCGGCGACGCCACCTGCTGAGAAATGTGGGCTAAACCCAGTATGCGCTGCGTGTCATCGCCTTTGACATGGCTTGCATCAGTTTTTTCACCGGCGGTGGCAAGGACACGCCGCCGTGGTCAAGTGCCGTGTTGGCGTGTTCGGCTTCATCGACTTTCATCTGCTCGAGTATCGCGCGGCTGCGCTCGTCACAGGCCGGAATTTGGTCCAGATGAGAGTCGAGATGCCTGACGACTTGCTGTTCGGTCTCCGCGAGGAATCCCAGGTTCCATCTGTCACCGAGCGCACCGGCGAGAACACCGATGGAAAAAGAGCCCGCGTACCACAGCGGATTCAGCATGCTGGTGCGCCCACCCAGCTCATGCAAACGGTTTTGCGTCCATATCAGGTGATCGTTTTCTTCGCGTGCGGCCTGTTCCAGCTTCTCACGCACGGCATCGTTGCGCGCCGTCAGCGACTGTCCCTGGTACAAGGCCTGGGCCGAAACCTCGCCTGCGTGGTTAACACGCATCAGGCCCGTTACGCGTCGGCTTTCTGCAGCGTCCAGCGGGCAGTCTTCGATGTTATCCGCCGGGTACGGGCGATGCGTCGCCAAGGGTTTACCCGCGATGGTCCGAAGTGCGGTATCGGCCTGTATCAGGAATCGGTCAAAAAGGCTGTAATGTCGCATCTGGCTCTCGTCAATCGTCATTCAATTTTGCCTGGCTGAAAAAGCGCATACAATAACCACTATTGTACTTATCGGAGCGTGAGATGTCTTATTATCAATATCATGTGTTCTTCTGCACCAACAAGCGCGAGCAGGGCGAGCAATGCTGCGAACAGTGCAATGCGACCGCGATCCGAGACTATGCCAAGGCCCGAATCAAGGAACTTGGGCTGTCCGGGGCGGGCAAGGTCCGCATCAATACCGCAGGCTGTCTGGATCGCTGTGAACTCGGCCCGGTGGTCGTCGTCTACCCTGAGGAAGTCTGGTATACCTACCTGGATCGAGAAGATGTCGATGAAATTATCAACGAACACCTGGTTCATGGTCGCATCGTGGATCGGCTGAAGATATAAGTTGATGATAAAAATAGAAATAATTTTTCTCTCGATTCGGTTCGGAGGCCAAGCTTAAATTAACCTTAAAAAATCTTGACGCCGACATCATAATATTAGATAATGCTCATATTCATTGAGATGGCACAGAATTCAACTCCTCCATCCTCCCTTTGGTGGTTTTTGCGCGGATTTTTATCCGCGCCTTTTTTTGCCCAGGAAAAATGCTTGTCGCTGCGGCCGATTTTCTGTATCATTGCGCGTCTTTGTCTCACGCCCTGCGCGTGTCCACAACCTTGATTTGACTGGATTTGTCCGATGAAAACTTTCAGTGCTAAAGCAGAAACTGTCGAAAGGGACTGGTACCTGATCGATGCCGAGGGCAAAGCGTTGGGCCGCCTGGCCTCAGAAATCGCCCGTCGCTTGCGCGGCAAGCATAAAGCGGTTTTCACGCCGCACGTCGACACCGGTGATTACATCATTGTGATCAATGCCGAAAAAGTTGCGGTCTCTGGCAACAAGGCGAAGGACAAAATGTATTACAAGCACTCGGGCTATCTGGGCGGATTGAAGAGCATCAATTTCGACGACCTGATCAAGCGGGCTCCGGAAAGGGTGATCGAGACCGCTGTCAAGGGTATGCTGCCGAAAAATCCGTTGGGTCGAGCGATGTTTCGTAAGCTCAAGGTTTATGCCGGTGCTGAACATAAACATGCCGCGCAGCAGCCGCAGGTGTTAGAGCTCTAGCTTTGAAGGTTAAATAGAATGGCAGAAAGTTATTACGCAACCGGTCGCCGCAAAACTTCCAGCGCTCGTGTGTATCTGAGTAGCGGCAGTGGTGAAATCAAGATCAATGGCAGCCCACTCGATGCCTACTTTGGTCGTCAGACCACCCGCATGATCGTGCGCCAACCCCTCGATATTGTTGATATGGGCGACAAGTTCGATGTCGATATCAAAGTGACAGGAGGGGGTAACACCGGCCAGGCTGGCGCGATCCGTCATGGCATCACGCGCGCATTGATCGAATACGACGAAGCGCTGCGCAAGGATCTTCGCAGAGCTGGATTCGTGACGCGCGATGCGCGGGAAGTCGAACGCAAGAAGGTTGGTCTGCGTAAAGCGCGTCGTGCAACCCAGTACTCGAAACGATAACGCCAACAACGCATCGCGGTCATGAGATATCGTGTGAATGCGCAGTAGAGCGGACCGCGGCAATCGTCCCTCCTAACTCTTCCCTCGAAAAAATGGGGAATCGTCTAACGGCAGGACAACGGACTCTGACTCCGTCAATCTAGGTTCGAATCCTAGTTCCCCAGCCACATCCTGAGTAGCGCGAAAAGCATTTTGCAGAACGATAGTAGACAACGGTCCGAGCGTTTTAGTTCAGGAAGAGGCCATGATCAGCAGGCCTAATCTTTCGAATATTTCAGGTAATGGTTGCTATTGTTCGGGCAACCCCTTGAAAAAAAAACAATAAAAAAGAAACATATTGTGCTTGCAATTTCACAATATCTGAATATACTGCACTTAATCCTATGTCTGCGAGTTGTCGGCGCTGCATGGGGTTGCATTCGAACGTTATTGCTTGCTCACATAAGACTCGGTAAACGGGCGGTATAGTGTGCGAGCTTGATACGGTCGAATGGTTATTTTGTAATCATAGCTATGATAATAAATTGACTAATGCAGGAGTCTTGCATAATGAAAAAATCTCTAATCGCAACTGCCGTTGCTGCAGGTATGCTGGCTGCCGGAGCCGCTCAAGCACAGCCTACTGTCTACGGTATTCTCAGTTTCAGTATCGATACTTATAATGATGCGCACTTCGCCGGTACTGGCGATGGCACCATCGTCAAAGCCGATTCGCCCGAAATGAAGAGCCAGACATCGGCGATCGGTGTGAAGGGTTCAGAAGACCTCGGTGGCAATCTGAAGGCCATCTACAAGGCTGAGTTCAAGATCAAGCCGTTCGACGGCAACGAAGCCCTGGAACGTCGTGACATCTGGGCCGGCCTGACAGGCGGCTGGGGTAAGGTTGCTGTCGGTACGATGAGCACCAACTACAAGCAAATGGGCGGCAAGCTCGACCCGCTGTACAAGACCGAGGCTGAAGCGCGTGGTATTCTGAACATGCAGTCGGATTTTCATAGTGGTGCCGGCACCGACGGCCAGGGTCGTCAGGAACAGACGCTGCAGTACACCACGCCAAAGATGGCTGGTTTCGAGCTCGTCTTGAATACGACCGTCGCGGCGAAAGACGCTGGTAATCAGACTGGTATTGGTGCAGATGAAACCATCGGTGCCGGCATCCGCTGGTCCAACAAGAGCTTCCTGGTGTTCGCCGACTATCTCGATCCGAACGCGCCGAGCACCGGTGCATTCGATGATGCCTGCTATCCAGACTGTAATCAGGACGAGAATATCTGGAAGATCGGCGGTCAGTGGACCGGCAAAGCATTCCAGGTGAACGCCCAGTACGAAGGTACCAAGAAGCAAGCTGGTGGTGACTACGCATACCTCAATGGTCTGTGGAACATCAACAAGAACAACATCGTAACCGCATCGGTTGGACAGCAGGACAAGATCTCGTCGGCATATTCGCTGGCATACGTCTACAAGTTCAGCAAGCTGACCAATGTCTATGCAGGTTATGGTTCTGTTGAATCGGATTCCTGCCAGGTCGATGCGGACGGAAACAGGGATTCTTGTAGCTACACCGGAACCGGTTTCTTCGACGATGCTGGAGACAACGCAGCGGACAAGGGCTCTGTGCTGACACTGGGCTTCCGCAAAAGCTTCTAATGGTTTTTTGACCTGACAAGGTTAGAACCAATATGGCTTGAAAAACGGGATCTTCGGATCCCGTTTTTTTGTGCGCCATTTTCATGTTTGCTCTTTTTACAACATCTCCTACAGATGGATCAGCACAGTTCCTGTTGCGCGCGTCCTCGAAGATATAAGCCGGACTTCTATTCAATCGCTATCGCATTTATATCGAGAGAGCAGCGCTCAATGACTTCCTGAGCGCAGGCAGGTACAATCCCTGCCGGTAGAATACAAGAATCAAGACGAGTGAGAGGTGAAGCAATGACCCAGGACGAAATGAAACAAAAAGCGGCCGAAGCGGCGCTGGAATATGTCGTGACCGATTCGATCGTCGGCGTCGGCACCGGCTCAACGGTCAATCACTTCATCGACCTGCTCGCAGGAATCAAACACAGGATCGAGGGCGCGGTGTCCAGTTCCGAGGCCTCCACCGAGCGCATGAAAAAGCACGGCATCCGTGTGTACGACCTGAATGAAGTCAACGAGCTGCCGGTCTACATCGATGGAGCCGATGAATCAGACCACTACCTGAATCTGATCAAAGGCGGTGGCGGCGCGTTGACGCGTGAAAAAATCATCGCCGGCGCCAGTGACAAGTTCGTCTGTATCGCCGATGAAACCAAGCTGGTTGATGTGCTCGGCACGTTCCCGTTACCGGTGGAAGTCATACCGATGGCGCGCAGTTTCATCGCGCGTGAGCTGGTCAAGCTGGGTGGCCGTCCGGTATGGCGGGACAACTTCGTCACGGACAATGGCAATATCATCCTGGATGTCCACGATTTCGAAATCATGGAACCGATCAAGATGGAAAACATGATCAACGCTATGCCGGGTGTGGTCACGGTTGGCATTTTCGCGAATCGTCCGGCCGATGTGTTGATACTCGGCACGCCGGACGGTGCGAAGACGGTGTACTCGAAGTAGAAAAGGCTCAACGCAAAGGCGCAAAGACGCAGAGGACGCGAAGGGTTCTAAGGTATTTGCGAAAAGCGGAAGGAGCGTGCCGACGTTCGATTGATTTGGTAGCAGCGGCTTCAGCCGCAAACAAGGCTCGGGAACGCCAAAAACTTCGCGGCTGAAGCCGCTCCTGCAGGGTGATCTTGAATAATTGATCCAACTGCCTGCCACGCGTTTCTTGTTGTTTTTATCTGTTATAGTCAATCTTATTACCACGCGATCACTCCCAGACTGGCATGCAATGACCACCAAGTACATCAAGAAGATTCTCGAGGCGCACGTCTACGACGTTGCGGTTGAGACGCCGCTGGAGGAAGCGGTGAATCTGAGCAAACGCTTCGACAATCGCGTGCTGATGAAACGTGAGGATCTGCAGAGTGTTTTCTCCTTCAAGTGTCGCGGGGCTTATAACCGCATCTACCAGTTGATCAGGCAGAAAACGCTCAGTGGTGTGATCGCGGCTTCGGCAGGCAATCATGCCCAGGGCGTGGCGTTGGCGGCCTCCCGGCTGGGTGTCGATGCGACCATCGTGATGCCGAAAACCACGCCCGATATCAAGGTCAGGGCGGTCCAGGCCAGGGGCGGCAAAACGGTACTGGTCGGCGATGCTTATGATGATGCGTATCAGTACGCGATCAAGCTGGCGGAGGAACGGGATCTCGAATTCATTCATCCGTATGATCATCCCGATACCATTGCCGGGCAGGGCACCATCGGCATGGAAATTCTGCGGCAGCACAATGATGGTATCCACGCAGTGTTCGTGCCTGTTGGCGGTGGCGGCCTGATCGCAGGTGTTGGTGCGTTCATCAAATACCTTCGGCCGGAGATAAAAGTCATCGGCGTCGAGCCCGAGGATGCGGCCAGCATGGCTGAATCCTTGCGCAAGCAAAAGCGCGTTGTACTGGACAGCGTCGGTCTGTTTGCAGATGGCGTCGCGGTGAAACAGGTCGGCCGCGAGACCTTTCGCATTGCCAGGCAATGTGTCGATAGTGTGGTCCGAGTGTCTACCGACGAGATCTGTGCGGCCATCAAGGATATTTTTGACGATACGCGAACGATCATGGAGCCGGCGGGCGCGCTGGCGGTCGCAGGCATGAAGCACTACGTTGCGGAACACAGCATTCGCAAGCAGACACTGGTCGTGATCAACAGCGGCGCCAATATGAATTTTGACCGCCTCAGACATGTCGCCGAACGCGCCGAGCTGGGCGAGCAGCGCGAGGCCCTGCTGGCGGCGACGATACCGGAAAGACCGGGCAGCTTCAGGACGTTTTGCAAGACCATAGGCAAGCGCGGTATCACCGAATTCAACTACCGCTATTCCAATGATGAAGACGCCCAGGTCTTCGCCGGTGTGAAGTTAGTCAAGGGTTCGCAGGAAAAAGAGGAGTTGCTCGACAAGCTGATCGCGCACGGTTATCCGGTTGTGGATATGACAGAAAACGAGATGGCCAAGAACCACGTCCGTTACATGGTTGGCGGTCGCTATCCTTATATCAGCGACGAAGTGCTTTACCGGTTCGAGTTTCCAGAGAGACCGGGTGCGCTGCTGGCTTTCCTGACCAATGTCGGTAAACGCTGGAACATCAGTTTGTTCCATTACCGCAACCACGGTGCTGCCTACGGTCGAGTACTGGTTGGTTTGCAGACACCCACCGACGAGCGCGCGGAATTGGTCAGTTACCTCGACAAAATCGGCTACCGCTATTGGGAGGAAACCGATAATCCCGCATATAAACTGTTTCTTTGAGACGATAAAAAGGAAGCAACCCTTTGTGCAAAAGGGTTGCGTCCCATTGCTGTCCCACATGCCACGCTATCAGATGATATCGAACACCGATGTGAAAGCGCTATCTTCACTGGTCATTTCGAAGAGACCTGAATTTCCGTAAGTTAATAGTCCTGATCCACTCGTGTTAACGCGTCATTGCGAGCGAAGCGAAGCAATCTTTCAAATCTTGCGTCGCTTCAACGGTTCGGATTCAGTGGTTCAACGGAAGCGCCAGATTCAGGAGATTGCCACGCCGCTGTCGCGGCTCGCAATGACGAGTGAGTGGGACAACAATGGTTGCGTCCCCTTTTCGCCTATACGGAGATGATGCGCTGATCTGTTGCGATCATATCCAGCGGTATGTCCCAGCTGTTCGAGTTCAGTTGTTCCTCGCGTTGCAGTTCGTGCGCCAGGCCGATCAGTTTCGGTCGTAACGAGCGGGTCCGGGAGCGTCGGTAGGCCAGCGTTCGGTCATAAAAGCCGCCACCCATCCCAAGGCGGTTACCGTTGTCGTCAAACGCCACCAGCGGTAGCAGCATCAGATCGAGCTGCCACGCTGTGACCCATTCGACCGGTCTGCAGGTCGGCTCATCGATACCGTAGCGATTTTTAGCCATCGCCATGCCCGAGCGATAGGGTGCGAAATACAGTTTGCTCAAAAATGGCGAAAGCACCGGTAAATACACCTGTTTGCGTAGCTTCCAGGCCGTGGCAATGATGAAGCGGGGGTCGATCTCACCATCATTGGCCAGGTAACAAGCAATGCGCCGGCTGTTGAGGAAGGCTGGCAGGCGGCTTATCTGTGCACGCAAGCGCGTAGCGTGCTCGGTCTGCTCAGGCGCTGTCAGTTGATTGCGAAGCTTACGCTTGGAGCGGCGGATCGTGCTATGGTTTGAGGGCATAAATGAGTGGTGATTAGAAGGTGCCTCCAGAAATGCCGTAGCAGATACTGCTAACCTTGAACCAGAGGTTCAGGTGGGGATCGCGATCGCACCTCAGGCTTCCCGCTCGTGGCGGTATTGCACACAGTGTAACCAGCTTCATTCCCCTGGTTAGTAGTTAAGGCTCAAGGGATATTTCAGATTGCTTACGCACACCCCAGAGGCAACCAAACCTTATTCCTATGGCGCCGGATCGTTCACCGGAACGCCTGTCTGGATAACTTATGATAACTGAATTTCGCGCAGACTGCTGTCAATTTTTTCGGACAACGAGGCGATGCGCTGATTGAGCTCGGCATGCTCGGTTTGCAGCGACCTGCCGGTCAGCAGCTCATGGCACAGATTCAGCGCGACCATGATCGCGATACGTTCGGTACCGATGACCGCGCCTTTTCTCTTGATTTCGTTTAGCTTTTTATTCAGCTCCTGTGCGGAGGCGCGCAAACTGTCCGTTTCACCGGGCGGGCACGCGACCCGGTATTCTTTGTCAAGAATAGTAATGCTAAGGGATTCCTGGTTTTTCATCGATTAACCTGAAGTGCCGTTCGAGTGTTTAAGCCGATTCCATCGAGCGCAGGCGGGAGATCATCGCTTCAACCTGTGATCGAGCCTGCTCTTTCTGTTCGAGCAAGGCGGCGCGCTCCCCTGACAGCGCACGCAGCTGAGAGCGCAGGTTACTGTTTTCGTTGCTCAAGCGTATGCAAAGGTCGAGCAGCTCGTTAACCTGCTGTTCGAGGTGATTGATGGTCGGGATTGAGTCATTCATAGCTATTTATTCGTTGTTTTGTTGACTATGGTGCCGGGTTGCGAACTCCAATGTCTTTAAGTTTCTGTGTTCGAGTGCCTGCACTAATACTAGGACGGGAACGCACTTGGGTCAAATGAAACTGCAGCGATTGATCGCTGACTAAACCATTTAGACATCATGATAGAATCATGGCATGGAGCAGCTGCCAGAGATAACAGAGCTCGAAGAGATCCTCTACCGAATCGACGCCAATATGGGCGCGGCAGAAGCCCACGGCGCGCTCTGCGGCATGGTCTGCGCCAGAGGCAGTATCGACTTGTCGGAATGGATAGACCATGTGCTGGGTCAGCAGGAAGACGGTGGCGCGCTGTTGCACGACGTTGTGCATAAGCTGTCAAACCTGTATCGGGCCACGTTGGAAATGATGAATGATGTGAGCGGTGAATTCAGACTGCTTTTGCTCGATGATGACGATGCGTTGGCAGAGCGGGTCGAAACGCTGGCTGCCTGGTGTCAGGGTTTCATCTATGGCCTCGCAGCCGGTGGTATCAGGGAGGATAGCGAACTTCCCGAAGATACTGCCGAGCTGGTGAAAGATATGGTCGAGATTTCGCGCGCGAGCCATGATGTCGGCGAAGCGGCGGTCGGGGGTGCTGAAGATGAGGATGAAGTCGCGTATATGGAGATTGAAGAGTATGTCCGCATGGGGGCCTTGCTCATCTACGAAGAACTGCAGCCACTGCAGTCTACTCAGACCATACATTAACGGCCTGAAAGTCGCACGGATCCCGATGTCCAACTCATGAATACCAGACTCCACGCGCAGCATCGCAAGCAGCTGATGCGCATGATGGGCGAACACTCCATCGCGATTTTACCGTCGGCGCCCGTGTTGTTGCGAAATCGCGATGTCGAACACAGCTTTCGTCAGGATAGTGATTTCTACTATCTCAGCGGATTTCCTGAACCCGAGTCGGTTATCGTGCTGGTGCCTGGGCGCAAGCAGGGCCAGTATATTCTGTTCGTCCGTGAGCGTGATCCGAAAAAGGAAACCTGGGATGGCAGGCGCTACGGGCCCGAGGGTGCGGTAGAGCAGTTTGGGGCCGATGATGCCTTTCCGATCTCGGACCTCGAGGACATACTGCCTGGGTTGATGGAGCATTGTGAAAGCGTCTACTACACGATTGGCCTGAATCCCGATTTCGATAAACACGTGATGAACTGCGTCAACAATCTCCGCAGCAA
>Ga0272442_10008414_pt1 | contig 13081 bp, 13 predicted proteins | sample SSMForm2O_FD_200262 | JGI IMG/M metagenome (GOLD analysis project Ga0272442, IMG submission 200262) | Marine sediment archaeal communities from Little Sippewissett salt marsh, Falmouth, MA, United States - SSM-Form-2O | ecosystem: Environmental > Aquatic > Marine > Wetlands > Sediment ...
AGTATCATTTCTATATTCATGAGTGCTAGTAGGTGATGTATAATCAATTTCAGGTATGTTATAAGACGAAAATACAACAGAGAAAATTGAAGTTGAAAATAAAAGTAATATAAAAATAACAGATAACTTTAAAACAATTTTTTTCCTAAATAAGACTCTATCTTTAAAGCGCATCCTATCTAATCCCATCCAAGCTTATAATACAAAAAAGTAAATATTTTTTAAGTATATTAAATTATTCATAAAAGTAACAATTGTAATAATATTATGCTTATATCAATTTTTTTCATTACAAATATATAAAAAAAAGAAAAAAACTAGATTCTATTTAATATCTTTTCAATCCTGTTTTTAAGCTCAGGGATCTTAAAAGGTTTCTCAATGTAATCCTCTGCAAGAAAACCCCCTGCATTTTTAGCTACTTGATCAGTACGCGCTGTTAAAAAAATAATAGGAATATTCTTCCAAGAGGGGTTTTCCCTAATTCTTTTATGAACCTCCCAACCACTCATATCAGGCATCATAATATCAAGAAGAATAAGATTAGGAATCTGATCATTTTCTAAAAATTCAAAACATTGTTTACCACTATTAACAGCAGTTACATCATAGTCATTACCTAAACCATTTTTAACAGTGTATGTAACACCAATATCATCATCAACGATTAATACTTTCTTAGCCATATTCTTTTCACCACTAAATCATATAATAAATCTTCTTAATTATTTTTCCCTACTAAGTTTTATAGTAAAATAAAAAGTTGAACCCATTCCCTCACCAGGGCTCTCAACCCAAATATGTCCACCATGTTTCTCAACAATTCTTTTACAAATAGCAAGACCAAGACCACTTGACTGATGTTCACTACTAAACTTATCAGCCTTATAAAACTCATCAAAAACACGGTTTAACTGCTCCTTATTCATACCAATACCAGTATCTTTAATACTTATTGTTACAAAATTATCGCCCTTTTCTGCATCAATTATTATTTGACCACCAGTCTTAGGTGTATATTTAACAGCATTTGTAATAAGATTTTTAAAAACCTCAGATAAACGAAGTTGATCTGCTTCAACGAAAATATCAAATTTAACTCTATTAATCATAGTAATATTATTCTCTCTGAAAAGCATCATCTGTGAGGAAACAACATTTGCAACTTCATCTTTTAAATTCAGAGTTTCAATATCAAACTCTACATTAGATGATCTAAGTTTAGCAAGTTTAAGAGTTTTAAAAATGAGATTTCGCATGTATTCAACATTATGATGAATAATATTCAGATGCTCCCTTATCTCAGGATCTTTTTCTTTTTGTTTAATAATAGGTAAAAGACCAACAAGAGGAGTTAAAGGATTTTTCAAATCATGACCAAGTTGACCAATAAACTCATCTTTTTGCTCAAGAACTTTTTCAAGAATCCTATTATACTCAGAAATCTTCTCTGTAGACTCTTTTAAATCCTTCGCCATTTGATTAAAAGAATCAGCAAGATCACCTAACTCATCTCTAGAGTTAAGTTCAACTTTTGTATTAAGCTCACCCTGGCCAATTTTCTGGGTAAATTCTCTAAAAAGAATTATAGGTTTTACAATAAATTTCCTAAGCAGATACAACAAACTAAAAATCAATAAAAGAATACAAATAAAATCAATTATTATAATATATTTGATTTGTTCCTCATGAGAAACAGTTGTAGGAAACATTGAAATTGTAACTTCTTGAGTACCAACAATCTCATTAGAAATATTAATAGGAGATATAATAGTTAAAATTGGTTTATCCTCTTGCAAAATATAAAAAGAATCACCCGTATCAAAAGCTCTATCATTATAAATATCTGAAGGGTTACCTATTAAACTTTTATCATTAGAAACATAAATAGATAAAGTTTCAGGTTTAGATTTATTCTCTGGTCTATAAATATTAATAGTATTGAGCCTTATTGTTTCCAAACTTTCCTTTTCATTTATTTTCTCTATAAGAACCGTAATATTATCATAAACAATCGAGGAATTGTTAAAAAAAGCATAACTTACAAATTTATCTTCTAAACTGTTTATAATAGAATGAGCCTCAGCAAAATTTTTTACAGATGCCCTAGAAATCGTAGTTAAAATATCATCTTCTTTCTGATACTGTTGTTGCAAGTTTATATATGATAATGAAACTACTATAGCAGTAGATAGTAAAACAACTATGAAAGTTAACTTAAGTGAGAGACTAAAATTAACATTCAATTAAGCTCTCACCATCCCAATATTAAACTTATCATGATTCTTGTATCCCATCTTATTAAAAACGTAACATTTATTAATATAAAACTTTACTGGAAAAAAAACTTTATTTTTTTTATTTATAATATCTGTTGTTATCCTCAACAATTAATTCTTTTTGTTCTAGCACTTCGTAACTCTCAATTTCTAGCATTGGATTAATATCAACTGATTCACTTATATCGTATTTTACTCTGATATCTGATAATGAAACAATTAGAGAATTGTCTGTACCGTTATCTGTAAATAGTCTTAGATGACCTGCACTCTCACGACCAAACTGTTGATTGATTTGAACTTCAATATCTTCTGATCTGCAGGCACATTCAACAGGTATCCACCCTTTATTTCCCATGTTTCCACCAACAAAAACTTCAACCCAGGCATGAGGAACTGCTTGCACATAATTATCTGTTTTTTCTACAAGAAAACCTTTGATAAAACGTGCAGGTATATCAACTGCTCTGCATAATGATATATATAAAAATGATAAATCATCACAATCCCCATTACGATTTGTCATAGTTATACAGGCAGGTTGAACATCTAGCTCTCCTAGATGAATCTGATAATAAGTTTTTTCTTTTAACCATATAAAAAGTTGTTTTGCGATTATAAATGAATTATTGCTTTCTGCTTTATATACTTCATATTCTGCTGTTGATTTAATCTGCGCATCATCGGGATCAATAAAAATTTTTGTTTCATTTGACTGAGATTGAGTATAACTATTATAAATATCTGGATGTAAATTTTTTATTTGATTTATTGTAAGAGCGTCTTCACCTGATAAATCTGATTCAACAAAACCTGTTGATACAACATTTGTTTTAATCCCTAGTTTATAATTATTATTTTTTTCCCCAGTTATATTCCATCTTAGCATAGAATTATTAGATAAAGTGATTGGTATAGAATTACTATTTAGAGGTTCAACTGTTGCAGCTCCAAGCAAGACTTCAGGTAAGTCACAGTCATAATTGATTTCATATGTTCCTTCCCCCGAGCATTTAATTATGTAACCATATGATAGTGTGTATTCTATTTTATATGGGTGTTTTACATAAGTTGTGCCTTTCTGTTCATTTGATTTAAATAAATCAACACATCCAGTAGTAGCTAAAACTAGCAAAAAAAGTATTAACACTGTTGTTAAAATTTTTTTTATTTTCATTTTTTTTTTTATCTTTTAAATAATCCTTTTTTCTCAGTTTTTAGAGATAATCGGAATTTACATGATTTATTCATAGGACATTGCATACATTTAGGATTTTCTTCATGGCAAAAGTTTTTACCAAGTTTAGCAAGAGATTCAAGATATTTATAAACGTTTTCATTCATTTTTTCTGCTTCTTTTGTTAATATTTTTATTCCTTCCTCAGGGTCTTCTGTTTCTATCCATCCTAATCTTTTTGCTATTCTAGTTACATTTTTTGCTTTATCAGTTACGTTATTGCTTTGTTGTTGGGTTTGGGGTTTTGGTTGTTGAATTTGTGGTTCAGGTTTTGGTTCGGGTGTTGGGTTACTCGGAATATTTGGTTTTGGGGTGTTAGGTGATTTTTGTTTTGTTCTTGAAATTCCTACTGATTTACCTCCATGACTTGTTTCACGTGTTCTTATCTCGGTCATAATCGGCATTTGTAGACCAGCTCCAGATATCATTGCAACACCAATAGGTAACCTTTGTATTTCACGATATGTCTGGTTTGTAAGTCCTTCTACTGATTGGATTATTGCTTTTAGATCATTAGGGTTAGTGACCTTCAATATTAGGTTTGTATTACATTGAGAGATAATGTTTTTATCTACTTTTGCAGGTCTTTGAGATACTATACAAAGCCCCATTCCGAATTTTCTTCCTTCTGATGCAATTGTTCTTAATATCGATGATGAAACAGTTTGTCCGAAACCTCTCTCTGGACAATAATTATGGGCTTCTTCAACTACTAATAGAAATGGAGGTATTTTACCTGCTTTTCTATCTTCAAATAATTCTTTTGTAAGACGTGCTACTATGACATCTTGAACATCAGGTGGTACTCCTTTCATGTTTATCATTGAACATTTACCTTTTTTCACGATTTCTTCTGATGTAGTACCATTTTCTGAGAAAACACCTATTGAGTCAAGAGATTCAAGTGATGCTATTACATTCCAACGGGCGTTACTTTTACTTCTGTTGACTGCATCTATTATGTCTCGGATGTTGTAAACGCTTTTATATTCCTTTATTTCTTTTATTGCTTGATATAAAACACCAATTTGTGGACCTGATAGTTTTGCTGAGAGAAGATCAATTATTTCTCGTGCTTTTAGATTAAGTCCATTAAGACTTAAATGATGTGTGTCCCCTCTTGAATTTAATGGTGAAAACTCATTGATTTGACTTGAATAACTATTCTTTTTTATTCCAAATCTTTCCATGTTTTTCAAGTCTTTCCTACTTCTATTTGGTCTAGTTAAGGAATGATATTCTCCATGTGTATCTATTACAACCATTGGTACTTTTTTCTTTAGTAGTTCTTCAACAAGTACTCCACATGCATAGCTTTTACCTCCACCTGTTTTTGCAAGAATACATATATGTTTCTGTACTAGTGCATCAATGTTTAAATAAACAGGTAAAGTATGACCTTTTAAAAGCCCTATATATGCACCGTTTTCTTTTGATGCGCTTAAACCTAATACATTTCTAATTAGATTTTCATCTGCAATTTTTATAGCTGAACCTGCGTTAAAAGGCACACGAGGTGACTGTAATAAACCCTTTTTATCACGATAACCAATTACATCAGCAAAAGCAGAAACTTTTGTTTTAATTTCTGGTCTTTCCTCATTGTTCATAAGGGTTGTCGCATCTTCAAATTTTAGATCAGAATGTTGTTTTATATCCATAACTTGAGCAAGCATATTTCCTTCTTTATGAGGTGCATGGATATAATCAAATTTTCTAATATTATGTCCATTTACAGCGAAATTAAACTCTGTTGAACCTACGTTACCATATATATAACCGACTATTCCTTCTTTAGGCTGCATCTTAATCCCCTTTTAGTAAAATAATACAAGAAATAGTTATTATAGTTTTTGTAATAATTTGCTTTTCTAATTAATAAAAAATTTTTTGTTAATTTTATTTTTTATTTATTGATAACTTTTTCTGATCGTGATATATCCAATACGTTAAAACTGTCACAATGATGCATGTAGAGATTATAATAAATAAATATAAAAATTTGATATTTGAATCACTTGTTCCTAGGTCAGCGGCTTGGAAACTTGCTTTTTTTTCTATAATTGCAGTTTTTCCATTTAATGGATTGTAAATATATTCCCAATCCCCGTTATCATTTATGTCAATTTTGTATTCTCCATTATCAGTTTTTAATAATTTTGTTTCTATACCAGTTTCCATGTTTTTGAAAGAGTCAATTTCTCCATCATCATCACTATCAAATAATATACAAAGCATCCCATTTATTGTTAGTATTATTGTTACATTATCTGTTTCTTTTGAGTTTTTTGAGTAAATATCTTCTAATGGCTCTTCTTCGTTTTCATTATTTTCTGTATCCTCTTCAGGCTCTTCATCTTCTGTTGGTGGGTTCGGCTCACTATCTCCATCTCCATCTCCATTACCGTTGCCTGATGGCGGGTTTGTATCTCCATTATTCTCATCTTCTTCTTCAATATCGTCTCCATCTCCTGGTGCTGGTGGTTCTTCTTCACCACCGTCTCCGTCTCCTGGTGCTGGTGGTTCTTCTTCACCACCGTCTCCATCGCCATCATCTGGCGGAATGGGACTTACTGCAGGAGGTCTAGGAATTGAAGGGTCTGCAGAACAAATTAAAGATATGTTAAGCAATGAAATAAAAAGTATAATAACAATAAATAACACAATACGTGTATTATTAAAATTATTCCTCATCATATCCACCATATTAATATGATATACTTTGACCTAATTAATATTTAAATATTTCCTGTTAAAATGTCAAAAAAGACTAATAATATATATTATTATTTCTCTGATAATTTAGATATTACTCTAAGAGACTCTTGTTCAATAAAATGTAATTTACCAGGGATGACAACAGTATGAAGTGGTGGACCAAAATCTTTTTTAATTAATCTCTTAATAGAACCTGCATCAACTATAGGATTTTTAGAACCTGCCCTAGCTACAACACAAAGTATACTATCATCAAAAAACAATTTATCATTTTTTATTTCTTCCATTTTTAATAAAAATTCAATTCCTTCATTTGCGGTCATATATCTTTTTTTATCAGCTTGTATATCTAACAAAACTAAAGTATGTAAACCCATTTTTTTATTTTGTTTTATAACATCATAAGGACTTGTTGGAAAATAATTCTTCTCAGGAAAAACAAGAGAAGTCGTCCTACCAAATTTATAATTTTGCAAACCTAATAGACCAGGAACTGCAGTTACAATACTGCTACCATGAATCACCCTTGTTTTGATTCCTTTTTTTATAGCTTGAATTCTAATATCTACATGGGTTGTGGCTGTCATTGAATCACCACAGGTCAAAAATACAACTTTTTTATCTTTTGCTGATTCAATTATTTTTTCTGCTTTTTCTGTCTCAATCCTATCTAATATTTCAATTTTTTTTTCAAATAATTTTTCAAGTTTTTCAATATTTGTACCAAATAGTTTAGAAGTATAGAATTCTGCAAATATTTTATCACTTTTTTTTATTAAGTTGAGACCTTTTAGGGAGATATCTTTTTCATCGTTTAATCCTAAGCCGATAAATGTTAAATTTCCTTTTTTCATGTTATTTTCAGTTTATAGTTTAATTATAAGTTATTCAAAAACTTTTGTTTTGATAATAATATATAAGTATCTACTTGAATTACGAATTTCAATGATTCCTGCTGGTTTAGAAATTCTTTCAATTCCTGTTTTCATTATCGGAGTAGTTTTTCTTTGGAAAGGATCTGATATTCTTGTAGATGGAACATCAAAAGCAGCAGCTCAAATAGGTGTTTCTGCTCTTATTATATCCGTGATTCTTGTGGGTTTTGGAACTTCAGCTCCAGAGTTTGCAATATCTGTAGGTGCAGCTGTTCAAAAAAACTCTGATATTTCTCTAGGAAATATTATTGGTTCATGTATTGCTAATTTGTTTCTTGTTTTAGGAGTTGCAGCAATTATTAGGCCTCTTAAAATCCAAAAAGGTGTTATAAAAAGAGAGGCTCCTATTATGTTAGCTGCAACTATTGTTCTTTTTTTGTTTTCTTTTTTTGATCTTTTAGATAAATATCATATGATAGGTGGAATTATTTTTATATTTTTATTTTGTTTATTTGTTTTCTTTTTTATTCGTTGTGCTAAAAAAGAAAGATATAATTTTGATAAACTTGAAAAGGGTAAAAATTTTATTAATCTTGTTTTTATTTTTTTAGGCATAACTGGTGTAATTGTTGGAGCTTATTTACTTATTGAATCTGCTGTGGTAATTGCAGAATTTTTTTCTGTTCCCCAATTTGTAATAGCAATATCGCTTGTTGCAATAGGAACTTCACTTCCAGAGCTTGTTGTATCTGTTACTGCTTCTTTTCGTGATGAGTCAGATATTGCTGTGGGAAATGTTCTTGGTTCAAATGTTTTTAATATTTTGTTAATACTTGGTTCTGCAGCTTTATTTATTCCTTTAAATGCAATGCTTTCAGTTGATCATCTTTTAATTTTATTAGTCTTTACTGTTTTGATTTTTCCAATTATTTATACTGGTCATAAAATATCTAAAATCGAAGGTTTTTTTATGGTCATAATTTATTTTACATACATTATTTATTCTTTTGTTCTGTAGATTTTTTTCCTTATTTTAATTAAATCAAACTCTATAAATAGTAATATTTTATTCTTTTGTCTTGATGGGTAAAAAAGAAATTGATTTGAAAGAGTTTATCGCAATCTTAATTATGGGATTGTTTTTTGTTATTATTCATAGTCTAGCATTACTTTTTACTGGAACTTTTAAGGATGCAGGTATGCAAGCATTTGAAAACCCTGATAATGTTTTCAATATTGCATATATACTTGTTATAATGCTTGTTTTTACAATTTCTATTCTTATTATTGCAAAATATTGGAAGAAAAAACTAATTCAAATCTTGATTGTAGGTGCTATTGGTTATACATCTTTTTATGTTCTGTATCCATTATTTGGTATTATATTAGATTTTACAATATCTCTATTGCTTGCAATTATTTGCGCTATTGTTCTTGTATACGTTTTAATCAAATACCCTGAATGGTATGTGATTGATATCTGTGGAATAATTGTAGGTGCTGGTGCTATTGCAATTTTTGGTATTTCTCTTGGGATTTTTCTTGTTTTAATTCTACTTGTGATTTTAGCAATTTATGATGCTATATCAGTTTATAAAACAAAACATATGATAGAACTAGCTGATACGGTTATGGATTTAAAACTACCTGTTTTATTGGTTGTACCAAAAATTAGGAAATATTCACTCATTAAAGAGACTAAACGTTTAAAAGAACAACTAAAAGATGATGATGAACGTGATGCTTTTTTTATGGGACTTGGTGATATTGTTATGCCAGGTATTCTTGTAGTAGCAATTTATAGTAATATAACTGATGGTTTAGCATTAGCATTTTCAGTTATGATAGGTACTCTTATTGGTTTTTCAATTCTTATGTTGTTTGTTTTAAAAGGAAAACCTCAAGCAGGACTACCATGTCTATGTGGAGGAGCTATTAGTGGTTACCTAATAGGAAGTTATGTATTATATGGAGAAATTGTTGGATTAAGCTTATCCCTATAAAAAAATTTTTTTTTAGGCTAAAAGTATTTATATTCCAATTTTTTATTGTTACAACTATTGCTTAGGGGGTAAAAAAAGTTTATGAGAAGAAAATTTTTAATTTTTTTAGTAATAACCCAACTTTTAGTTATATCAATATTTCCAATTACTAACGCAAAAAGAATTGAAATAAAATCAATAGTCAATGAAGATGAGAATTATGAATATATAATAATTACAAATGAGGATTTAAAAAATGCACAAACAAATTATACTTTTCAAGATCTAATAAACTCAAAAAAGGACAAAGGACTTACAGCAAAAATATTAACAGTAGAAGAAATAACAAATAATCCTGATTATTCAGTTAATGGAAAATGGGGGGATGCAAATCCAAACAATCCTTTTTATGAAACTGAAATTACAAAAAATATTGATCTTTTTGATGATACAGCAGCAAAAATCCGTAATTTTATAAGATATGCATATACTGAACTAGGAACAATCTATGTATTATTAGCAGGTGATGCTGATAAAATAAAAACAGAGGATAACATTATACCTGTTAGAGGACTTTTTGCAGATGAAGACGGCCTACCATTGAGTCAAAGTTCTCTTATTCTTGAAGAAGATGATATACCATCTGATATCTATTATGCTTGTCTAGATGGAAATTATAACTATGACTGCGACAATCATTTTGGAGAAGCACCAAAATATAACGATATAAATGATTTAGATGAAGCAGATCTCACAGCTGAAGTTTACGTAGGAAGAGCATGTGTTGACTCAGAAGAAGAAGTATCAAACTTTGTCAAAAAAACAATAACATATGATCAAAGTGCTGAAGAATATCTATCTGAAATTCTATTCGTAGGTGAAAGCCTTGGAACCTGGTTTTATACACCATGGGGTGGAGACTACAAAGACCAAATACAAAAACATGTATCACCTGAATATAATATATCAAAATTTTATGACCGAGATCACCCAGCAAACTACTGGCGCCCAGAAGAATTAAGAAACCTATTAAACACAAAAACACCACATATAATCAACCATGACGGGCATGGAAACAAAGACCTAATTCTAAAGTCACATGGCACATACTTTTCAAAACAATACCTAAAAAACAATAATTCTTTCTTTATTTACTCACACTCTTGCTACACAGGAGCATTTGACAACTTAGATTGTCACTCAGGATATGAAGAAACCGACTGCATAGCAGAAATATTGACAGTTGAAAACCCATATGGAGCATTTGCCTGTATACTAAATGCAAGATATGGCTTAGGAAGTGAAGATACAATAGAGTCACCATCAGGACTATACGATGAATCATTTTACAAAGCATTATTTGTAGAAAACATAAAAAAACTAGGGCCAGCAAACCATTATTCAAAAGAATATTACATTGATAGAATTGAAGAAAATGGGATGAGATGGTGTTATTATCAAACAAACCTATTTGGAGACCCAGAAATATCAATAAAAGTACCAAACAACTACCCAGAAACACCAGAAATAAATGGACCAAAGATTGGCAAGACAGGAACAAATCAAAATTATAATATAAGCTTAAATGACCCAAATAATGATAAAATAATCAAAATCGAAATACAATTTGGAGAAGAAATAATTACTATCAATGCCCCAGATGATGGATGGGAATCAGGATCAATAAAAACATTTAACTATTCATACAATAAAAAAGGAATATATCAAATAAAAGCAAGAATACAAGATGAACATGGAGCATGGAGCCAGTATAGTAATCATAAAATAATTATACCAAAAACAAAAATATTTAACCTCAATATAATAAAAATATTACAAGAAAACCCAATAATAAATTACCTAATAAAACTATTATTTATAAAATAAAAATTTTCAAAGATACAAATTCTACCAAAAACTATTTATATAATATCTTATCATAAATATAATTATAGAAAAAATATAATCTGTGTGGTAAAAAAAATGTTGAATAAAAACATATTTATACCAATTATTAAATGGTCTTAAAGACCTTGCATTTGCCCCTTAGATTATATTAAAAATCCTGGTTTTTTTTGTTTTTTATTAACTGAAATTTACTCCCATATAACTAATAAATTTTTTCTATAAATCCAAAAACAAATCAATCAGGGTAAACAATAAAAGGAGGAATTAAAAAAAATGATAGTCGTGGGATCGGTTTCAACCCGAGAAGAAGCAAAAGAAATTGAGTATATACGGCAATTATTCACAGTTGGAAATAGAGCTAGAGTACTAGCAAACCAAACAAAAGAAAAATAAATAAAACAAAACTAAAAATATATGATAAAATATCATAAATACAATAAAAAAACAAATAGGAACAAAATATGTGCTTATGTACTATATCAATAGTTATAGGAATTCTTGTTTTTGTATTAATTTTAATTTTAATTTTAAATTCCTCAAATAAAACTGTAATTGTAAATAACACAGATTATTATAATCAAAGAAAATGTCCACATTGTGGAAGGTATATCCCCCCCGACGCTGTTTTATGCCCTTATTGTGGTAAAAAATTTTAGAAAATTTATTTTTATAATAGGATTATTGTTCTATAAACTTTATATATTGTTTTAATTCAATATAACTAATAGAATAAGATAAAAAGAAATTTGAAGTGAGAAATGAAAGATATAAAAAACCTGTCAAAATTATCTTATTTACACCTCATTTCATATATTTAAATTCTTATTTTTAATGACGGGTAATCTTTCAATCTCATTTCATATCCCATTTCATTTCTGATATTTAGATTTAAAACCACATTTTTTACACCAAATCTTACTATTATCATAGTTTAATCCACTTTGACATTTGGGACATTTAACTTTATCTAAAAAATGATTAAGCCAGATTTTTTGAACCTGAGGTACATTTTCGTTTTTAATTTTATTCAAAATCTCTTTTAACTTAGGAGTATCAGCAAGTTTTTCAAGACTATCATAATCAATATCTTTGATTATCTGCTGCTCTTTTTCATCATAATAAATTGTTTTACCTTTTTTTGTATGAGTATTTTTTCTTATTAGCAGAGCAGCAAGTACAAAACCACTTAGAAGCCCACCAAGATGAGCATAATGAGCAGTAAAATCAAGAGGGGATATAAAAACAATAACAGTTTCGACTACTGCAAATAAAATTGCAGCATACATAACCTTAATTTTCATTATAAGCATAATACCTAAAGGTATCGGCATTACAACCTCATCTCTAGGATATGAAAATGCAAAAGCACCAAGAATTCCAAATATTGCCCCAGATGCACCAACTAATGGTATTGCTCCTGCATTTGCAACAGCTTGTGTTTTTTGGTATTCAATTAATGATTTAAAATTCTCAGAGGCAAACTGAGGTGCACTAGCAAGATTAATAAAAGATTGAGTTAAAGCAGCACAAATACCTGTTATAAGATAAATAACTAAAAATTTTTTCCATCCAATTCTTTGTTCAAATGCGATGCCCATAAAAAAGAAAACAAGCATATTACCAAACAAATGAATAGGATCTGCATGAACAAACATAGAAGTAAATATTGTATAATTCATGTAGAAATATTCAGCTGAAAGATAAAAAGGTCTGAAACCAAGTCCTGCTATATCAATTATTATTTTGTTTTGCCCTAATAAAACATATGTTGTACCTAATATTTCGTTTTCAAAAAAAAGAGAAATACCAAGAATAATTGCATTAGAAATAATTATCGCATAAGTAATCATGGTTTTTTTAATTACAGCAACAATCAGGGAAATAATCATTATAAAAATACAGATAAAGGATATATTTGTAAGATAAGTATTAATGATTACGTCCATTTTCGTTTTCTCCAATCTTGAATAATAAGCCCAAAAGTCAATGTGAATATAATTATAATATAAATATTGTTTTCATAGTTGTCGAAATAATTATTATTGTTATTTGATTTATTGTATTTACTATTATTTATTTTTT
>Ga0272442_10008417_pt1 | contig 13079 bp, 11 predicted proteins | sample SSMForm2O_FD_200262 | JGI IMG/M metagenome (GOLD analysis project Ga0272442, IMG submission 200262) | Marine sediment archaeal communities from Little Sippewissett salt marsh, Falmouth, MA, United States - SSM-Form-2O | ecosystem: Environmental > Aquatic > Marine > Wetlands > Sediment ...
CAGGGCCATTGCAGCGAGCAGACGCGGATGCTCTGCGAGATGATCTGGGCCGGGTGGATCGGCGACGTCAAGGAAATACACTACTGGACGAACCGCCCGATCTGGCCGCAAGGGCTCGACCGCCCCGACAAGGGGCAACCCGTGCCGAAGGGACTGGACTGGGACCTCTGGCTGGGCCCGGCACCCAAGAGGCCGTACCACGAGACCTACCTGCCCTTCAAGTGGCGCGGCTGGTGGGATTTCGGCACGGGGGCCCTGGGCGATATCGCCTGCCACGCCATCGCCGCGGGCTTCCAGGCGCTGAACCTCGGCCACCCGACGAGCATCGAGGCCACCACCAGCAAGGTCAACCGCGAGACGTTCCCGAGTTGGTCGATCATCACCTACCAGTTCCCGCCGGCCGTCATGCCCAACGGCAAGAAGCGTCCGGGCCTGAAGCTCGTCTGGTACGACGGCGGGAAGGTCCCCTCGCGTCCGGCGGAGTTGGAGGCCGGGCGCAACATGGGCAAGAACGGGCACCTGTTCATCGGCACGGCCGGGACGATCTTCAACGGGCGAATCATCCCCGAGACGAATTTCAAGGACCGGATGAGGACGCCCCCGCCGAAGGTGCTGGCCCGCTCGCCGGGGATCTACGCCGAGTTCATCCGCGCGTGCAAGGGCGGCGAGAAGACGGTGGCCGACTTTGCCTTCTCCGGCGCGCTGACGGAGATGGCGCTGGTCGGAAACCTCGCGGTGGCCACGGGCAAGAAGATCCTCTGGGACGGCCCGGCCATGCGCTGCACCAACGTGCCCGAGGCCAACCGCACCGTCCGCCGCCGATACCGCAAGGGCTGGACCCTCTAACCGCCCCAACCGCGTCGCCATCCCCACGCCCAGAGACCGCCAGCGCCCCGCGGGGCGATCTCCATACGCGGAGCCTGAAATCCTCGGTGAAATTTTTATGAATTATTTGTTGACATTTCCCTAGCTATCGTCATAATATCTAACGATACTACCGCGACTTCTTAGTAGATTCTTTTCCCATGTGCCCGGATCGGGCCTTCTGTCCGACGACAGGGGGCTTGCCCCGGGGGTCGCGGGGTGGAGATTCTCGCTAGTGCTTTTATATAAAGTGCTTGCGCTCCCCCGGGGACGGGGGTCCTTGGGGCGAATTCCCAGCGAGAATCCGCAGAACCCCGGTCAGGGGCCCAAAACAAAAAGCGCCAAACGAAGCCAAACGCGGACTATTCCGATTATTCTCGCCGCCTTGGGGGTCGCCCTCCCCGGCTGGCGGTCCCCCGCCCAGGGGCGGTGCCTTCCTGTTGTGAACGGCCGGTTGAAGCTAGTCGTCCTTCGTCGGCTTGCGGCAGCGCAGGAAGAGTTGGTGTTGCAGGTAGAGGAACTCCGCGTCGAGTTTCAGCCCGGCGTCCTTGATGAGTTGGAGGAACTCGGCCCGGGGCACGCGTCGGCCTTTGTCGTAGCCGATCGTCGCCTTGAACCGCCAGTCGACGATGTACAGGTAGCCTCCCGGGCGCAGGGCCTTGGCGATGCTCTTCGTCAGGGCCGGCCGGTCGCCCTTGGCCGCGTGGTGGTACACGTTGACGACAATGGCCGCGTCGAGGCTCTCGGCCCCGAGCTTCGTGTCCGCCGGGTCCGACAGCACCGTCTCGACGTTCGTGAGCTTGCTCTTCTTCACGCGGTCGGCGACGGACTTCAACGACCGCGAGCTGATCTCCGTGGCGAAGACCTTGCCCTTCTCGCCGACGGCCTTGGCCAGGCGGAAGGTGAAGTAGCCCCGTCCGCAGCCGACGTCGGCGATACGCGAGCCGTTCTTGAGGCCGAGGTCCTCGACCACGCGCTCCGGCCACTGCCACGCGTCGCGCCCGGACCGCTTCGCCGCCAGGCACAGGCCAGGGACCAGCGCGGCCGTCACCAAGACCTGCACAAACCGCCGCAAACGAGATGTTCTCAACATGACACACCTGCCTTTCAATGGGAGTCGTCTGGTTGGTTGGATCGGTCGTATCGCGTCCGTCCGGGGGGGTTCTCAGCCGCCGAGCGCCTTGACGGCCGGGCCGAGCGCGAAGCGGAGGAACATGGCCGGATCGCCCTTGCCCCGGGTCGCGGTGTCGAGCGCCCGCTTCATCGCGGGCAGTGCGGGGCGAGCTTTCTCGCCGAGCATCTCCAGGGCTCGGGCGGCGCGGAGGGCGGCACGGGCGTCCGCGCCGGCGAGGATGTCCGTCAGCCGCCGGATCGCCTGGTCGTTCGGGCCCAGGGCCAGCAGCGCCCAGGCGGCCTCGACGGCAACGGCAAGCGCGTCGTCCGCGAGGGCTCCGCGCAGGGCCGTGACGGCGTCCGGCCCGGGCGAAGCCAGCGCCCGAAGCCCCACCGCCGACCAGTAGCGGACGGCCGGGTCCGCGTCCTTCAGCCCGGCGATCTGCTTGCTCATGGCCTTCGTCCCCGCGCCGACGCGATCGGCGGCGGCGAGGATTCGTTCAAGCGGGTAGGTCTTGGCCTCGCGTGCCATGTCGTAGGGCGTTCGCCCGGCGCTTCGCCGGGCCATGTCCGTCTCGGGCAGGAAGCCCAGGTCGCGTGTCCGGAGGATCCACTCGCGAAGGCGTTTGCGCATGGCCTGAAGTCGCGGGCGATGGTCGGCCTGGGCGGCGAGGTTGCGGATCTGCCGCGGGTCGCTCGCCGTGTCGTAGAGTTCCTCGACCGCGCGGGTCGGTCCGGCATAGTGCTTCTGGGCGGGCGTGGTGAGCTTGCCCTCGGCGGCCAGGCGGGTGATCTCGCCGCGGATCTCGCCGAGGTCGCTGTAGGTGCTCGGCTGGTTGTAGGACAGGTGGGGCATGTAGTTGCGGACGTAGAGCCATCGCCCGTCGCGAACGCACCGGGCGAGGTCGAAGGCCTCGTCGACGCGGTCGCGGGCGCCGTAGATCGCGGTTCGCGGCGCGGCCGGGCGGGCGCCGAGGAACGCCCGTCCCTGCATGTAGGCCGGGGCCTTCAGGCCCGCCAGGGCCAGCACCGTCGGCGGGAAGTCGACGAAGCTGACCAGCCGATCGACGGTCTGGCCAGGCCCGGTCGGGGCAAGGTGGCGGTACTTGGCGGGGAAGCGGATCAGCAGGGGCACGTGCAGGCCGGAATCGAGCGCGAGCCGTTTGTGTCGCGGCAGGCCCGCGCCGTGGTCGGAGTAGAAGAACACGATCGTCTCGTCGGCGAGCCCGTCGTCTTCGAGTTCCTTGAGGATCCGCCCGACGTTCTGGTCCATGACGGAGATGCAGTCGTAGTACCGGGCGATCGTCCGCCGCACGATGGGCGTATCGGGGTAGTACGGCCAGACGGGCGCCTTGGCCGGGTCGTGGCGCTCGCTCGGCGCGAGGCGGCTCTGAACGTCCTTCTGGAACTTCTCGTAGGGCCAGACCATCGTCCGCGACTGGTGGCTGGTCATATCGTTGAAGACGCTGAAGAACCTCTGGCCCGCCTTGCGGAGCCGCCAGTGGGCCTTGGCGCTGCATGCGTCCCACGAGGCCTTGATGATCGCCGGCTCGTTGGCGGTGTTGTAGTCGGTCTTGACGTTGTTCGAGCAGAAGTACCCCGCCCGGCGAAGGTAGGAGGGCAAGCCGGTCATCTGCCTGGGGACGGGCATTTTCGACCGCAGGTTGGCCGTCCCGAGGCTGCTGGCGCAGACGCCGGTGATGAGGCACGACCGGACGGGCGAGCAGACCGGCGCGGTAGCGAAGGCGCGAGTGTACCGGACGGACTGCTTCGCGAGCCGGTCGATGTGAGGCGTGCGGGCGTAGGCGTCGCCCCAGCAGCCGAGGTTGGGGCTCATGTCCTCGCAGGTGATCCAGAGAATGTTGGGGCTCTTGGCGGCGCCGGAAGCGGCCAGGCCTCGCGGGCCAAGCCAGGCGGCCGTCGAGGCCACCGCGCTGCGGCGGAGAAAGGACCGGCGGCTCATCGTCAGCGGCTCAAGGCTCATGGGCAGTCTCCTCGGGGGAACCCGGAGATTGTCGCCGCGCGCGGCGCCGGCTGCAAGGTCCTACCTGCGCGTTGGCCGGCGGTTTGGCCTTGCCCCGGCGCGGGCCTCGGCCGACCATGGAAGGACACCTCCAACGAAGGGAGCCGACATGAACGCCGCAGCGAACGACGCCGACGCCGTGGTCCCGGTCGCGTGGTACAAGCCATCGCAATGGCAGCGGCTGGAAGAGATCGCCCCGGACGTCGCCGAGACATGGCAGAGCTACGAGCAGTGGCGGACGGTGATGGCACGGCGGACGCGCCAGGTGCCGGGCCAGCCCCGGCGGTACATGAAGGTGGACGTGGACGTCGAGGAGTTGCTGGCGTGGTGCACGGCCCAGGAGCGCTCCGTGGACTCCGCCGCCCGGGCCGAATTCGCCGCCGCCAAGCTCACCGAGCAGCTCGGCGGGTAGCGCGCCGCGCCGGCTCACGCGTCGGCGGCGGCCAGCACGTGCCGCTCGAACTCCTCGCTGCTGGCGGGCACGAAGGCCCCGCAGGTCTCGGCGAATCGCCGCTTGTGCGCCCGGGTGGCGTAGAAGCTCACGACGGGCAGCCCGACGGCCCGCATGCACGTCTCGTCCGGCGGGCTGTCGCCGACGTACATGACCTCGTCGGCGTCGAGGCCTCGCTCGGCCAGGAGCCCCGCCAGGAGCTCCGCCTTGTTCTCGCCGACGGCCAACTCGAAACGGGCCGTCGCCTCGCCGTCCATGTGGAAGTCGTTGGCCAGCACGCGGTCGAAGGGCTGGCCCGCCTCGTCGAGGGCGGCCTCGATCGCGCCGTGGTAGGCCGCCGAGATGACGGCCGTCTCGATGCCCGTCCGCGCGACCGCCCGGGCGATCGGCGCCAACAGGCGGCGGTCCAGCCGCGGACCGATCGCCCGGGCGTACCGCCGCGTGTAGGCCGCCAACTCCTCGCGCCGCAGCCCGGAGAAGACATCCGGGTTCAGCAGCTCGACCACCCGCGCGACGTGCCGGACCGCGTGGTCGGGACGGGCCTTGGCCGCACAGTACCGCCCGAAGCACCGCACGCCGGTCGCCGTCAGCCGGGCCGCCTTGCGAACGTCCCCCCGCCAGACGGCCCGGAAGAAGGCCCGCCGGCACAGACCGATGAAGTACGTCCCGTCCAAGGCCGGACGGAACAACGTGCCGTTCCAGTCGCATACGATCATTCGAAGCATGCCGCCGGACGCTCCCATCCGCGCTTCTCGCTTGAACCAAAGCGTATCTTTATAGAAGACTGTGGGCCCAGAGGGAAATGCCCATGCCGATTTTCGAGTACCGATGCGACCAGTGCGGGCGCGTGACGGCCTTCCTGAAGAAGGCCGGCCGCCGCAAGCACGCCTGCGAGGCGTGCGAATCGACGAAGACCACCAAGGCCCTCAGTTCGTTCGCCACGAGGTCGTCGAGCTGCCCCGATGCGGGCACGTGCACGTCGGGCACCTGCCCGATGTCCCCCTAGGACCGCCGACACCGGGCCCCGGTGGCTGTTGCTTGACCCCGACAGGCACGCTTTGCCGGGTCAACACCCGTTGGCTTACGCGGCGGAAGCCCTGTGAGATCGCCACGGGCAGGTGCTGCCCGACCGGTGCGGGCCCGGCCGCGACAGGGCGATCGGCAAGGACCCACGCTTCCGTCGCGACCGCCCGGGCCGTCTTGCGCCTGCCGGCCGGGTCCCATGTTAGTCGCCCGGCCAACTGGATCGTCTGCCCGCGGTAAGCCGTCAGGTCAAACGCGTGGATGGACCATCGGGCGTCCTTGGCCCCCTGGCGGGCGGCGACCGCCTTGCCGTTAACCGTCAGGTCCACGTCGACCATGCCCCACGGCTGGACGATCAGCTCGTGGCGCTTCATCCGTTCGTCGGGGACGCGCAACGTCAGCCGGATCGCTCCCGCCTCGACGCGGGCCCGGGCCGGGGGCAACGGCTCGCCGACAAGCCGGCCTTGCGCCCGCGGCGGGCCCGGATCGATCTCGAAGACGACGACACGGTCGCCGCCAACGGTCACGGTGAACGGTCGGCCGGACGTCAGGGACCAGGGCATCGGCTCGACAAACGGGTAGATCGCGCGGGCCCGATAGGCCTTGCCCTTGCCCCCGCGATAGTAGACCGTCTCGTCGAAGGGCACGGTGAGAACCTGGGTGTCCCGGTTGGGATTGCGGACGGCAAGGATCGCCCGCCCGGCGACCCAACTGACGAACCCGTAGGCCTGACCCCGGGCCGGGTTGCCCCCCACCATCACCGTGTTGACCAGTCGCTGCTGGTTCCGAACGGCCCAGTCACACGCCCGGCCGAGGACCTCCCACTGGCCCTCGCTCAGCAGCGAGGGCGTGAGGTAAAGCTCCTTGACCATCGTCCCGCGAGCGAAGTACATCACGACGTGATTCGCCCAGTCCTCCGGCAGGTCCCTGCCGTCGGTGAAGGGCTTCTTGCCCGCGGAGATGATGCCGTGCGTCATGAAATTGGCGATCGGGATCACGGGGCGGGCGCATCGCTGGGGGTTGTTGAAGCTCTCGAAGAAGTACTTGTCGCGATACGACGTGGCCCGGTCCCGCTGCGACAGGAGAGGCCATTCGCGGCTGTTGCCCGAGTCGCCAGACATCATCCACAACGCGTCGGCGTGTTGCAGCCACCACGGGGAGAACCACGTGCCGTTGGTGTAGTTCTGGTAGATCCCCGGACGGAGGGATCGCTCGTATCTCAGGAGGTCCAGGGTGACGTCGAGGCAAGCCTCCCGGGCGTGGCGCTGGGAGAGATGACCGCTGGTGAAGTTGTGGTTGAAGTCGTGCTTGATGTACTCCACGCCGGCGTCGACGATCAGGAACCGCAGGGCCTTCTTGAGGTCGCGCTGGTACTTCGGGTCCAGGAGGCTGAAGTACTGCTTGCCCGCCATCCACTTGCGCTCGCGAGCGAACCCCGGACCGTACGCGAGCCGGTAGCCGACCTTCCGCCCCCGGGCCGTGCTCTGGTTCGTGCCGTCCAGGGCGATCCAGATGCCCAGACCGGTCCCGTCCGGCTCTTTCAGCGCTCGGGCCAGGGCCGGCAAGGGTGGGTGCCTCTCGTCGACGCGGGGTTGGAATATGTACTCGAACGTCTTGCTGTTCTCCCACCCGTGGTCGGGGACGATCGCCTCCAGTCTCGCCCCGTACTCCCTGAGCTTGCCGTGGATGGGCCGGTAGACCGTCGGAAGGAAGTGCCCCAGGCTCAGGTCCTTGCCTTCCGGGCTGTACCAGTTGTTGTAGTGCAGGTGGCTTCGGGGGCACTTGCGCGTTTCGGCGATGTAGTCCAGCAGGGCCAGTTCGGCGCTGTCGCCCGGGCGCCGGCCAAGGCCCATGACGGCCCGCTTGGAGACGATGCCCCACGACCCGTCCGCCTGCCGGCGGGCATTGCCGGGGAAATGGAACACCGTAACAAGCCCTTTGCGGGGGGCAAACTCCTTGTCGCGCCCCGCCAAGTCGATGTGGTAGTCCCAGCGGTAGAAGTAGTCCGGCTCGGCGAAGGAATCGCTGTGGCGGCTGTAGAAGCAGGGATAGTCCGCCCCGAGGAACCAGTTGCCCAGGAAGACCGGCTCGCCTCTCCCGCCGCGAGAGGCCTTCCGCGACGTCGAGAACCGCAGCACCGCCAGACGGTCGACCCGGCCGCGGCGGTCCATCTCCAGCGTCACCGTCTTGTGGAGAACCGGCCCGGTGCCGAGGGTATACGTCACCGTCACGCCGCGCGGAGCCTTGCCGGCCGACCCGGGTCGGCGCTGATATCGCGCGACGAGCGACTGCGAGCCGTCGGGCCCGACGAGTCGCTTCCCCCCGGCGCCGCGGTAGTCCTTCGCGGTGAAGCTTCGATCGTCGAACAAGAGGATCTCGAACTCGTCACTGGCCAGGTCGATCGCGTCCGAGCCGTCCGCGCGCGACAGCGCCGCGAGCCTCCACGCGCCGTTTGCCTGCCGAAAGTCCGCTCGGATGTGCTCGTTCGCCAGCCGGGCCTCCTGCCGCTTGGCCGCGGGCGAGAACGAGGAACACAGGCAGACCGCCACACACGTCGCGATCCCGCATCGGATACGCCGCCGCGGGGCTTCTCCGGCGGTCCGTCGCCCGGGCGCCCGGACCGCCGCGCCAACCCGGCCCGGGTCGTGATCAGGTCCCGTATTCATAGTCGCGGTGGTTGCTCAGGTGCTTCTTGACGGCCGCCGGGGCCGTGTAGGCCTTCAGGAACTTCGCGCCGACTCTCGTCTTCCAGAAGGGGTTGTCCTTCCGCAAGGGCGGGAACCGTTTGAGGATCTCGTCAAACCGTTTCCTCGCGGCAACCGCGGCGGGATCGGAGGACCGTGTCACGTCCCGGTAGGCCTTGCCCGTTCGGTCGTCCCCGCAGTCGTAGAATCGCCCGCGCGGCAGGGACAGGACCGGGTTGACGGCTTCGAGGAGCCACCGCTTATCGCGCAGCAGCTGCGACGTGCCGATCGTGCTGTGGATCCAATCGCGATGCGAGTCGGTCCGGCCGGCGAGGAAAGGCTCGAGGCTTTGGCCGTCGATCGCGTACCCATCCGGCAGCTTCACCTGCGCGAAGTCGAGCAGGGTGGGAAGCACGTCAGTCAGGTCCGCCAGCTCCATGGTGGCGCCTCGCTTCCTGACCCCGCCGCCGAAGACGATCAGCGGCACGCGTGCGCCTCGTTCGACGGCCCGCGTCTTGGCCGTCACCGCCGAGCCGTTGTCCGACGTAAACATCACGACCGTCTCGCCCAGCAGCTTCTCCTTCTCGAGTGTATGGAGGATCCGCCCGACGCAGACGTCGACGTATTCGTTGAGGGCCCGGAACCGCGCGGCCCGTTCGTCGGCCTGGTCCGGCCGGCTCATGTCGCCCGGACTGCCCCGAAGGGGCGTCGTGGTGATGCCCTTGCGCGTGCCGTGCGGGGCGGCCATCGCGAAGTACGCCAGGAACGGGCGCCTGCGATGCCGCCGGATGAACTCGCAGACGAAATCCGTGTGAACCGCCGGGCCGAAGTCCTCGGGCTCGGTCGGCAGGTACTTACCGTTCCGGATGATGCACGGGTGCCAGTAGCGGGACGGCGTCGTGTCGTTCTCCCAGGCGCCCGTGTGCTTGGGCTTGCCGGGCAGCTCGGCCAGCTCCTTCGGGCCGGACCAGAGCGAATGCTCCTGGAAGCCGCCGTTCGGCGAGTCCGGCTTGCCGCCGGTCACGTGCCACTTGCCCGCGATGCCAGTGGCATACCCGGCCCCGGCGAGCACCTTGCCGAACGTCAGGTTGTTCCCCACGAGGTCCGGACGGTCGCCGAGCTTCAGTGCGTTGTGGTAGAACCCCGTGCGATGGGCGTACCGCCCGGTCATGATCATCGCGCGGGTCGGCGAGCACATCGCCGTTGCCCAGGCCGTCACGAACATCGCGCCCTCGCGCGCCATCCGGTCCAGGTGCGGCGTCTTGCCCGCCCTCGGATAGCGGACGTAGTTGCGGTAGCACCCGTAGGCATTGGGACTGACGTCGTCGGCCATGATGACCACGAGGTTCTTCCGCTTGCCTCGGGCCGCCAGCGCCCCGCGCGGCGAGCTCGCCCACGCGGCGGCCAGTCCAGCGGCCTTCAGGAAGCTGCGACGCGTGATGGACACGGCATGACTCCTGTTCCAGTGTTGTCGCGAACCGTCCACAGGCGCCACCACCCTCGCGGCGGCCCAGGTGGCGATTCTACCACGGTCCGGCGAACCGGCAAACCCGGCTGCGCCCCCCGGGGCAACCGCCTTTGTTGCCGAGCCGCCAGGCCGGACCGCAACAGCACCCGCTCCGGTGCGCCAAAGGTCCGCAAATCCTTGCTCAAGCCGCGGCCTGACCGGCCGTTATTAGCGGTAGAAGGAGGAGCGTCCCATGTTCGGTCTGGCCAGAATCATCCAGCGGATCATCGAGAACCCCAAGCTGCTGATCGCCGTGGTCGTGCTCGTGCCCCTGGCGGTGGTGGTCGACTGCGCCGTGCTGGGCTCGTGCGGCAACCCCCTGCCGGACGGCGACGACGCGGCGAGCATCTCGTTCATACCGGCCGGCGGCGAGGCCCGGGCGATCGATGCCAAGCAATACGAGGCCCTGCGAGATTGCCTCGACGGCGCCGAGCCACTGCGGGGCCCCAACGCCGAGGAGATGGCGGGCCGGCCCGTCGGCACGCTCGTCGTGCGCCTCGACGACGGCGCCGAGCACCGGGCGGAACTGTACCCCTGGGGCTTCGTGCGAACGCGTCACGGGCTCTTCGAGGCCGGCAGCGGGCGGGGGGCGCGCGAACTGGCGGGGGCGATCCGCCTGATCCGTCGGTAACGTCCGCGGTCCCGACAGCCTCGGTCACGGCCGGGCCGGCTGGGTCGCCGCCGGTTGGGTGGTCGCCGGCTGCGTCGTCACGCCGTACTTCGCCGCCAAGCGCGCGAAGAGGCGCTGACGCTCGGCGAGGATGGCCTTCTTGAGGGCCTCTGGCACGTCGTTGCCGGGGATGAGCAACTCGACCGAGCCGCCGGGCAGCGCGATCGACTGCTTGAGGTAGAACGGCGCCCGCGACTGCCGGCTCGAGTTGTCGTCGGTGCGGTTCTTGAGGCGATCGGAGGCCACCACCTTGATCCCCGACGGCTCGCGGACGAATACGAGTCCCGTCGCGCCGCTGATCACCTCCATCGCCTGGGCGACCGTCGCCTCGGCCATCATCAGGTTGAAGTTCTCCTGCGTTTCGGCCGGCAGAGAGTCCATCACGCCCGGGTCCATCGCCAGCTTGACGTGGGCCTTCTTCGCCAGGTCCAGCAGGACGGTAATCAGTTGGACGTTGTTGTATCGCAGGGAGACCTGGCGCCGGAGTTGGCGTTCGATCTGTATTTTCTTCTCGACGATCATGACGTTGTCGCCCCAGAGGTACCAGGTGAGCCCCTGGCCGTGGCAGAGCATATCGAGCCAGGCGGCGGGCGTCGCCGGCAGGATGCGGTCGGCCCGTTTGATGAGGGTTTCCAGGTCCACCTCGGCGCGGTGCAAGAGCCAGTTGAGATCTTTCTGGCCGGTGAGCTTCCTGAGCTGATCGAGAACGGTGCCGCCCTGGGCGGTGGGCTGGAGCTTGGTCGAGTGCATTCGCCCGAGGACGATCAGTTCCTCTCGCGTGGCGCGGCGGGTCATTCTGAGCAGCGCGGCGGCGGGCACGATGCGAACGGCGTCGCCGAGGATGGTCCATTCCATGGCCAGCGGCGCGAGCATGGGCGACAGCGCCTCGCGGAGCGTTCGCTGGGGGAGCTTGACGGTCAACTGCGTCTGCTCGCCGTAGGGCAGGCAGGCGTAGACCTCCTCGTCGATGACGAACTTCGCGCCGGTCGCCAGCGAGAGGCGTTGGAAGACCTTTCCGATCGGCGTGTCGGCGGCCTCGAGTTGGACGGGCTTGTCGAGGGCCACCTGGAGGCTGACAGCCGGCGAGGGCGCACCCGCGCTCGCCGGGCCGGCCAGCAAGAGCCCCACGAGGCCCCACGTTGCGACAGCATCTCTCATCGATCGTCTCCTGTAACGGCATCGGTCGCCGGACGGCATGAGGATAGCCGTTCCGCCGGCACGATCAATAGATGACCATGGTGTCCTCGGCGCCGCGTCGGCGCGGCGCCTCGGGCGCGACGGACACGACGATCGTGCCCGGCGGGGTCGCGTCGCCGCGGGCGTGTCTCTCAGCCAGCGGCGGCTCCTGCGAGCCCGCCGGCGAGAGGCTCACGGAAACCTGCCCCGCGCCGTGCGAATACCGGCTCAGCGGCGGGATCTCGACCACGACGACGTCCCCACCCGTTCGCGGCGGCGGTTCGTGGAGGAACCACGCCGCCGAGACGAGCAGGAGAACGGACGCCGCCGCCGCCAGCGCCCAGACGGGCCGGCGCAACAGGACGGGCCGCCGCCGTGGCGGCGCCAGCAGCGCCTTTCTCTCGACGGCCGCCACGATCGTCGCTCGCTGAAGGCCGTAATCGACGCCCTCGACCTCGCCACCGGCCAGGGCCGCGAGGTGCCCGTCCAAGGCCGCGTACTGGCGGAGCTGCTCCCGCAGGGCCTCATCCGTCTCCAGACGCCGTTCGATGTCCCGCCGCTGCCGCCGGGATACCTCGCCGTCCAGGTATCGACAGAGAAGCTCGCCCACCTTGTCGTCTATCGATTCGGTCATAGTCCTATCCATCCTTCACAGGTACGACGCCAATCGCTCCTTGAGCTTCTTCCGGGCCGTGAAGACGTGCCACTTGACGGCCTCGACGCTACAGCCCAGCACCGAGGCGATCTCCTTCTGGGGCATCTTCTCGATGGCGAACAGCACGAGCGCCTGGCGCTGCATCTCCGGCAGCTTCTCGATCTCCCGGGCCACGAGGGCCTGCATCTCCTTGGCGGAGACCTCCTCTGGTGGCCGGGGCGCATGAGGGTCAGGGCGATTGATCCGCCCGGCGCCGTCGGCACCGTCGGAGACCGTCAGCGACTCGGTCTTCCGCAAGGCCCTCGCCCGGCGAAAATTCAACGCCAGGTTTGTCACGATCCGAAGCAGCCACGGTCCAAACCGCGAGGGCCTGGTCAGCGAATCCAACCGGTCGTAGGCCTTCAGGAATGCGTCCTGCACAACGTCCATGGCATCCTCGCGGCTGCTGAGCAGCCGATACGCCACCGCGGTGGCCCGACGCTGGTATCGCTCGACGAGTCCCTCGAACGCGCCCACGTCCCCTTTGCGGGCCAGACGCACAAGGTCGCCGTCTTCGCCATCGGGCCGCCCACCGGCGATTTCTTCCATGACTCCAGACACCGCCTCAACCAGAACGTTAGCATGTTTCCCGCAATTCGTGGAGGCACAGTGTACCGGCTCGGGGGCCCGGAGGCGAGTTCTTGATCCTGGCCGAGCGAGACGCCGACGACGGCGGCGGGTCCGGGACCTATGGCCTCTCCCCCAGCACCTCGTGAACCATCCGGGCCAGGTCTTCCACCGTGAAGGGCTTCGACAACAGATGAACTCCGTCGCCCTCGATCCCGTGACGGATAAAGGCGTCCCGGGCATAGCCCGAGACGTAGACGACCGCCAGGTCCGGCCGGACCGTTACCAGTTCCCCGGCCAAGACCGG
>Ga0272442_10008420_pt1 | contig 13077 bp, 8 predicted proteins | sample SSMForm2O_FD_200262 | JGI IMG/M metagenome (GOLD analysis project Ga0272442, IMG submission 200262) | Marine sediment archaeal communities from Little Sippewissett salt marsh, Falmouth, MA, United States - SSM-Form-2O | ecosystem: Environmental > Aquatic > Marine > Wetlands > Sediment ...
CAGAGCGACGAAATCCCTCCCGCCGAAGTCGGTCGGGTCGTCACCTGACGCCACAATGGCGAGAACCATTCGGGAGTAGTCCGTGCACGATGCAGCATCGTCCGCATTTGCGGCAAGATAGTCGACCATGTCGGAATCGCCGCCGTACGCCCAGCTTGCCGGATCTTCACCAGCGGAAGCGATTGCCATGATGGCCCATGCCGTAGTGGCGAAATCGCCGATTCCGCCATCAGACGTCTGCTGAGAACGGAGGTAGTCGAGTGCATCGGCCACTTGTTGGTCGCTTGTGTCGAGTGGGTGCGTCGCAGCGAGGATAGGTCCGCCAAGGGTTCCCACGCCGGCGAGTAGGGCAATCGTCGCCAAGTACACTGTCCTCGACTGAAACAGTCTCTTCATAGGCATTGTCCCTGGCCTCCTCTTGTTCCGAATGCGACGAGTGAACTCCATCTATCACGTCTGGAGCTGACTTGATGCATTGTATCAAGAGTAGTTGTGTAGAGACAAGATACCTTGATTACTTGTTGACAGAGAAGCGACACAATCCTGTTGAAGGAATCACGTATTGGTGCGTTTTCCAGGGAAGGCAGCGTCGGCTAGTGGAGTGTCAAACTCCTCTCACTGCGCGCTGTAGTCCCTTGAGGTGGCGCCGTTCACTTTCATCTTGGGCATGCGTGCATGGTTGTCGGGGCCGGTGACACGCACATAGGGAAGGATGGATCAGCACCCGGGTGAAGCTATTTGTGGCCGATATCCAGTTGCCTAGGAGTTCAGGCCCTTGAAGTACTGCTGGACATTGATACCCAGCATCTCCAGATCGTAGCCGCCTTCCTGTACCACAAGAGTGGGAAGGGCGGCGCGACGGACGCGTTCTCCCAGCCTCCCAATACCTTCCGTGGTCACCGAGACCTTGGCCTGAATATCGTTGTGATAGACATCGAATCCCAGTTCGTGCACCAGTGCATCTGGCTGGAATAGCCTGATGGCCGTCATGGCCTGCTCTACTTTGTCAAAGAAATACTCCTCGGTGGAGCCGTGAGGCATCGGCAGATTGATATTGTAGCCGTAGCCCTCCCCTTCGCCCTTCTCGTCCTCGAAACCCGTAACCCCGGGGTAGAAGTTGGTGGTGTCGCCGTGGATGGAGATGTAGAGCACGTCGCTGCGCTTGTAGAAGATTTCCTGTACGCCCTGGCCATGGTGCATGTCGGTATCAAGTATGGCTATGCGCGGGAACCGCGCCAGCATCTGCTGAGTGGCGATGGCGGCGTTATTCAGGTAGCAGAAGCCACCGGTGGCGTCGCGCCGGGCGTGGTGGCCGGGTGGACGGCAGACTGCGTAGGCTGTGTGGTCGCCTGCTATCAGGGCATCGGCGGCAGTCAGAGCGGTCTGTGCCGACCAGTAGGCGGCCTCCCACGTATTGGGGCCGATTGGGCTGCTTCCGTCGGCCATGTAGCGACCGGCCTCAGCGAGGATGCCGTGCATGTGGTTGGGAGAGCGGACAAAGATATTGGACATCACCTCGTCGCCCCAATCGTCCAACTCCATCCATCGCCGGTGGGCTGATTCGAGGAAACGCAGATAACCGAGGTCATGGATTCGCGAAATGGGTCCGGCGCCATGGTCTGAGGGTTGCAGCACGGAAACACCCATCGCCTTGAGCCCGTCAAGAATCTTGACCGTACGGACCGGAATTTCCTGAGGCTCGCGCATCTTGCCGCGGCTGAAGAAGGTCTTCGGAACGTGAAGGTCCTGAGAAGGGTGGAAGAATGCTTTCACCGTCTTGCCTCCCTTGAGTTCGGTTCAGGGAGTATAGGCTTCAACAATGCATGATGAAAAGCCTCTCCGAGCATCGCACTGCGCAGATTCTGCCGTAGTGCTCGGCGAACCCACCCTTTGGGAAGGGCGAATGAATTGCATGACGGGTCGCTCCAACACCTTTCGGCGCCGAAGCGACCCGTCATGACAGTCAGACTGACGAAGTCAGTTCTGGTGAGGTTCTACACGCGTGCCCAGGTTGCCCTGACGGCTTCCATGTAGTTCCAGTAGGACTCGAGGACTTTGCCGCTGAAGGGCTCGTCTTGCGCCTTCTTGGCATAGAAGTCGCGAGCTGCGGCCGCGAATTGCTCTTCGAGATCGGCGGGCATTTCCACTACATTGACACCAGCGTCGCGGAACTTCTCCAGTGCGGCGATGTCCGTGGCGAGGAGTTCAGTGTAGGCCCTGATAGTCTCGGCCTGGTTGACCTCGGTGACTATCTCTTTCAGGTCGTCAGGAAGTGCCTCCCACTTATCGCCATTGACGATGAAGGGGTTGTACTCGTAGGGCTGGCGTGCGCCGGAGACGTAGATGTAGTCGGCCGCCTCAGCCATCCCGAACTCCCAGTCGAGAGTCGGGTTGGAGATCTCATAGCCGTCGATTACGCCGCGTTCCAGTGACTCGTACACCTCTCCCGGCGGGATGAACACAGAGGCGCAGCCCAGCGTGGCCAGAATCTCGGCGCCATCGCCGGCACCACGCAGTGTCAGACCATCGAATGTGGTCACAGGCTCCTTTGTCGAGGTGAACAACTCCGGAGTGCCCATCCAACCACCGTTCGGAACCGCGTGGATATTCAAGTCTGTGGAATCCAGCATCTCCTGGGCCAGTGCGAATCCACCGCCATTGTTGACCCATCCCATGCATTCCATCGGCGACATTCCACCGGAAACCATTGTGAACAGTGCGGCCGAGGGGTTCCTATCGCGAAGGAACATCCAGCATGAGACAGCGAAATCCAGAGTGCCGCCGTCAACTGCCGGCCATTCTTCTGTGGATGGGGCGATTCCACCGCCAACTTCCACGTGCATCTTGAGCCTACCACCGGATACGGCCTCGATTCGCTCGGCCACCCTCGTAAGCGAGTAGTGCTGGGCGGTGATGCCGCCGGCATGGGACTGGCCGATCCACTCGATGACTTCACCGCTTGGAGCGGACACAGCGTCGCCGTTGTCTGAAGGTGCCGGGGATGTGTCCTGAGGAGCGCATCCCGCGAGCAATGCCACGCAGACAGACAGTGACATAATCAGTGCAAGGAATCTTTTCAAAGTTTGTCTCCTTCTAACTATGGGGATTGTTGAGGTAATAGGGTTCGCGGCGATAGTGTTGTGTGATTGAGGTCACTTATCGGCCGGCCTGACGCCGCGGCTCGAACATCGGATCGACCCGTGCCGTGCGCTAAGTACGGCATTCCAGAACTGCTCGAATGAGCGACATGCGGTTTGCGATAGTCTCACACGTGACGCTCCCCGGTCAAGGCTCGTACACGACTACAGTAAGCCGATTTCGAGACGGAGTGAGCACCGCACGGTCGGAACCAGGGCAGAGATGCATTTTTGCCTGCTGTTGAGTACGCTGCTGGCACGATGGGCCGGTGTGGCAGAAGGTGGAATGAAGCGCATTAGACCACGGTGCCTTCGTCGCGGAGAGAGGCAATGGAACTTCTCCCCGGTTGGCAAGAAGGGGACGATTCCCAAGACCTGCGCGTGGTCGTAGTCGGGCATCGCGCACTCGACCGTTAACGACCGCGGCCCCACTGCAGCCAATTTTTGAAGTCATAGAAGTCGGACTGGTTGTGGCGAGAGTCGATTCCGGGTAGGTGGCTTGCCGTTTGGGGACCGAAATAGTCCGTGAGTTCGAGTGGAAATTTCGTGATGAGATGGTTTCACTCTGGCAGGATTTCGCCCAGGCCCCCGCTCTGTGAGGAGCACCCACTGCTTTATGTGAGTCACCGATGATGGTCCTGATGGGGGTTCAGGCAGTCGGCCAGAGTTGTTGAGACCGGCTGACCATCACTCCCTGATATAGGAGACGCGCAGAATCACGCTGTCCCACGTGATGTACTCGGCGAACATGTTCTTGTTGCTGTCGCGCTGGAATGCCGCCATCACCTGCAATCGGTTGTCGGTTGCGCTGCCCTCTCCAATCCTCTGGACGGGCATCGTCGCGTCGATCTCAATCGGAGGCCCCCACAGCCCGGTCTCGGTGAGCTGTGATAGTGGTTCGACATCGTATGATGGCAAGCCCCCTGGTTCGAAACGAACCTGGTAGATGTTGAGGGTACCCAGACCACGCGGCTTGTTGAACGGGTTGTTGTCGTCGAGAGCCTGCTGGCTGGCTGCAACAAATGCGGTCCTGTATACAAGCGTTGCCTCAACTACCTCAGTGCCTTTAAGGCGATAGAGGTCGTATGTCCAGAAGGCCCTGTAACCGTTGTTGTCGTTGTCGTCCCCTGCGCGCGCTCTGCTATTGGTCGTTGTTCCATCTGTACAGGCGGTGCCGGACTCCAGCAGCACGGGCGTGAACTCTTCTACCATGTGCGGGAACTCGACCGGAATCACCACGCTCGCGACGGCAATACCGCCCTCTCCGTCGTCAACGCTCACCGTGATGGTACACGCGTGCTTGGAGCCCGGCAGGCTCACAGGAGCAAACCAAGTGACGCGAGAGCCATCTCCCGTCAGTTCTCCGCAATCGGCGTTCCACGCATAATCGAGAGGTTGACCTTCGGGATCTTCAGCGACACATGTAATCAGTGCGGAATGACCGCCGACTACTGAGGCAGACGAGGGCTCAACGCTGTGGATGAGGGGTGTCTTGTTTTCGCCCACTGTCACAGTCAGCGATTCCGTGGCGGTATTGCCTGCGGGATCGGTAGCAGTCAGTGTGATTACCCACTCGCCTTTCCTCTCAGGAGCAATCCATGTCATGTTCTTGCCAGGAGGTGTGTCGAAGCTTCCTCCAGTGGCTCCCCACTCGTATCGGATGCTGTCGCCATCCGCGTCGTAGACCGTGCAGCCGACCCACGTCTCGCCGCCCGGGCCCACCCGTGACGAACCGACTTCCAGTTTGAGAATCTCCGGGGGCTGATTCCCAACCTGAGATGTGGGTGTCTCGCCGGAGTCGTCGCTGGCGGAGGGTTGGACTGCTGACTCGTCATCAGCGACCGGCGCACACGCCGACATCAGAGGGACAAGAAGAAGGAAGCACAGAGTCAGAACGGTGGTCATACGTGCCGTTGCGGTGTGAATATGCCCGCGATTCTCTTGCAGCATTGTCTATTCACCTTAGCTAGTCTGGAGTAGAGAACTCGACCGTTAGCGTTGGCATGGCGCCACGATCCCAGTGCAACATATCTCTGACATCGTCAAAATCGGATTGACCGTCCGAGAACTGCAGCCGGAACTGGAACTTGTTTTCGCCGACCTGCTGTTGAAGCGCCTCGCGTAGCCCGTCAATCCCCGTTGGGTTGTCGAGCGAGTCCAACTCACACCACTCAGCGATTGGGTCGCCCACCTCTCCCCAGAAATACTGGTCGCGGATTGCAGAGTATTCTTGGTAGAAGGCGCGCAGGCATCCCATTTCGGGAAACGGTGCGTCGTATGGCAGGTCGTAGCCGGATAGGTCGAGGATGACGCGCGTGATGGTTGCGTCATCCGGAATCTTGGTGATGCGATAGCTAAGGAATCCCTGGATGCCGCGATTTGCGTCGTCATCGCCAACGTATAGACCTATCGTCCTCTCAACGCCACTGCTGCGGACATAGCCGCTCAACTCATCGTCGGGCGTCAGTATCAGGGAGTTCTCGGCTTCATGCAGCGTGACCGTTGTTGTAGCTGTGACTGTGGAACCGCCGGCGCTTGCCGTCAGCGTGTAGGTGGTTGTGGCTGTAGGGGTAACCTCGGCGAATCCACTGGCTGGTACAGTGCCGACGCCAGGCTCGATCGTGACGGACGTGGAGCCTGAGACGTTCCATGTGAGCGTGGCTGCTGTCCCAGCGTCAATGGTTGACGGGGAAGCGTCGAAGGCTATCAGCGGCATCGAAGACGTGCCGGTCGCGGGAAGCACGGTTACGGAGACCTGGGCTTTCGACGACCATTCGTCGTTGTTGTCCTGCACCATGAACGAGATGACGTGCTCACCCTCGGAGAGTGAACTGGTCTGGAACGACGCCGAGTTGCTCAGCAGGCCATCGAGGTCTGAACGCCACTGGTAACCCACCACATCTCCATCTTCGTCGGTACCCTGGCCGGTGAAGCCTATTGTCTCGCCCTCCGCAATAACCTCAGGTGAAACGGAGTCGATGTAGGCTCTTGGTGGCTGGTTTGATGGAGGCGAGATGGCCGAACACCCCGAAAGAAGTAGCACTGCACAGAACAGTGGCAATACTCTCAGCATCTCCTCACCTCACAGGCCGCGATCGAGTAGCCGGGCTGATGTTGGCATACGGGCTTTCTACAGACTACAACGAATTCTCGGCATAACTGGCTTAGTCCCTATTCACCGATGCCATGTCCATTGGTCCTTGGACCGTGTTCTCCGTGTTGGCAGACAAATAATGTCTGTCCGCTTTCCATGTTCAATCCGATGTTGCAGTTTTCAGTTGTTGGGGTTACTGTGGCAATAGGGGTGGTTGGTATGTGCATTTGGCGGCGAACCCGGCAGGCGCATGTGGGATGTGGAGGCACTTCTCGGTCGTTCCTTCCAGTCTTTCTGCTTCAGCACGCTGGCCTGCGTGTTCCTATCACCCGCAAGTTGCGAGACATACCTATGGACTGCTTCAAGAGTCCGGAAATCGTCGAATGAAAGGGGGAGATGAAGATGCCAGGAAGCGTGTACAAGTTCCTCGAGCTCGTTGGGACCAGCGACGAATCATGGGAGAAGGCAGCTGCCGTCGCCGTGGAAATGGCTGCCAAGACGCTGCGCGACCTGCGCGTAGCGGAAGTGTCCGAACTGGACATGCATATCGAAGACGGCAAGGTCACGCTGTACCGCGCGAAAGTGAAGGTGTCATTCAAGATTCAGAAGGCGGAATAGCACGGCGTTTGACCCAACTATGGCAGACGTGAGTCGAGGGCGCGTCGTAATGAGCCGATTAGACCTTGCCAGAAGGTAGACATGCTGAGGCGAGGATCGCTGGTCCTATCCGCAGTGGCATACATCGTCGTGGCGGGCTATCTCGCGTGCAAGAAGCGGAGACGACGGCGATGAGCCAAGAGCTGACGCCTGAGACTGGCTCACGGCACGACTCTTGTGAGATTCGTTGCAACGCAGCCTATTGGTAGCACGTGCTTGCTGCGGGCTACTGAATCAGAGGCTCCAGCGACGAAAGATCTTCGTATAGCCTGTCGACCACTTCGCTCGCCTCGTCGAGACGAGATGCCAACTTGCCGACGGCACTGAAGACGATGCTTTTCATCGTGTCTATGTCTTGCTGCTCTACCAGCGGCATCTTCCAGTGATCCAGGTAGTCCCTGGTGACCAGCATGGATAGGACCGCTGAGGTGCCGGGAATCAAGCCTGTCGTTCTGACTACATCATAGAGTCTATCGGTCATGAAGCTGCAGCCGCCCACCTCTTGGCTGACCAGTCTGGCCAGTTCTGCAGCAGCCAGTACCTTCTCTGTAGCCAGTTCTGCCTTTCCCAGCCTTTCGGCTGCTTTGCTGATGCTGTTCGCGACTTCCTCGGTCTTGCGCCTCAGAGCACCTTCATCGCGAGGGAAGGCATCATCTACGTAGACGACGGGATAGCCTGACTCCTTCGCCGCCTCGTGGAGAGCTTCGGCGACCACGATATTGTCAATCTCCCTCTGGACTCTCACCAGGAACGTGTTTTCCTTCAGGTCATCTGATAGGGAAGGCTTGTACGCTTTTCCTTCCAGCACTATCGTCGGAATCCTCAGCATCCCGAGTTCGCTCATAACCTCGCGCTTGGAGCCGAGAGCGACATTGCCCTCTAGGTCCTCGTTTGGTCCGAGGCCGGACGTTGACTCATTGACTGTTGCCAGGACGGAGCAGGGAACGCCTTCGATATCGGCAAGCATCCCCCCGATAAGGCCGCTGTTTGTGACCTGGTTCTCGCTGGTCATGTGAAACCTATTGGGGGCTTTCTTGTGAAAGGTGTCTACGACGGAATTGGCGAGAGCTGCCTGTAAGGCAGTTGGCGTCTCAGTGACTCCCTGGCCGTACATCCTGCCCATGGCCTCAATCGCCAGCGCCTGGCAGAGGATTGCGTCGCCACCTTCCACCGAGCGAATCAACCTCGCTTCACTGGGCGTGATGCCTCGACGCGGCGTGGCGCGGCCGATGCCGCCATCCGCGGTGGTAATCTCGATGCTGTTGAGGTCAGGATCGACCTGCACGGACTTCACCCGTGTGTCGGCATTGAGAATGTCCTTGATGATTGCACTGGCGATCGCAAAGCCTACTGAGTCGTCCTGAATAAGACCGCCAGGACAGTGCGTATGGCCTATGCCTGCGTGTCCCGCGATTCCGATGCATGGAGTAGACATTCCTGTGTTCCCTCCTCGTCTGGTATGAACACATATGGTGAACGCTTTCAGTATGAAAGTGTTGCGACAATCATACGCAACTGGATGAATGTTTGGAACACGCAGGAGGGTGCTCAACGTGTCGCGCATCGAATCCTGGTGACGTCCGCAATCGGACTTTGTGAAGGTCCGGCGGCCATGGGAATTGAATGCTTCAGAGTTGCATCCGCCTGAACGAATTGACTGGCTACCTCCGTATCAGTAACATCGAAGCCGCGAATGGATGCAAATGTCAGAATCCCTGTCCATCGCGGCCGGATCCCGTGACCAGAGGGAGGTAATCGAATTGAGCGAAGAGAGTGAAGAAACCAAACAGAAGAAGGACATCAGCGGCTTGTTCATTCCCGCCGGACTCTTCCTTGGAATGGGTATTGGCTGGGTGTTCGGGCACCTGGTGCCTGGCCTTTTCATTGGGTTGGGCGCAGGCTTCCTCGGCATGGCAATCGTACGCATGCAGATGAAATAGCCCGATCCCGGCCGTGCAAAGCCCGTCTGTCGCACGGGGTTTGCGCCGTTCAACCGGTATGCAAGAAGGGGACGCGCTGGAAGACGCGTCCCCTCTGTCGTGCCCGGTCGGCGCGTGAGCCTAGCCGCACAGGATAAGCTCTTCGCCTAATAGTCAACTAACTCGTCTTGCCCTTCCCGATGACTCCCTTCCAAACGAGTATCCCGAGAACAGCCGCAATCGTAGCGCCGACTGCGATCGCTACCGGCACGATTGGGAAGCTGCTGCCCTGAGGGCCACTCTCCTTGCCATCGCGGAGGATGTGTAACGGCGCCTTTTCATCGGTGGTCGCCCAATCCTCAGGCGTGAGTTCGACTGTCTCACCTCCGCCCACCACCACATCTTCCTCGGTGGACGCTGGGATGAACGGCATGTCCTCGAGGTCGCCTTCGACCTCGTCAAGCGACTCGGTGGTTCTCATCGACACGTCGAACTCGATATCGTCGTCGCCATGGTTCTCAACCACGAGTGTGCCACCGGTTTCGTCGACGTGCACTGTGAAGTCGCCCTCGTCGGTTGCGCTAGTGCCTTCCATGACCCATTCTCGACCGATGAAGTCCATCATCGTAGCCTGGACGTATCCGTCGAACATGTGGGCTACCATGATATTGAAGATGGTGTCGGCAACGCCCACAGTCACTCGCATTTCACTGCCGGTCGCTTCGTCTGACGGCACGATGGTGATGCGATCCTCTTTGCCAGGCTTGATGTCCTTTCCTTCGATGGCCATCAGTGAGCCGCCACCAAGAATGCCGAGAATGTACTCGCCTTCGCTGTTCCCTCTGACGCGCAGAGTCAGTGTCTCGTCCATGGGCAGCACGTACATCTCGTGGTCTGAGAACTTACCCATCATGGGACACATGGCCATTGACCCCGGGATGTCCTCTACCACCTTTCCCTCGTGTATGCCGGTCAGATTGCCGTCTTCATCTTCGATGAGTACGTCAACATCTCCCCCTATCGGTGCGAACATGTATTGCAGGACGCTGGGAATGTCGTGGTCGGTGAGATGTGGACCCCATGGGCCGGCAATCTCGTTCTCCTGCCCCATGTCGCCGCAGGCCTCTTCATAGGTGAAATACATCATTTCATCGTTCCACGTCGAGCCCCCAATAGGGTAGCTCCAGCCGGAGCCGACGAAGTCGACGTAGGGGTAGTGATTGAAGTTGCTCAAGTCGAAGCTGGGGTTGTCAGGGCCGTTGTCCCGCGTCTGCACAATGCCACCTTCGCGGTTGCAGTCGTACACGTAGACCCTGGTAGTGCCGTCGGGCATGTGGCGGGACATCCATGGCACAATGGCGTGGCCTTCGTCACCCTCGTGGATACCCAATACGCCCGGCTTGTCAGCAACGAGGTCCGCCTTGATTCTGTTGAGCTTGTCTGAAGTGGTGTGAAAGGCCTCGTTGATTCGCTTGAAGGCCACCTCTTCGCCTATCTGTCCACCCTGCCGCGCCTCGACCCACTCCTTGGTGTAGCTGTTGTCACGGCTCATGTATGCGGCCGTGCTTGCTGACGGCTCGATGGCGTGGGCCGTCACGCGGCTCTGGTATATCTCCGTGCATAGTGTGCTCATTCCGAAGCACTCACCGCCGTCCGCGATCTCCTTGAAGGCCGCGTGGTACCAGATGAGTGCGTACGGGCTCTTCCATTCGTTTGGCAGCCAGTAGCACTCGCCGACGCCGAAGGCCTGTACCATCCGCTCCCATGGCAGTCGGTCACGCTCCGGATTGTGGAAGCCGGGTGCCGCCGTCGTCATGAGAAGCAGACCACCTGGATTGACGATGTCTATGTGCTCGGCGTCAGTACTACTGTAGTTGTGCTCCATGTCGACGGCGCTTGCGTAGCAGGAGAAGGTCGTGCCACCAGGATCGTCGTTGACCCAGTAGACGGTGTCGGTGACGCTTGCTGCCCCATCGCCGTCGATGCGGCGCGGTCCACCCAATCCATTGCAATGTATCTCAAGGTAGTCGATTCCCTCGGGGTCTGTTGCCGTCGCGGTAATGGTGGCCATCTGTCCGTCTTCCCTGATGAGTCGGTAGCGTTCAGGTATGACCTCGTCAATCTCCCACTCGATTTCGAGCGTTACCTCGGGAGCAGTGCCAGTTCCCACGACCGGGATTGTGACCATCTGGATGACAGGGTCGGTCTCTCCGCTGCGGTCATTGGCCGTCACCAGGTAGCTGAGCGAGGGAAGCTCTGCCTCCTCGGTGTAGGAGACGCTGAGGGAAGTCTGGCCTGACGTGGCGTCCCGTCTGGCCAGTTCCATCGAACCTCGATAGATGGCGACATAACGCATCTCTTCATTGTCTGTCGCTGTTGCTGTGATGGTCACCATCTGCCCGGGTGAAGGATGTGAGGGCGACCAGGTGACAGCAAGCTGGCACGGTTCGGTGTCGTCAGACGGTTCTGGAGGTGGTGGAGTCGGACCACCCTCCGTCGCCAGGTAGGTGATTTCGAGGGAAGGCCGATACGAGTGCTCATCGCTGTAGAAGACCACCTCGCGAGTGCACTGCGTCCACGTGGGACAGATCGCCAATCTGACACCATGGTCGTAGTTGATTGCGTCATTCAGGGCAGAAACCGGGAAGTTGAGATGAGTCCAGCCATTCGAAGCGGGAACCGTGGTATTGGAGGTTGGCGAGCTGTATCGGTCAGGACGTGTGTTCCATGTCACTGAGCCTTCGTTGAAGGCTGTCTGCAGGCTGTAGGCCTTCACCGTATCGGAAGGCCCTGCCTGCTTGTAGACCTTGACGCGCGCCTCCGTTATCTCGGCGTCGTCCGGTATGGGACCTCCGTCGCCCTCCATGATGGGGCCAATGTCGAGCAAGACCCACCGTTCGCCGCAGAACTCGGGCCCGGTGCCGACACGCAGGTAATCGCCAAACATGGCGCCGTTGTGGTTCGTTACCGGGTTCTGCTCGTCGACGTATACGGAGATATTGCATGGAATCTCGACGTCGTATTCGGTCATGGGAATTGCCGGGAGGGAGCCCTTCTGCGCTTCACCCACTGGCATGCTCCCCATCGTGACGGACAGGAGCAGGAGCACAGACGTGAGCGCAACAAGTCGAACACGATCTACCGAAAGACGGTATAGAACTCTGCGGTTCAAGCGGGATAGGAGACCAGGAGAGAACCAGGATGCCCTCTTTCCCATGACACTACCTCCTTCAACCTCACTCCCACAGAAGGGTTGAGCATTGGGGGTTACTTACATCGTTCTACAACGCGAAAGCTGCTGTCAACAAGTACCCGCTCGTACACCTCTGCAAGAGTTGGTCAGGACTGCTACGAAGGTAGTGTGTATGGTCATGCGGGTCTCACCCGAGCACGAGCATCCGTGCAACGAGAGACACAAGGCCGAAATCGGAGGCACGTGAACGAATGGTCTCGGTGGAGCGGGGGCAGCCCCCGCCAGACTACACCTGAAGCACTTTTGAGAGGAAGGCCTTGGTGCGATCCTTCTCGGGGTTGGAGAAGAGCTTGTCGGGTGGTCCCACCTCTACAATCTGACCTTCGTCCATAAAGATACAGCGGTCAGCCGCAGCTCTCGCGAAGCCCATTTCGTGGGAGACGACAACCATCGTCATGCCCTCCTGTGCAAGAGCAAGCATGACATCCAGCACTTCCTTGATCATCTCCGGGTCGAGCGCACTGGTGGGCTCGTCGAAGAGCATGATTTTCGGGTTCATGGCCAGTGCCCGGGCGATTGCGACGCGTTGCTGTTGGCCACCGGACAACTCGTTCGGATAGCGATCGGACTTCTCGGCGATGCCAACCTTGGCAAGCAATGCCTGCGCGGTCTCTATTGACTCGGCTTTGGACCTTCTGCGGACGATGGTCTGTGCAAGTGTGAGGTTGTTCAACACGGTGAGGTGTCCGAAGAGGTTGAAGGATTGGAACACCATGCCCACCTCTCGGCGGACCGCGTTGATATCGCCGGCGCTTTTCAGTTGTATGCCGTCAACAATGATGTTGCCGGAGTCATGGTCCTCCAGGTGGTTGATGCAGCGCAGCAGGGTCGATTTGCCAGAGCCCGAGGGGCCGAGGATGATGACTACCTCGCCATGCTGGACCTCGAGGCTCACGTCTTTCAAGGCCTGAAGTTGCCCGAAGAACTTGTTGACGTGCTCGATCTGGATGATAGGTTGCGTCACGATTAACTCCTGGCGGCGCGATCCCTCTCGAGTTTGGCGATGAGTCTTGCGGC
>Ga0272442_10008422_pt1 | contig 13076 bp, 13 predicted proteins | sample SSMForm2O_FD_200262 | JGI IMG/M metagenome (GOLD analysis project Ga0272442, IMG submission 200262) | Marine sediment archaeal communities from Little Sippewissett salt marsh, Falmouth, MA, United States - SSM-Form-2O | ecosystem: Environmental > Aquatic > Marine > Wetlands > Sediment ...
GCAAGGAGCCATTACAGGATTCACCAGTGATTTTAGGCGTAACAGATCGCCTATGTAAAAGATTGGAGCAAAAAGAACTGTGACCGCCGGCGGAGCCGAGGTCATGACCGTAGTATCGGTGTCGAAAGTATCAAGCTTACCCTGACTTGATATTCGACTGCACAATGACGCAGGCAGTCAGGAACGCTCACTGCTGGCCAAACCTTTTGTCGGTAGTCAATGAGTAGCGCGGATGGAGTGAAATGGAATCCGGGGGTGCTTGCATTGCGATGCCTCGCCCCGGATTTCGCTTCGCTGCATCCGGGCTGACTACCCGGCCGAAGCGCAGCAGCCCAGCATGCCTTACACCGTCGGTTTTGCACCCAAAATGGAGGTTCTAAGCGCCGAAAACGCCATATTTCTGGGGTGGATCGCAATGTTATCAATCAGTTGCGTAGGTCCGACCCTCGCTCCGGCTTGCGTGCTCGGTGTCTCTGCGCTTAACTAAAGCATGATCAACATCGGCATCGATCTCGGCGGTACCAAAATCGAGGGCATTGCGCTGGACGACTGTGGCAAGGAGTTGTTCCGTCGACGCGTGCCAACACCGGCCGGTGATTATCGGGCAATCTTGCTGACCATCGGCGATCTGGTCAATGAAATCGAGCGCTCGCTGGAGGAGCAGGGCAGTGTCGGCGTCGGCACACCCGGCGCACTCTCGCCGGCGACCGGGCTGCTCAAAAACTCGAACTCAGTCTGTTTGAATGGTAAGCCGCTTTATCAGGATTTGCAGCGAGTGTTGCAAAGGAATGTCAGAATCGCAAACGATGCCAATTGTTTTGCGCTGTCCGAAGCGACCGATGGCGCAGCAGCCACTGCTGAAGTCGTGTTTGGCGTTATCGTTGGTACCGGCACTGGTGCTGGTATCGTCGTCAAAGGTCACATACTGCAGGGTCCGAATGCGATCGCGGGTGAGTGGGGCCACAATCCGCTGCCGTGGCCGCAGGATCACGAACGGCCCGGGCCGCTGTGTTATTGCGGCAAGACGGGCTGTATAGAAACCTGGTTGTCGGGCCCGGGCATGAGCCGAGACTATTCGAATTTGTCTGGTGCAGAGCGCGATGCCAGTGAGATCGTCGAGCGCGCAGAGGCGGGCGATACGCTGGCTGAGACCTGCCTGCAACGCTATGAGGATCGCATGGCCAGGGCGCTCGCACATGTGATCAACATCCTCGACCCGGATGTGATCGTGTTAGGCGGCGGCATGGGCAATATCCAGCGGCTGTACAGCAATGTGCCTGTAATGTGGCAGCAGTATGTCTTCTCCGACCGCGTGGATACCCGACTGGTGCCGCCAAAATTCGGTGATTCCTCGGGCGTGCGCGGTGCAGCCTGGTTGTGGAATGAATGAAGGCTGTTTGATTTCAACGCGTCCAGTCCGGAGTTTTCGACATTGTCGCTGGTTTTTGGGTGGGAGTTTTACTGAGTAGAGTGCGCCGTGCGCACCAAAGATTCGAACAGGTCAATTGGCAACGACACTGGTGCGCACGGCGCACCCTACGATCGAGACACCGTGGTCATTGCGAGCGCAGCGAAGCAATCCCTGGAAACTCGCATGCTTGATGGAGATTGCCACGTCGCTGTCGCTCCTACCAGCAATACAATATGGGCTATAACAACGGCGAACGTATCACCATCATTTTCTCGATCTGCATGTCTCTGAAGGTATGCGGGATACCGCCGACACCGTAACCCGAGTGTTTCAAACCCGCGAACGGCATCCAGTCGACGCGGAAAGCGGTATGATCGTTGATCATTACGGCGGAGCCGTTCAGGTGTTTGAATGCGTACATGCAGGTGTCAATATTCTTGGAAAACACTGCGGCCTGGAATGAAAACTCGAGCGCATTGGCTCTGGCGATGGCCTGATCGATATCATCGTATTCATAAACCTGTATCACCGGTCCGAACACTTCATTGCAGGAAATGAGCGCGTCGTCGGGGGGATTGAACAGTACTGTGGGCTCATAGGTCGTGTCACTGAGCTTGTCGCCGCCACCAGTCAGTTCAGCACCCCTACTAATCGCATCTTGAACCCACTCATCAACCCGGTCTGTTTCCGCTTGTCTGATCAGCGGGCCGACATCGGTGTCTGGCAAGGTCGGATCACCCACTTTCATGTTCCTGCCCGCCTCGGCGATACGCTCGGCGAGCGCACGAGCGATCGAGGTATGCGCGTACACGCGCTGTACCGACACGCAGACCTGGCCGGCATGATAGAAGCCAGCCTTGGCGAGCAGGGGAATCGCATCATCGAGATCCGCGTCTTCGGCAACAATAACCGGTGCAACGCCACCGTGTTCCAGCGCGCAGCGCGTGCCGGGCGCCAGTTTGGAGCGCAGCATCCAGCCAACACCGGCGCTGCCGATGAAGCTGAAAAACCCAACGCGTTGGTCAGTGACCAGTTGGGTCGCGACGTCGCGACTGGATGTCAGGATGCCCTGGCACCAGGTCTCGGGCAGCCCGGCTTCGCGCAGAATGCCGATCAGACGAAAACAGGACAGGGGCGTATCCCCGGCCGGCTTGATGATGACCGGGCAGCCCGCAGCGATTGCCGGGCCAAGCTGGTGCACCGCGAGGTTCAGCGGATGATTGAAAGCGCTGACCGCAACGACGACGCCGATGGGCTCGCGTGTGGTGAATGCGAGCCGGTTCATCGAAGCTGCGTTCTTCTGCATCGGTATTTCGTGGCCGTGGTCGGTACGCAAAACCTCGATGCAGTTCCGGATGCCGTCGATCGCGCGCGCGACCTCGACTTTCGAATCGACCAGTGGCTTGCCGCCTTCACGCGCGGCCTCGAGAGCCAGTTCGTCACAACGCGACTGCATGATGTCGGCTGTTTTGCGCAACACCTGGATGCGCTGCTCGGCCGTCAACCAGCTTTTCCGGTCGCGGTGAAGCGCATCGGCGGTCTGCAGCGCGGTTTCTGCGGCTGCGGAGCCACCGGTATCCACGGTAGCGATGACCGCGCAGTCGAAGGGTGCGGTAACTTCAACCTGCCCATCGGCGGTTGCGTCGGGAACAAGCAAGGGGAAATGATCAGTCATGATTCAGTACCTTTCTCGTAGATATTCACCGCAAAGACGCAAAGGTCACAGAGAACATCTATCACGTGTAGGGGCCTTGTTTTCACCTCGTACTCTGTCTGTTTATCAAATGGAACAAGCGATATCACCAAGGCGCTCTGTCAGTTTCAGATTTTCGCGGTAATCGATCGGCACGACGACCAGGCTCGGGCCGGATTCCATGAACGCATGATCCAGGATCGTGACAAGATCTTTGCTGTTTTCAACAATGTGGCTTTTCCATCCGAATGCGTCTGCCAGTTTGCGCCAATCCGGATTTTTGAAAGCCAGGTCGGTGTGGGTCCCGAATTGGGTCTCCTGTTTCCAGGAGATCAGGCCGTACTCGCCATCGTCCCAAACCATGACCACGATGTTCACGTCCAGCCGGCGTGCTGTTTCCATCTCCTGCAGATTCATCATGAATCCGCCGTCACCGCAAACAGCGATGATGCGGCGCTGGGGTAATATCAGACTCGCTGCGATTGCACCGGGAAACGCTGAGCCCATCGAACAGAAACCATTGGGGATCAGGCAGGTATTGGGCTCATGGCAGTGGTAATGCCTTGCAATCCACATCTTGTGCGCGCCGACATCCGACAGCAGAATGTCTTCGGGGCCCATGACCTGGCGGATATCCCACAGGACTTTCTGAGGTTTGATCACACCCGTGGTGTCGTCATCCTTGTACATTGCCAGCTCTGCCTGAATTTCACGACGGGTGTCCGCCTGGTGGGACAGGTCAAAACTGAGACCGCCACTGGCTTCGACACGCTGGTTCAACATCCATAGCGTATGCGCGAGGTCTCCAATAATCTCGGTTTCGGGATGATAGTCTTCATCGATCTCGGCCGGCAGAAAGTCCGCGTGGATAATGTGCTTGTCACCCTTCGCATTCCACAGATCAGGGTGGTATTCGACCATGTCATATCCGAGGGCGAGCACAACATCGGCAGTATCCATCGCACAGGCCACCAGGTCTTTGGCTTGAAGACCAATCGTGTACAGGCAGTAATCGGCGTCCATATCGACGCAACCCTTGGCCATGAACGTGCTGATAACGCCGATGCCGGTTTGCTCGCAGAACAGGCGTAACTGTTTGCTGGCACGTTTACGAATGCAGCCATTGCCGGCGAGGATCACGGGTCGTTCGGCGCGCTTCAGAATCTCGAAGGCTGTATCGACGCTCTTGTCGTCGGGCACCGGGCGCCTGAAACGCTGGGGGCTCAGCGGTCGGGCTGTCGCATCCTTGCTGGCGATGTCTTCGGGCAATTCGATATGGACCGCGCCTGGTTTTTCGGTCCGGGCCAAACGAACGGCTTTGCGGACGATCTCCGGGATGTTGTTTTCGTGTATGACCGTCGTGGCCCACTTGGTCACCGGTTGGAACATGTGCACCACGTCCATGATCTGATGCGACTCCTTGTGCAGCCGTTCTGTATCGCCCTGACCGGTCAGCACCAGCATCGGCGCTCGGTCCATGTTGGAGTCGGCGACGCCAGTGATCAGGTTGGTTGCACCTGGGCCCAGCGTACCCAGGCAACCGGCGGTGTGGCCGGTCAGGCGACCATAGATTTCTGCCATGAACGCGGCACCTTGCTCGTGGCGGCAGAGAATGAACTGGATCTGTTCCGACTTTTCCAGCGACAGCATGAAATCGGCGTTCTCTTCGCCCGGGACACCGAAGATATATTCAATGCCTTCAGCTTCCAGACATTGCACAAAAAGGTCAGATGCTTTCATTGGATGCCTCCGGTATGTTCGATGCAGCCAGTGAGGATGCGTGCCAGCAGCGTAGATCCGCAGCCATTTGAAGCGAATGTCAAAACACGGCATCGCTGTTACACTTATGATATTATCATCAACCGGTCATTGAATGCGGCACAGAGACGACTATGAAAACCCGGTTGCTTACATTGTCTTTGATGATATTCGCTATCGCGATGTTCAGAATCCTCCCGCACCCGCCCAACGTGTCGCCCGTTGCGGCAATGGCTTTGTTCGGCGGTGCCTATTTTGCCGACAAGCGTGTGGCTTTTCTGGTGCCATTCCTCGCGTTGTTGTTCAGTGACTTGCTGCTCGGCCTGCACGACACCATGCTTTACGTCTATGGTGGATTTGCGTTGACTGTTGTGATCGGCTTCTGGATCAGAAACAGGCTCAGCGCGGGCCGTATCGCGATCGCAGCCGTCGCTTCTTCGGTGCTTTTCTTCATCATAACCAACTTTGGTGTCTGGCTGACATCGGCTTTGTATCCAATGACCTTCGATGGCTTGATGCAGGCTTACGTGGCCGCGATACCGTTCTTCCAGAACAGCCTGCTGGGCAACCTGGTGTTCACCACGGTATTGTTTGGCGGCTTTGCGTTGCTGCAACGTAACGTTCCGACGCTATCCGAAAACGCGTGACTGTCGGCGGGCCGTTCGAAACCTGTTTTACACGTAGGGCACAGCGCCAATAAACGCGGAGAACGCAGAGGCGCGGAGGCCGCAAAGGGATGTTTGTGTTTCGATATTGGTCATCTCGACCAAAGGAACCGACCCCACTGCTGTCTAGCTTGCGCGTCATTGCGAGCCGCGAGAGCGGCGTGGCAATCTCCTGAATCTAGCGTTTTTGTTGAGCCGCTGAATCGAGGTCGTCGAAGTGACGCGAGATTCGAAAGATTGCTTCGCTTCGCTCGCAATGACATTTCAACACAACCGCAATCAAAAAACCTCCGTGCACTCTGCGTCTCTGCGACCTCTGCGTTGAATCAAATCCCTACAGTCTGGCTCGCTGTTAGGTTTATGGCTTGATACCAACGCCTTTGTTCAGTAACTGCAGCGCAAACAAGAACAAGCCCACGATAAAAAGAAGAATGATCGCAAATGCCATGGTCAGGTCGATATCGGTGACACCCAGAAAGCCGTAACGAAATGCGTTGATCATGTACAGGATCGGATTGGCGAGCGAGACCGCTTGCCAGAATTCCGGCAGCATACTGATCGAATAGAATATGCCGCCCAGATAGGTGAGGGGCGTCAGGATAAACGTCGGAATAATGCTGATGTCATCGAAGGTCTTGGCGTACACCGCATTAATCAATCCAGCGAGCGCGAACAGTATCGCTGTCAGTATGAACACTGCCAGTGTCACACCATAGCTGTGGATATCGATGCGCGTGAACAACATCGAAACGGCGGTGACCACGATGCCGACGATGATGCCGCGCAACATGCCACCGCTCACATAACCGGCAACGATGACGTAGTTCGGCAGGGGTGAGATCATCATCTCCTCGACGCTGCGATGGAACTTCGCACTGAAGAACGAGGACACGCAGTTTGCATAGGCATTGCTGATCACTGACATCAGGATCAGACCGGGAACGATGTAGTCTATGTAGGAGAATCCGTCGATATCACCGATCTGCGAGCCGATCAGTTCACCGAAGATGATGAAATACAACGCCATCGTGATCGCCGGGGGTACTACAGTCTGGACCCAGATGCGGATGAACCTCAAAAATTCCTTGATCGCGATCGTCTTCAGGGCGTTGTACTGGGCGCTGAGTTTCATTCTAGTCTCGGCTCACCATGCACAGGCCTCTTGTTGTTCAACATCGACATGAACAACTGCTCCAGACGGTTGCTTTTGTTGCGCATACTGACGACCTTGATACCGCAATCGGAAAGCCGTGCATAGAGTCCGTTGAGATTCTGGTTTTTGGCTTTGTCGACCTCCATCGTCGTATTGTCGAGCAGGCGCGCATCGTAGTCGGCACAATCGGGAAGCTCATCGATCTCGTGATCGAGGTACAGGATAAAGGTTTCCATATTCAGGCGATCGAGCAACGAACGCATGTCGGTTTGCTCGATCGTGACACCCTTGTCGATGATCGCGATGTTGTCGCACAGGCTTTCGGCTTCCTCCAGATAGTGAGTGGTCAGGATAATCGTGGTGCCGCTGGCATTGAGCTCGCGCATGAAATTCCACATCGCATAGCGGATCTCGATGTCGACACCGGCGGTCGGCTCGTCAAGGATCAACAATTTTGGTTCGTGAACCAGCGCCCTTGCGATCATCAGGCGGCGCTTCATGCCGCCGGATAACTCCCTGGCCATATCGAAGCGGCGGTCCCAAAGGTCCAATTTCTGCAGGTATTTCTGCGCTCGTACGCGCGCCTGCTTGCGCGGAATACCGTAATAGCCGGCCTGGTTGATCAGAATTTCACCGACGGGCTCGAAGATATTGAAGTTGAATTCCTGTGGCACCAGGCCGATATGCATTCTCGCTGCGGCCGGATTCTGATCCAGGTCGACGCCATAAACCCTGACTTTGCCTGCTGTTTTGTTGATCAGCGAGCAGATGATGCCGATCGTCGTCGATTTGCCGGCGCCATTCGGGCCGAGCAGCGCGTAGAAATCGCCGGGATTGACCTCAAGGCTGACACCGCTGAGCGCCTGAAAGCCATTTCGATAGGTTTTTTGTAGCTCATTGATTTCTAGCGCTTTCACCAGAACACCCCGATCCTGTCGGAAAATGGATTCGACATCTAAGCAATTGTTTTTACGAGTTCAATTAAGAAAGACTGGTTACCGATGCTGATCGGCTGCTGTTGACAGGGTTTACTTAAGTCATACGACCGTCTAAGATTTCGGGGTTACCGCCAGTTGGCATGATTTTACGCATTATGGGGCCGCATGGGGACCAAAGGTCAAAACAATCGCGCACGTATTATAGAGGCAGCTGATCAGCTGTTCCACAAGCGCGGCTACAATCAGACATCGTTCAGCGATATCGCGGATATCACCGGTATTCCACGCGGTAATTTCTACTACTACTTCAAAACCAAGGACGATATTCTCGCGGCCGTGGTCGATGCACGCGTCGAGCAGTATCGCGAGGCCCTCACCAATTGCGAGAACATCAGTGATGATCCGCGTCAACGCCTGCACGCGTTTATCGATATCATCGCAAGTAATGAAGCCAGTTTACTCGATGCCGGCTGTCCGATCGGTTCGCTGTGCGCCGAGCTCGCCAAAGACACCGATGCGTTGCGCTCGAAATCCAGAGAAGTATTTGAGTTGTTGCGCGAATGGCTCGGTCAGCAATTCGCCGACCTTGGTTTTTCCGATGGCGACGACAAAGCCATGGATATGTTGGCGAGGATGCAGGGTGTTGCGATGATGGCCTGTACCTTTAAAGACGATAGCTATCTGAAAAAAAGCATCACCCAGCTCAGGACCTGGGTCAATAGCCTGACGTTGAATTGAACGGCTTGCGTCAAATCCAGCCATCCCTACCTAAATGCAGACATCTCAACAGCAAAATTACCTCGATGCATTCAGAGGCCGCTTTACGTCGTTGATGCGCTGGCATCAGCTCGATGAATTCTGGGAAGACTTCAAACAGCAGGCCGATGATGGTTGGTATATCTATCATGTCGGCGATACGCCACCTGAGTCCCCGGTAGAAAGGGACGTTCTGGTCACGTTTATCGATGAAATCGATACCTTGCTGCGCCGCGAACACGATGAGGACTATTGCGGTATCGTTTACACCGATAGCAGGGAACATCCAAGCTATATCAAGATCTTCGATCCACACAACCTCGGCGTTTCCTGTGGCTATAGTGAAAAGCCGCCGTTGCCCGGCTGGATCCTGTCGAGAATCCCTCCGATCGAACTCGAAGAAGCGCTCTACCCGACCGCCAGCCGCAGGCGCTGGTGGGAGCGGATTTTCGAATGACCCCTCCTATTCAGCAGCACTTGTTTTTAACGCAAAGGCGCAAAGACGCAGAGGGCGCTAAGAAATACTTTTCTGGGTGCTGATATTGGTCATCTCGACCACGGGGATCAAGCTCACTGCGCTCTCACTTGCTCGCCATCGCGAGCAGCGATAGCGACGCGGCAATCTTCTGAATCTTGCGCTTTTGCTGAGTCACCGAATCCAAAAACGGTAGGGTGCGCCGTGCGCACCATAAATTCCGCTCAAGGATCGGAGACAACAAATACCGTCAAAGACGCAACCGCCTCTGTTATCGGCGGATTTATCCTTCTCGATCTCATCGCGGTGCGCGTGGCGCACAAAAAGCACCTCAGCGCACTCTGCGGCCTTTGCGTTAGTTCAGCTTCTTCGCTGATAGCCTTGCTGGTATTCCTCGCTCGGCGTTATGGCCTGCACGATATCCAGATGAATCCCATTGGGGTCCTCGATACAGAAGTGTCGCTGTCCCCAGTCCTCTGAGCGAAGCTCCAGCACAATAGTCAGTGATCGACTCTGCGCGAACGCATATGCCGCATCGGCATCATCGACTTCGAGACTGAATATTACACCGTTGCCCGCATAAGCTTGATGAAATATCTCTGGTTGCGTCGGCTGGTCAGGCAAAAGAAAACCCAGCTGTACGCCGGACTCCGATACCAGGTGAAGATACCAGTCGTTTTCAAAGGCGACAGCAAAATCCAGGTTTTCCAAGTAAAAAGCCTTCGCTGCTGGAAGATCGCTGACGATGAACACTGGGAACGAACTGTCAGGTCTTATCATCGTTTTCCTCACTATCCAATGGCTGTTGCTATACTTTATTCATTATGGAATGCCGCAACAAGCTATCACAATGTCACCTTGCAAACATTTATTCATGATTACAGGACGATACAGAAAAGACCAGCCTGAACCGTGATAGGCATGCTTGAAAAACACCCTGTATTTTGGTCATCCAGGTCTTCCTTCAAGGTGCCGATGCCTTACGACTAACCTACGCCGCCAGGTGAGAAAAGCCGGCTAACTGTAATGGCACTTACTTAAGCCGATACGGGTTGCTTCTGTAGGAAATGTCGGCGGCAGGGAAGCCGCCGTCGAGCCTACACGGACGTATTCACGGCGTTTTCCGGAAGAAGTAACCCGTGTCGACGGGTCGATTGCCCGAAGATAGCTGTTAAGTCAGTGCCATTCGGGCTAACTGGCTTTACCTTAGAAAATCCTTTACAAAGCCCCTTCCGCTTGCGCTCGATCTTTAGCAAAATCCTTTTCGAGCACATCACGATCCCAGCCGGCGAGATCCGCCGCTGCTGCATAAGTGCTCTGCAGGAATTCCAACATGGTGTCATCCGGAGACTCTGAATTACGTACCGCGTCATAGGAAAGCAGGAACTCGCCAAGATCGGAAGACCACTCGGCAGCGTCGGGTTTTATAGCTGCATCAGAAAAGCCGTGCGGTGCGGGGTAAGCGTAAGAATAGAACGCGGCGTAGCCGAGTCCTGTCCCCGGCCAGAACCCAGCGCTCGAAACTTCGTGCGAATAAGCTTCTTGTGCGACCCAATCCGGGAAGTTGGGAACGCCTCCAGGATGAACGGGCGCGTCTCGTCCCGAAAACCGCGTTACTGCCATATCGAAACTTCCCCAAAAGAAGTGTACTGGGCTCGACTTGCCGATGAAGCTCGCTCGAAATTCTTTAAATACACGATCTATCTGATTCAATGCCTTGAAAAAGCGTGACACAGCGTCACGGTCATAGGCATCGCTGTCAGTATCTTCTTCAAACGGTGTCGCGTCAGCTATCTCGCTTGGTGTCGTGTGAATCGTTGTTGACAGACCAAGATCTTGCAGCGTCGACATTAGCGTTTCATAAAACGTTGCAACGGAAACTCCTTCGAGCGTAAGGTTGCGTTGTTGGCCGGAATCCGTCTGAACGGCGAGTTTGTGATCGATGAAATCGAACTGGATTTCAAACGATCCGCCCAGATGATGAATGACTGATGTGGTAAGACCCCTCGCGGTTATATAGAGCGGAACATGCCAGGAGTGGTTCGTCCATGGGCTGTTTACCATTCGAGTCTTGCCGACGACTTGCGAAAACATGTGGAGCGTCGTGACCGTCTCACTCCAGTCGTTATAGTTCAACTCAGGCCAATCTTCTCTTTTTGATCTAAACTGCGCATCCATAGATTTCTCCTGACTAGATAAGGGACCGTGTCGTGGTCCCAAGAATTATCAAAAGGAAACTTCAAAAACGCTCTTGTCGAGACGCCGTTGCACCGTCTTGGGCCAGCAATTGTCTGTCCCTTTGCCGAGCACGACCACCGGCTCCATCGCGCAATCCTCCGGCAAGTTGATCAGATTCGCTACAACCTTCGCATCGAAACCGCTCATAGGACAACACTGAAAACCCAGATCCTGTGCGAGATGACTGAGGGCCCAGGCGCTCCAGAAGCAAGCGGACTTCCTCGCTGGCCCCGCTGCCAATTTCGATCAGCAGACAGTCCATCCAAATGCATTTGACCAGCTCGGTGACGCAGTGATGCTGAATATTCATTTTTTGCGTGTCTGGTAGTAATCGGGCCGTTCACAGATAGCGTCGAAGTACTCTGAGCCGCGCCGGTCACAGTTCTACTCTGGGGAAGCGGACTTGGGTTTGCGCGCCGAACCGTCGCTGACCTCACTTCCGAGATCACTCGTTCCCGGGCGAGCGTCATAGAACTTGATCGCCGGGGCATTCATAGATCCCGTGCCAGGCGAATGCCAGAGAACTGCCAACGGTCCTTCGGATAGAAAAAGTTTCGATAGCTGCTGCGGATATGACCAGCAGGCGTGACGCAGGAACCTCCGCGAAGCACGATCTGATTGGACATGAATTTGCCGTTGTATTCACCCACGGTGCCCTCGGGAGCGCGATAGCCTGGATAGGCCGCGTAGGGGCTGGCTGTCCATTCCCAGACATCGCCGTAGCACTGCTGTAGCGCCGAACCGTCATTGCTTGCGATGGGTTGCAGGTAACCAGCGTCTCTCAGATTCCCAGAGACCGCTCGATTGGCGACAGCGACTTCCCATTCGAACTCAGTGGGCAAACGCGTGCCTGCCCAGCTGGCGTAGGCATCGGCTTCATACAGGCTGACGTGACACACAGGCGCATTGGGGTCGAGTCGGCGCATCCCGCCGAGTGTCATCTGCCACCATTCATCGTCACGCTGCTCCCAGTACAGTGGTGCGGTCCAGCCATTGGCTTGGCGCGCGGCCCAGCCATCGGATAGCCACAGTGCCGGATCGCGGTAACCACCATCCTCGATGAATGCCAGGTACTCCGCATTCGTCACCGGCCGCGATGCGAGTGCAAACGCCTCCAGCCATACCTTGTGGCGCGGGTACTCATTGTCGTAGCCAAAACCCTGGCCGTGATGCCCCGCCTTGTGAAGGCCCGCATCTATAGCGACCCATGCAACCTCACTGATTGTGCGGACAGGCGGCGAAGTGAGGTCGCGGTACCGCGGGCGCAAAGGATTTTGCGCGAATACATGTTTCAGATCGGTCAGCATCAGTTCCTGATGCTGCTGTTCATGGTTCAAGCCAAGCACAGTCAAAGCCTGTATGTGCGGCCACTGCTGCTGTGGGACACTCGCGATGAAGTCGAGCATGGCTTCGTCGACAAAGGCACGGTAATCATAGATCTCGGATACAGTCGGACGCGATAACAGGCCCCGGGCGGGGCGGGAGTAGGGTTGACCGTGGGTCAGGTAGTAAGAATTGAATAGATGGTCATAATCAGCGTTATGAGCGACATAGCCCTTATGGAATGGGATCAGCAGGAATGTTTCGAAAAACCAGCTGGTATGGGCCAAGTGCCATTTGATCGGACTCACGTCTGCCATGGTCTGGATGCAGTAATCTTCGATTTGGAGCGGTGCGCAGATCGATTCTGAATCTTTTCGGATTTGCTCGAAGTAAGCAATCATGGTATCCCGGCTAGAGTCGGAGGCATCATCAAGTGGTCGTGTTGATGCAATCATATGGGCTCCTGTGGGGATGAGCGTGGGCAAGTTTGCGGAATATTGCGCTTCGACAACAGCACTGGTCCCGATATTACCTGGACAGCGTCGGCCGAGCAAATGACAGCAAAACCGGGGTCAGATCACCAAAACTGGGGTCAGATCACAGATTTCTCTAATATTCGAGTATAGGTAATAGAACCTAATCTCTTCCACCCTGGGCCTTCCCGGC
>Ga0272442_10008423_pt1 | contig 13074 bp, 16 predicted proteins | sample SSMForm2O_FD_200262 | JGI IMG/M metagenome (GOLD analysis project Ga0272442, IMG submission 200262) | Marine sediment archaeal communities from Little Sippewissett salt marsh, Falmouth, MA, United States - SSM-Form-2O | ecosystem: Environmental > Aquatic > Marine > Wetlands > Sediment ...
ATCTGATGAACTTGATGTATCTTTTGTTTTTGGAAATCCACGTAAAGGAAATGTCTCGCTTATCAGCCAAAGTGGTGCTTTAGGTATAGGAATGATATATCTTGCTAATAACGAATATATGGGTGTATCAAAAATTATAGGTACTGGTAATAAAATCGATATAGATGATGATAATCTTATAGATTATTTTGGTAAGGATCCAGATACAAAAGTCATTGGACTCTACATTGAAAGCGTAAAGGACGGCAGGGATTTTATGGATAGTATTAAACGTTGCAAAAAGCCAGTACTTGTAGTAAAAGCTGGAAGAAGTAGTGCAGGGGCTAGAGCTACAGCATCCCATACTGGTTCAATGGCAGGTTCAGATAAAATCTATAGCGCAGCTATAAAACAAGCAGGTGGAATCCGCTGTAGAGATGTAGTAGAGCTATTTGATATGGCACGTGCCCTAGCAGGTCAACCACCAGCTCAAGGTAACCGTGTAGGAATAATAACAAATGGTGGAGGACTAGGCATATTATTAACAGATGCATGCGAAGAAAACGGTCTTGAAGTACCTAAACTATCAGAAAAAACTTTTAAAAGAATCGATAAAGAACTACCAGATATTATAAAGCCTAATAACCCAGTAGATCTAGTTGGAGATGCTGGTTTTGAAAGATATGAAGCTTGTACTAGAATACTTTTAGAAGACCCTAATATTGATGGTTTGATAGTTGCATCAGTACATGGCGGGTATGCCCGTCCAAAAGAATATACTGCTGCGATACTAAAAATGGTTCGTGAACAAAAACTTCATGAAGAATTTAAAAAACCAATTCTTGCCACTTGGGTTGGTGGCAGAGAATTTGAAGATATAATCTTAGAGCTAAAAACTGCAGGTGTTCCGATTTATCCTTCTAGTTGGAGAACAGCAAGATCAATGTTAGCTTTGTATTTAGAAGGAGAAAGATTAAAAAGAGAAAAACAAGAAAAATCATAAAATAATATTTAATCGACCCAATCTACACCTAATTCTTTTTCCCAATCAGGATTAGACCCATCCCATTTTTTTGCAATATGCTGAGGAATACAATCCTTACAGACGTTTATAATCTTAAAATAGCAGGAACTACAGACAGATCTATTGCATTTCAAACAAACAGAAGTAGCATTCCTTTTCCTACAGATCCGGCATATACCATATGGGGTTTTTTGAGATTTTTTACTTTTAGATTTAGATTTCTTAATCTCTTTCTTTGATTCGTTAACCCATCTTATAAGATCTTCATTCATTGATGATTCTTTATCTATCTTTTTTCCCTGCACAAAAAAATAAAGAAAACAATAGTTTAAAAACTTATTTCATAGTTTTTTTGCTTTTTTTATGCAGAAGATTACCAATAATATGAAAAAAAGGAGTTATAACAAGTAAAAATAAAATCTGTCCTAAATTAAAACTTTCAAAAAACCAATTTGTATCAGTTAAACCTAATATATGTAATAAACCTGCGATTATAAAACTTAAAAAAAACACGCCAAGTATAAAATCTATTTGATCAAAGGGTATCCAATCTTCGCCTCTTTTTCTTCCAGTTCGTCTTTTTAAAAAACTTTCAAATATATCTCCAAAAAGAGCACCAAAACAAATAGAAAAAAGTATTGGAATCATAAAAGGGAAACCAAAAAAATCGTTCAAACCAAGATAGCTGAATTCTGTCATATCAATATATTTTGCAGCAACACTTAAACCAAAACCTGCAGTCATACCAATAAAAGTACCTGCTAAAAGTCCTCTCCAGGTTTTACCATCTCCTAAAATACGGTTCCCATCTTTCCATTTTTTACCAAAATCAATAGGTTTTCCACCGCCAAGTAGCACGGCGGTACCATTGGCAATATATGCAGGCACGATAATCCAAAATGCTTGAGCTAGTATCTCAACAACCATAAAAACAGATACTAGGTATGTAAAAAAGGTTTAAAACAATATATGTTAAAAAAAATTTATTCTTTCCGGCTAAGTTTTAATCCTTTATAACAAAACTTATTCGATCTTTTTACAAGGCCTTTTAAAGCCAGATTAGATAGCCTGAAATTCTCAGCTACCATATTACCAAACTTACCATCCTCACCTATAAAATTATAGATATCATCCTCAAGTTTATCAAATTCTCTTTTATTTAATGATGCGACTGTAAAAATCTCACTGATTTCATTAACTGGACAGCTGATGTTTATGTTAAAAGCAGAATAATAAGATCTGTATTTCTTCTGAGGTCTTCCTTCTATTCCATCTTCAGGTGTTGTCCATTTAGTCTCAACTAATTTCATTTTATCAAAATATTCTAGGGCTTCTTCACCTTCGTCGCCATATTTTTCAATAATTTCACTTAGAGGTTTCCATTCTTGCAAAAGTTCAGTAAATACTTCCTTCTTAACTTTATTATCAAAAGCCCTTAGAAGTGGGACCAAATCGGTGGAATCATTTACTACTTTTGTTCGCATCATAAGAAGGTTCCCCGCAACTAGTAAAACAGATCTCCCTATATTTAATATTTTTGTATAGAAATTTTAAGGATTATAAACAAAATTATTTTTTACTTTTCTTAAGTTTTTGATATTCTTTTTCAGTTTGCGCTTCTATATATCCTTCACCTTTAAAAGCAGTAATGCCATGTGCTGCAACACCAATTCCCCATCCGAATAATACAAAAATTGGCCATGGAAAAACTTCAGGTCCTGCTATGGCCCACCATTGAGCAAAGAGAAAAAGATTTACAGCAATAAATATCACAAGATGTATGTAAAAATCTGATTTGTCCTTTGCTATCTTTCTAGCCTTCTTTCTTAATTCTTCATCAGATGCCATACATAAAGATATTACTAAAACCTATAAAAAAATATGGACTTGTCGGGATTTGAACCCGAGGCCTCCTCCATGCCAAGGAGGCGATCTTCCGAGCTGATCTACAAGCCCTTTTGTAAACGGCCTAAAACAAGGTTTAGCAAATAAAATTTACGCAAAAAAGTATTAGATATAACTTTTATTCCTAACTTAACGATGAAACAAAAAGATCTAGAAATAATACTTCAAAAAGTGCCTTTTTACGAACGCCCTAATCCGTTTATTGAACAATATATGACACCTGCAAACATTGCCGCAGATATAATTTTCACTGCATTTCAATTTGGCGACATTCAAGATAAAAAAATTATTGACCTAGGATGCGGGACAGGTATTTTTTCATTTGCTGCAAAAATAGCGAATGCAAAAGAAGTAATTGGAATAGATATAGACAAAGAAAGTATTGAAATTGCAAAAAATTATGCAAAAAAAAACAATAACAATATTCAATTTTTTATAAAAGATGTAAAAGATGTCGATATTACATGTGACACAGTTATTACAAACCCGCCATTCGGTGCACAGAAAAGCAATAAATGGGCAGATAGAAAATTTATTGAAAAAGGATTTGAAATTTCCAAAATAATTTATTCACTTCATCTTTCCAAAACAATTCCATTTGTTGAGAAACTAGTATCAGCTCTTAATGGAGAAATAAATTACAAAAAAGAATATATATTTCCTATAAAGCAAACTTATTTTTTCCATAAGAAAAAAATGGAAAAAATAGATGTAACTTTACTCAGGATTATCACAGATAAGTAATTAAATTAGTTCTTTATGTAAACAACATTACAAAAATATTATAATAAATTATTATCCGAAAGTATAATAATATATTATTATATCTGCCTTTGACCTATACTAAGATAGAAAATACAAAAAGGGATTGAAAATGGCACGTAAAAAAACAAAGAAATTCAGAGGATCTATGACTCATGGCCGTGGTAAAAAAGCAGGTCGTGGAGCAGGACTACGTGGAGGTAAAGGAAACGCTGGCCTTCATAAACATAGAAGGATGTACATGGAAAAATATATGCCAGATCATTTTGGAAGGCATGGTTTTAAAAGACCTCCAAGTGCTGTAAAAAAAGCAAAAGCTATAAACGTTGGTCAGCTTGAGGAAATGTTTCCAAATAAAAAAGAAATCGATCTAGGAAAGGAAGGATACGGGAAATTAATTGGTAGTGGAACAATTAATTCAAAATTTAAGATCAGGGTTGGAAAAGCATCATCAAAAGCTATTACAAAGATTGAGGAAAAAGGAGGAGAGGTTATAATACCTGAACCTTCTATTGAAAAAACTGAAAAAAATGAAGAAGAAACAGTTGAAAAAAAATAAAATTAAATTGGGTTTGGTAAATGGCTGAAGAAAAAAAGAGCAGGTTATATATATTCAAACCTTTAATTGAGCGTTGGCCTGCAGTTACCAAACCAGAAGGTCATGTTAATTTTAGAACAAAAATATTATGGACTTTACTATGTTTGATTTTATACTACATTTTAACTAATGTTACTATTTATGGTCTTTCAAGCGATGTAGTAGATCTTTTTTCATCTTATCGTTTTATTATGGCTGGTGCGTCAGGTTCAATTATGCATCTTGGTATAGGACCAATCGTAACTGCATCCATTATTTTGCAACTTTTTGTAGGTGCAAAAATTATAAATTTGGATCTTACAAAAAAAGAAGATAAAGCAATATATCAGGGTTTTCAAAAAGTTCTAGTTATTATAATGATTTTTGTTGAGGCTATCCCTCAAATATTTGGTTATCTTAGACCTAATGAGGCTTTTATAGGTATGGTTGGTGGAGATTGGGCAAATACTATAATTGTTTTACAGCTTGTTCTTGGGGCATTACTTGTCTTTTTCATGGATGAGTTGATTTCCAAATGGGGTATAGGTTCTGGCATATCTTTGTTTATTGCAGCTGGTGTTTCACAGGCTATTTTCACTGGTTTATTTAACTGGTTACCTATAGGGGCGGGAGAATTAAGCCTTCAAAATCCTCCGGCTGGTGTAATTCCTGGGACTTATTATTATGTTACAAACACAAATCTAGGTGATATTACAAGCTGGAGCTACGAAACCATTTTTATTGGAAATAATAGGATTGGTTATCAAAATGCTATCGTACCACTAATTGGAACCATTCTGATATTTCTAATAGTAGTATACGCTGAGTCTACCCGTATTGAATTACCACTTGCTCATGGTGGTGTCCGTGGTGCTCGTGGACGTTATCCTATTCGTCTAATCTATGCATCTAATATACCTGTTATTTTAATGGCAGCACTTCTAGCAAATATTAACATGTTCGCATTGCTACTATATCAATCAGATATTATGTTTTTAGGACATCAATGGTGGATCGGGCTCTATCCAACTGATCCCGCAACTGGGCAGCTTTTAACAACTACTGCTACAGGGGGTGGTGCATGGTATCTCTCCAGCCCGAGTGGTATCAGCAATTGGCTGATACCGATAATGCAGGGCGGAGATGGAATGCATAGCGCATTACAATATTCGCTTCGTGTGATTATCTATATATCAGTGCTAATTATTGGTTCTATTCTATTTGCAAAATTCTGGATAGAAACAACAGATATGGGGCCAAGTGCAGTAGCCCGTCAAATACAGAGTAGCGGTATGCAGATACCAGGATTCAGGCGAGATCCAAGGGTTCTAAAAAAAGTATTAGAAAGATATATTCCAGTTGTAACTGTAATTGGAGGTGCCACTGTAGGAGCATTAGCAGGATTTGCAGATCTAATTGGAACTGTAGGTAACGCCAGTGGAACAGGATTGCTGTTAACAGTAGGTATAATTATACATCTCTATGAAGATATAGCAAAAGAACAAGCTATGGAGATGCATCCCATTCTAAGAGGATTCTTTGGAAATGAATAAAAATTTTAGGTGAGAAATTTTTATGGGTGTTATTGTTGTAACAGGTATACCGGGTGTTGGAAAAACAACTGTAATGAAGCAAGCAGCCGAAGGTATGGATATCAAATTTGTAACATTTGGAACAGTAATGGTAGAAATCGCACAAGAATTAAAATATGTTAAAGATAGAGATGAAATGCGTAAATTAACATTGGAACAGCAAAAAGAACTGCAGATAAAAACAGCAGAAAAAATTGCAAACATGGGAAATGTAATATTAGATACGCATTGTACAGTAAAAACACCAAAAGGATACTTACCAGGCTTGCCAGAATGGGTGATAAAAACATTAAAACCAACAGCAATAGTGGTAGTAGAAGCAGATCCAAAAGAGATATATAATCGAAGAGCAAATGATCCAACTAGAAACCGTGATCCAGATTCAACTGAAACAATAGATGAACATCAAATGATAAACAGAGCAGCAGCAATGTCATATGCTGCATTAAGTGGAGCTACTGTCAAAATAGTATTTAATCATGATAATGCTATAGATGATGCTGTAAAACAGGCGGCTCCAGTATTAAAATAAAAAAATTGTGATGAATATGAAAGATAATAACAAAGCACAAGGAAGCATGTTTCTTTATCTGATGCTGTTTTTGCTTATAATGTTTATATTTGCATCAACAGGCATTGGTTATATATTAGGTGAATATTTTGGATTGGCGTTAGAGCCAGTAATTGGTTTTAATGGTAATTACCCAGTAATAACCTTGTTTTTTGCGGGTTTAATAGTAGTATTTTTATCGTCATTTTTTACAAACCTTTTTACAGATTGGAAAAAAATGGGTGAATCGCAAGAGATAACAAAAGCATTCCAAAGTGAAATGACTAAAGCACGAAAAGAAGGAAATCAAAATCGTGTAAAAAAGCTTATGCAAATGCAGCCAGAGATTATGAGGAGGCAAACAGAATCATCTAGTGGCATGATGAAGCCGATGCTTTTTTTAATTATATTTATTTGGCCAATTTTTATTTGGCTTAGAAGCTTTCTAGCTGATTTACAATATAACTATTTTACAGTTCCATGGGCGGATGGTGTATCTTTCTTTTCTAAACCATTTTTAATGCAATCTTGGCTATGGCTTTATCTGATTTTTTCGATGATAGTTGGTCAAATGATAAGGCAAGGAATGAAATACATAAGCTGGTCTGAATGGTGGAAGAATATAAAAGGAAAAATAAGACCATCATCTGCTAGATAATAAGAGTATTATGGTAATAGTTACTATTAGTGGTACGCCAGGTAGCGGGAAATCAACTGTTGCAAAACTTTTAGAAAAAAAACTTGGTATCAAATATGTATATTCAGGAATGCTTTTTAGAAAACAAGCAGAAAAATACAATATGTCGTTAGAAAAATTTGGCAAATACTGTGAAGAACATAAAGAGATTGATAACGAGTTAGATAAGCAACAAATTAAACTTCTTAAAAAAGGAAATATAATATTAGAAGGGAGATTATCAGGCTGGCTAGCTTATAAAAATAATATCAAAGCTTTCAAAGTATTATTAGACACTAATATTGATACAAGAGCTAAAAGAATAGTGAAGCGGGAAAAAGGTAGTGTTGAAAAAAGGAAAAAAGAAATAGTAGAAAGGGAAAGAAGTGAAGCCGTCCGATATAAAAAATATTATGATATTGATTTGACAGATGCCTCTATTTATGATGTTATTATTGATACTGGTGATTTAAAACAAGATGAAATTGTGGATTTTATAATTGAAAGTATGAAAGAAAAACATTTTTTATAATAGAACCTGATTTTCGAGCAATATTTATGGTTGATAAAAAACGTAAGAGACTAATCAAAGTCCAAGCTAAAACTAATCCCAACTATGGAAAATCTCCAAATGAAAGAAATGTTGATGAACTTTTATCTAATGGATTTATAAATCTTGATAAGCCAAATGGTCCTACTTCTCACCAGATCGATGCTTGGATTAAAGAAATTCTTAATATAGATCGAGTGGGGCATGGTGGAACGCTAGATCCTAACGCAACTGGTGTTTTACCAATCGGTCTAGGTGATGCTACAAAGGCTTTAAAGGTTCTTCTATTAGCTGATAAAGAATATGTTGGAGTAATGAAACTTCACAAAGATGTTTCTAAAGAAAAGATTTTAGAAGTAACTAAAAGTTTTGTTGGAGAGATAACACAGTTACCACCGGTTCGCTCTGCCGTTAAAAGAGTTAAAAGAAAAAGAAAAATCTATTATCTTGATATAATTCAAATTGAAAAAAGAGATGTTTTATTCCGTGTTGGATGTGAATCAGGTACATATGTTAGAACACTTTGTGTTGACATAGGTAAAAAACTCAAGTCTGGTGCTCATCTATCTGAACTTAGACGTACAAGAGTAGGGCACTTGTTAGAAAAAGATTCAGTTCTTTTGCAAGATTTAAAGGATGCTTATGTCTTTTGTAAAGAAGATAAAGATGAAAAAAATATTCGAAAAATTGTTTTACCTATGGAAAAAATGCTAGAAAATATTCCAAAAATGGTTGTTCGTGACTCAACTGTAGATGCGCTTTGTCATGGAGCAGATCTTGCAGTTCCTGGTGTTGTTGAAATTGATTCAGATGTTAAAAAAGATGATATAGTTACTGTTTTGACTTTAAAAGGCGAAGGTGTAGCTCTTGTTAAAATGAAGATGAATACAGAGCAGATTATTGAAAAAGACAGCGGCATATGCGCTGAACTTATGCGTGTATTAATGAAAAAAGGCACTTATCCCTCTATTTGGAAAAAATCTTAAAAAAGGTTTATTGGTACCAGTATTCTAAGTTTTTTGCCGAGGTGGCTCAGTCCGGCTACGGCGCGAGCCTGGAAAGCTCGTGAGGGTTTCCTCTCGGGAGTTCAAATCTCCCCCTCGGCGTTTAATTTATGTATTTTGTCCTTATAATTTGATTAACAAAAGGTCTTTTTACTAATTGTTTTATGCAGTGTTCGTGGAAAAAGACTTAAAAAAAGAAATAAAAGAACTAAACAATAGAATAAGTGAACTAGAAGAAATGATATCATCAATAACTAAACCATTGATGGAAGCGCGAAAAACAACTAGTAACTACCTAAGATTAACAGGTTTAATTCTTGAACATGGTGGACTCACACCAGATATGATACTACCAGAAATAAAAGACAATATATCTAAAGAAATTGTAAGAGTTTTAATAGAAAGATCAGATCAAAATATATCTCAAATAACTGAACTAGTAAAAAATCGTAGAGGAACTTCATCAAGAAGGATAATAAGAGAAAGATTAAAAGAACTTGAAGAAAAAGATATTGTTAAAAAAACTTTGAAAAGTAAGTTATATGTTTATAGATTAACAGATAATGTGATCAAAAAGTGGTCAAAAATGCTCGGTTTCAATATATAAAATGACCACCGTAACATAACTCAGAATAAAAAAATTGGAGGTATAAAAAAATGAATAAACATGAAGGAATGCCAGACCCCGAAAAAATAAAAGAAATATTAGATGTTGTATCTGAAAAAATACCAGGCCTGCTCAAAGAGCTTAGCGGTCTTTTATACAGTGCAGATAGCGCTCAGAAATATGCACAGGCAGCAGCAATATTTTATAAAGAATTGAAAAAAGCTGGAATGACAGACGAACAAGCATATGAACTTACAAGCCAATATCTATCTACTCTAAATCTAGGTAAAATGATGCGCAACGTCGGTGAACACCATCATCACGATTAAAAAAACTGGCGTATACTATGAATAAAAACGATAGCGAAAATATGGAGTATCGTCCAGTAAAAATGTTTGGGATGATGCTTCCATCAATGCCAATGTTAACATTTAGGCTCGGAGGAACATTTCTAAGATTTAAAAGAAATGCAAATAAAGCAGGTACAGTCTTCAAAAAAGAACTCATAAAACAAGGCATAGATAAAAAAACAGCATCTGAACTTACAGAGATGTACCTTGAAGCAAGTCATATAAGAAGATACATTCAAGATTTTCAATGATTAATGCTGGTAAAATAACTTTTTTTATTTAAAATTATAAGAATGAAATTTGAAAAATATGGATGTAAAGTATAAAATAATTTGTTTTTAATGCCTTAAATTGTATTATGGATATTGAAAAAAACTTACAGGGTTTGTTTTTTCAAACTTTTTATGTTTCAAAAGAAGAAAGCAACTGTCCATTAATAGCAGATATACTAAGATTAAATAAAAAACTTCAGAACATTAATAATGCAAGTATAAGCCACAGATATGGTAAACGCGTTTTGTTTAATAATTCAAATATCAAACCTGAAAAAACAAAAAAAGAAGATTTCTTAGAAATTGTTGATTATAATCCTTTTAAAAAAACACTTATGGTGATGGGAAAGAATAAGCCAACAGAGGATGCACCACTTCATTGGTTTATTATTAATTATCGAAAAGAGATAAATGCTATAGTTTTGATAAAAGATAAGGATTATACGCAAAAATTTCAGGATAAATTTCCCATTGCTGATAAAAAACTTCCTATCTGGTCAGTTGAAAAAATAAAAGAAATTATGAAATTACTTGCAGATAATAAAAAAATATATTTAAGAAATACTGGTATTTTATATGTTGGAAAAAGTTTGAAAGAAATTGAAGATATAATCTCTAATGATATAGAAGGTGCAAAATGAAAGTTGACGGTAAAGAACTTAGAGCACTATGGTTTGAAAAGGATACAATAAAATTTATAGACCAACGAAAACTACCCTTCAAACTAGATTTTTTTACTGCCAAAACTGTTGAAGACTGTTGTTTTGCTATAAAAAATATGGTAGTCAGAGGTGCCCCAGCTATAGGTGCAGCGGCGGTTTATGGAATGGTGCTTGGGAAAAAGGATATAGATAAAACTGCTGAAAAACTTCGAAAAACTAGACCTACTGCTTATGATCTTTTCTATGCGGTTGATTATATGATTGAAAAAATTGATCAGGGCTATACTCCTTTAGATACGGCAGATGGTTATGTAGAAGACTTAGTTGATAGATGTCGCAGAATCGGAGTTAATGGTGAAAAAATAATAAAAGATGACATGAAAATTCTTACTCATTGTAATGCTGGTGCTCTTGCAACTGTTGATTATGGTACTGCCCTTGCACCAATACGTCTGGCTCATAGCAATAGCAAAAAAGTTTTTGTTTATGTAGATGAAACTAGACCTCGTTGTCAAGGATATCTTACAAGTTGGGAGTTGAAACAAGAAGGGATTCCTCATGTGGTAATTGCTGATAATGCTGCTGGTTTTTATATGAGTAAAAAAGAAGTTGATATGGTTATTGTAGGTGCTGATAGGATAGCTAGTAATGGTGATTTTGCAAATAAGATTGGTACATATGAAAAAGCAGTAATAGCTAAAGAAAACAAAATTCCATTCTATGTAGCTGCTCCGATTAGTACTTTTGATAAAAATATTAGAAATGGTAAAGAAATAGTTGTTGAGGAGCGTAGCAGAGAGGAATTATCTATGATCAATAATAAATGTATTATGCCAGATTTTTGTACAGTTAAAAACCCTGCTTTTGATGTAACACCAAATAAGTTTGTTACTGGATATATTACAGAAGAAAAAATATTAGAAAAAAATGATTTTATCCGATAAGCATTTTTATGAGTCTGAAAATAGTTTCATAGTGATAAAGAATTGGGAATATATCCTTATAATCAATAGATTTTGTAAGTTCATCTTCATCTGTTTTTACAGTAATATCTTGTATGAATGAAAAGTTTAGGAAAGCTTGGAAATATTCTGGATTTGTAAACGTAAACATTGGATATCTTACAGAAATTGTACTAAATTTACTTATATGTGGAACAAACTCTGTTTGTGTAATTGTTGATCCATTTTTGTATCCATAGATAATATCAACTTTTACGTCTTCTGCAAGGCCATCGCCTTGATTTTCTAGTGTGATTTCTATGATATTATTTGTTGGTAAAAATGGAATATTTTTGGATAAATCAAAATTGTTTACTGTTACACTTGGAGTTGGTTGATAACCAAGATAGTAATAAATGTCGTTGTTGCCGTTTCGATTGTCGGTCCATGCTATTTGTTTTGAATTTCCAATATCTGAATAACTATAACTAGATACAACTGAATTGTTTTGATTGTTAAGTTTAGTAGAATTACTCCATGTGTTACCAGAGTTATTTGAACTAATAATTGATAAATTACCCGATTCTATAAAAGTAGAAATTAAATGTGTTTCGTTAACTACTATATCTGGATATTCTGGTTTTGAACCTGCCGGCAATATATCATTTGTTACATTAATTGGTAAACTCCAGTTTTCTCCTTTATCAGTTGAATAATAAAGCACTATTCCTTGAGTATCATTTTCTGCAACAATATATATATTATTATCCTTAACTGCAATTTTCGGATGAAGTAAGTTTTGACTACTTGTAATTGTTTTATTGATTAGACTAGCATCTTCTGGGCTCCAAAGATTTGGATTTCCTTTAAAGAATAGTAAATCCTGATTAGTAACATTATCTATTTCACAAACACCATAAATCATACTTGAACCATACTGGTTCACTACAGAAAGATTTGCACAATGTTGTACATCTGGGAACCAAGCAATTGAAACATTTGTAGGATCCATATTATTTAAAAAAGAAAACATTGGTGTATCTGTACATGGGCCTTCACCTGTCTCACTATCAGTATAATTTGTACTGCCTATTAATGCCAAAACCCAAGTAGTGTCTTGTTTATCGTAAATAATTGTATTTGCATCAGAAAAATCGTAGAAACTGAAATAATTACCAGTAGTTTCATTATATGACACATTTGTCCAATCAAGAATTGAGGCATCTATTTCTATGTTGTTAGCTCCAATATTAGCTACTTCTAAAATTAAGTAAACACCTGAATTACTATAAGATGAAACTATAGATCCATAGGCCTTATTCCATCCAGGTCTATTAGTTAAACTAGGATATGTGTAATTATAATCATTTAAAAAGGTATATTTTCCCTGTTTTATAGAAAATTGTGAACCTTCTGACCATGTTGATGTTGCACCGTAATTTTTTGAACTTTTTAAAACAACATCTTTTCCACTATCAGTAGTGTTTTTAGATTCATATGCTACTAACGCATTCAACTGGCTTACAATTAAAGAAGGATGATATTCATCATCTGGTAAATTAGTAATTTGAATCTCGTTTGATCCGTCTGATTCTGTAGTAAACATAATGTTTGATTTGTAAA
>Ga0272442_10008424_pt1 | contig 13073 bp, 9 predicted proteins | sample SSMForm2O_FD_200262 | JGI IMG/M metagenome (GOLD analysis project Ga0272442, IMG submission 200262) | Marine sediment archaeal communities from Little Sippewissett salt marsh, Falmouth, MA, United States - SSM-Form-2O | ecosystem: Environmental > Aquatic > Marine > Wetlands > Sediment ...
CGCGACGTCCAAGGACCGGGCGTTCAGATACTCGACGACGCCGACTGCACGATCGAGCGGCTGGAGATTCTCGCGTGCGATGGGGAGGGAGTCGATCAGTCGGGCCGGGGAAGGACGGCGATTGACCATACGACCGTCGCCCGCAACGCCGGGGATGGCATCCGGGTTCGCGACGGAGAGCTGATGGCTTGGAACAGCATCGTCGCCATGAACGGCGGGGCCGGGATTCGTGTCGACGCAGCCGCTTCGTCCGGTGTCACGTTCAGCTACAACAACGTGTGGGGGAACGAAGAGGCCGACTACGTCGGCGTCAATCGCCGTTCGTCGGATGTCGCGGAGTCACCGGCGTTCGAGGACCCATCCGGCGACGGCACATTGCGTGAGGATTCTCCATGTATCGGAGCCGGACGCTGGGGCGAGACGATCGGCGCCGCCATGCACCCGCCGATCTCTTCGAGTGCCGGCGCCGTTCTCAACATCGAGCGGGGGTTCTCCCCGATCCGCTTGGGACTCGGCGGGGATCTATCCCTCGGCATGGCCCTTGTATCCTCCGGGGCCGCGCGCGTTCGGCTCTCGGCCGAGTGGCCGTCGGTCCGAGGAACGTTCGCGGCATCCGTGCTCGGACCCAGAGCACCTTGGGCATCGCTGGATGTGGCTTGTCTTCCGGCGGATCTCCCTCTCACGAACGACGGGTCGATTCAGCTTGACGTCGGGTTCGGCGGGCGTGCGATGCTCGACGGGCTTGCATCGCACGCCACGGCGTGGGGATCGGCATCCGTCTCGGGAGGACGAAGCAGCCTCGACCTTCGTCTGGAACAGGAATGGCCGACACGCATCACGCGCCAGTGGCTCGATCTCGTGATCGGACTGTGGGAGCTTCATGCGTCCGCGATCGAGTTGACCGCGAACAGGTTCTCCCTGTGCGGCGAAGGGGCACTCGGTATGGGCGGCAACCAGATCGGGATTCGAGGCGAGTTGATGGTGATTCCCGATCCTACGATTTCGGTGGATGTCGATTGGCTGAGCGAAGGCTGGGTGCTCGATGCACGACTGGAGCTCTCGGTCGAGGATCCGCGCTCTGGACGTACGTCGATTGGCTGGTCCGAGGCGGAGCGCAGTGCCGCTGTGTGCGTGCAGGCCGAATGGGTGGAACTCACGCTGATGGACGTCGCCGTCGGTGCGTCGTGCCAGCTCGGGGAGATTTGGGTTGAAGCGGAGGTCGGGATCGAACCCTTGCGTGGTCCGCGCTTCGGCCTGCACGTGCAGTTCGATGTGACGCACTGGCTGATGCCGCAACCGAACGAACCTCCCATCGCCCGATTTGACGTGTCGCCGACGGAGCCAGAGGCAGGACGCCCGGTCCTCTTCGATGCATCGGCGTCCTCCGACCTCGACGGAACGATTGACCAAGTCTGGTGGGAGTTTGAGGGGGGAGAGCCCGCCATCGGAGAGCGTGTCGAACATGTCTTCCCGGCGGCCGGCGAGTACCTTGTGACGCTGACGCTCTCGGATGACGAGGGAGCCACGACGTCGTTCTCTCGTTCCGTCGTCATCTGGGAGGCCGACACCGCGCCGACGGCCGCGTTCACATGGCATGCCGTCTCCGGTTCTGCCGTACGTCTCGACAGGCCGGCCCGCGTCGGTGACCGACTGCGGCTTGACGCGAGTGGGTCATTCGATCCTGACGGAGTGATTGTCGAATACGACTGGGATCTCCAGTCGGACGGCGCGTTCGACGCGACGACCGCCGAGCCGACTCTTCTGATCGACCCGTTTCCAGCCGCCGGTGCGTGGCCGGTGACCCTTCGGGTGATTGACGAGACGAACCGCAGTGATGCCGTTATGCACGTTTTGCACATCGAGGAGCCGAAGCCGCCCACGGCCGATTTCGAGATCTCTCCCGCGATTCCTTCGGTCCTTGATCCTGTTCGGTTTATCGATCGATCCATCGAGGGCGACGAAGCGATCGTTGCATGGGCGTGGGACTTCGGCGATGGCACGGCGTCGCGAGAGCAGGAGCCGATCCACCGATTCGAGAGCGAGGGGGGCGTCGACGTGACGCTGACCGTGACAGATGCCGCTGGGCGTGGCGCATCGAAGACCTTGCCACTGCTCATCGGACGTGTGCCCGGGATCGTCGAGACGGAGCAGGTCTGGGCGCTGGTCGTCGGAATCTCCGACTACGCGGAGGTGGAGGACTTGGACTATGCGAGCCGGGATGCAATGGCCGTCACCGACTGGCTCTTGAGTGCCGGCGTCCCGGACGATCACATTCGGATCTTGACCGATGGAAAGGATGGATCGTATCCCCCGGCCACTTTGGTCAGCGTACGCGAAGGGCTCGGCTGGCTTCGCCAGCAAGCCGAGGCCGATGATCTTGTCCTGATTCATTTCTCGGGACACGGTTACCAAGGAGCGGACGACGACGGCGACGAAGCTGACGGTGTCGATGAATTCCTCGCTCTCCAGGACACGCGGGCCGCCGCGCGTGACGACACGGCCCTTCGTGATGACGAGTTCGGGCGATTTCTCGATCGAATCGCATCGAATCACGTGCTCGTCTTCTTCGACAGCTGCTACTCAGGGGGGCTATCGAGAAGCCTTGCGCCCGGAGTTCGTTCGGACGAGATCGGCTCCGATTGGCTCGGCGATCTGAACCTGGAGGGGAGACTTGTCCTCTCCGCCTCCGCCGAAGGGGAAGAAGCATTCGAGTCGCCTGCGCTGGAGCATGGTGTCTTCACACACTATCTGCTGCAAGGACTAAACGGCCTGGCGGATCTGAACGCGGACCGGCGTGTCACGCTCTGGGAGCTCTACGAATACGTTGCCACGGAGGTGCCGAAGCGCGTCTTGGCGGAACGGAACGAGCCCCAGCATCCACAGCTGCGGGGTGAAGGAGAGACGCGGGTGCTCTTGTCGCTCGGCCGGGCCCCCGCGGAGATCGATGTTGCATACTGCCCGACGATTCCGTTCGTTGGCGGCACATCGCATTTCGCCGCGTACTCGACGCCGGCGCTGGACGGCGCCGAGTGGGTCTGGGAGTTCGGCGACGGCCTGACGTCGTCCGGTCGGCAGCCGGCGCACGTCTACCAAGACGCCGGTCGATATGAGATCCACGTCGCTCTTCGGGTCGGATCGGCGCGAATCGCAGAGAAGAGCCTCACGATTGACGTTGCTCCGGAGGGCAGCGTGCTCACACTGAACGCCGATACGGAGACTGCAATCATCTCTTTGGGGCTCCGAAACGGTCTTCGAGCGGGCGACCGTTTCGTCACGCAACGTACGGGAACGTCGCTCGAAGTGATCGAACTCGTGGATGAAGATCGCGCCATCTGCTCGGTGCCCGATGAAGACCTCAGTGTAGAGGCCGGAGACGTTCTCCGCCCGACCAAAGAAACACCGTGCACCATTCCCACGAACGACTAGCAGAGACCGTCGCTATTCCTCGAGTTCGATCGAGAGCAGGAAGACCCGGTCCGGCCTGTGGATCTTGAGCAGGATCCTGTCGCCCGGCACCTTCGAATCCAGAATCTCCTGAAGATCGGCACACGAGTTGACCGGCCTGGCATCCGCATACGTGATCACGTCGTCGGCACGAACTCCCGCGTCCGCGGCGGCGGTGCCCTCGACGACGTTGAGAACACGGATTCCGGGTCCGTCGGTCTCTTCGCAGAACAGGCCGAGCGTCACACGCTCACGGCCGTAGTCGATCGTAAGCCGCTCCACCGGCGTCGTCGTCGCGGACTCGAATGGGATCCGAACCGTCGGTTGGTCGATCACCTCGCCGGCGCCCGTCCCCTTCTCGTACATGGCTCCGAACGGATTCAGCAAGTAGACGTATGTGTCGATCCGACCTCGATCCTCGGCCACCGCGACGTGCGAGAGACTCGGTGTGGTGAAGACGAACGCCAGGGCCTCGTCCTCGGAGATCTGCCATCCGCTGATGTAGACCGTCTGCTCGGGAAGAAGGATCCACTTCCGATCCGATGCGTCTCCGGCGACGTCCTGGTTTCCATTCGAGTTGAGACCGTCAACGGAGAGCACGATGCCCAAGTAGCTCTCGGTCAGGTTCGTCAGCACGACACGGTAGCGCAGCCCGAGAAGAGGCGCGATACGATAGCTCCTCAACATCGTGTACGCGAGGTCCTCCAGGAGCTCGCAGGCGACGGCTTGCTCCGATTCGATCTCGGACACGCATTCGGCTCTCATGCCGTCGAGAGCGGCTACCTCGTCATCCGGTAGCGGCTCGATTCGCGCGGTCCGCAGATCGATCGGCAAGCTGCGCCATGCACCCCATGTCAGGAACCCCCACGACTCGAAAACCTCGACTTCAACGTCGATATAACGGCCGGGCACAGCTCCCGCGGAGATGGAACAGGCCACACCGATCAGGATGGCGTACGTCAGGAATCTTCTCATTCGCTTCCCCTCCCTTGCTGATGACGAACGGCCCAGTCTAGCGCCGCACTCGAAGTGGAGCAACGCCAAGGGTCGCTCCGGTCTGCTGCGAGTGGATCAGTGCGAATGCTGAGACGAGTACTCTTAGCGCGGGAGCGTGACGCCGGCCTGATCCTGGTAGTCGCCGCCGGCTTCCTTCTCGCCGTACGTCCGCAGAGGGCGCGTTCCGCGGAAGAAGACGACCTGCGCGATGCCCTGTCCGACATGGAGACGAATCGGGAGTGGCGAGACGTTTGCCAGCTCGATCGTGAGGATTCCTCGCCATCCGGGCTCGAGCGGCGTGACGTTCACGAGGAGGCCGCATCTCGCATAGGAACTCTTGCCCCAGCAGACCGCGCACACATCATCGGGCATGTCGAAGCGCTCGATGGACTCCGCCAGAACCTGAGAATTCGGGGAGAGCTCGAACGTCTCCTCCGTTTCGATGGTTCGGAAATGTCCATCGGGGAAGTCAATCGGATCGAGAACCACGTTGGCGCCGCCCAACGGAACCAGGAAGCGTGAGCCGAGTCGAAGATCGTACCCGAAACTGCTCAGTCCATAGGATGGCCGTCCCGCTTGCTTGCTGACGAACGGGTCGAGCATCGGACGATCGGCCGAGCAGAGAGCCGTGATCTCGCGATCCGAGAGAATGCCATGCGTCATGCGATGTCCTCCTTGAGGTACTCGGGGTGTTCCACTTGATCGAGGATCTTGACGATGAAGTCGGCCCATTCGCTGAGCCGGTGCGATCCCCGCTGCCGGATGATTCGCTGTAGCGCCATGTAGTTTATGCAGACAACGCGCCGCTGGTCAAAGGATTCCGGAAGGTCGCGCTTCACCGATTCCCACTGGCCGTCGGCGATCAGGCGATTGAGATGAGTCAGGTGGGGCTCCGGGATCGGATGAGAGAAGTCCGCCTGTATGAGCGCGCGGCTCGTCATCGTGTGCATCGTCGACTCGCTCTGTTTCGTGACGCCCGCTCGATACGTGTCAAACTGCTGCCAGAAGTAGCGCGGCGCCGTCATATCGAGCCAGAGGACGATCGATTCGAGGAACTTGTTATGGCCGTCGCCGCGGAAGCAGAGCCGCGCTGCGACGCCCGCCATCCGGCTCGGCTCCTGCCGGTACGACAGCGAGAGTCCGAGCAATGCAGCATCGTGTCCGTGTTCCTCGAGTACCTTGACGATCATCGTCCCCCCTTGTCTGGTTCGGCGCGACTTCCCGGTTTGATCGGTGACGATCCCTTGGCGCACAAGGGGCACTCTTCGGGAGCGTAGGTTGGGATCTCCAGCTGGAGAAGCGAGACGATGGGGTGCGATCGCACGGCCCGGCCGGTCGAGCGGTCGGCGATCGCCGCAACGGCGGCAACCGTGGTGCCCATCGATTCGACGAGATCGATTAGCTCCTCGGTCGTTCGGCCGGTGGTGATGACGTCTTCGACAAGGCAGATGTGCGCGCCTTCATCGAGAACGAATCCGCGGCGAAAGCGAAAGCGGCCATCACCCTCTCGCTCGGGGAACAGGAAGCGAACATCTAGACGGCGAGCGACCTCGTAGCCGATCAGAAGCGCTCCAAGAGGGGGAGAGACGACGCAATCAATGGCTGATTCTGCCTTCGCACGGACCTCATCGGCCAATGCGCCGCCGAGGGTCGCCGCGTTCGACGGATGCTCGAGCGCCCGCGCGCATTGCACGTACTCCGCGGAGTGGCGTCCCGAGGAGAGGAGGAAATGCCCCTGCTGGATCGCACCCGTCTCCCTCATCAGATTCATCCATCGTTCACACATGTCTGAGCTCCTCAATGGTCCTGCGGAGTTCCGCGGCCGCCGTGCCCGGATCCTCGGCGAACAGGATCGCCCGGGACGCATTGACGACCATGGATTGATGCCCAACCGTCTCAGCAAAGAACATCGAGACATCAGCACCTTGGGCGCCGATGCCGGGAACGAGCCAAGGCAGAGCGGGCGCCATGCGATGAAGGAGCCCCGCCTCGCGCGGCCGCGTCGCGCCGACGACAAGCCCCACCTGGCCCGGATAGGCTTCTTCAAGTTCCATAGCCATGTCGGCGACGCGCTGGTAGAGCGGCGGCTTGCCGTGGTCGACGACGGCCTCGGCCGACGGATTGGACGGGAGTGTCAGGATGAAGGTGAAGCCTCCACGGTCGAGAAACGGGCGAACGGCATCCGATCCCATGTACGGGACGACAGTGATCGCGTCAGCCTTCAGTTTCCCAAATGCCGCTTCGGCGTAGGCAGACGCCGTCGAGGCAATGTCACCCCTCTTTGCGTCGAGGATCGCCGGGCGCTTCGCGCTGTGGATCCGCTCGATGGTCCGCTCCAGCACGGCGAACCCTTCTCTCCCCAACGCTTCGAAGAACGCAGCGTTGGGTTTGTAGGCGCTTGCTTGGTCGACCGTGCGCTTGATCGTCTCATCGACGAATCGCTCGACGCCGGCGGCCGTCTTCGGGTAGCTCGCCGGCAGGCGATCCAAGTGCGGGTCCAATCCGACGCACAGGATCCCGCGGGTCTCTCCACACGCCGTTCGGTACATCTCAGCGAACATCGAATCCTCCTCGGTGCGCAATGCCTGTCACTTGTGTGACGTTGTCGAAGCCGTGCTCGTCGAGCCATGCTGAGAGTTCTTCGCCCAGACGCTGAGGAAGCTCCGGGTCGGCCATGACGGCGAATCCGATTCCGACGAGATTCGCGCCCGCGAAGAGCATCTCGAGCATTCCGCCGACATCGCAGATCCCTCCGGTGCCGACGATCACGGCATCCGGAAAGGCACGTCGAGCCTCGTAGACGCGGGCCAATGCGACCGGTAGGATCGCCGGACCGCTCAGGCCGCCGATCTCCCGGTACAGGAATGGACGCCCATGGGCTCTGTCGATTCGGAGGCCGCGCAATGTGTTGATCAACGTGAGACCGGCCGCACCGGCCGCCAGCGCGGCCTCTGCGGCTTCGATATGATTCCCGGCATCTCCCGGCAGCTTCACGAGAACCGGGCGGCCGGTTCCCTGTACGCAGACACGGGTGAACGCTCGCACTTCCCTGGGATCGTCTCCGATCACGCCGCCGTTCACGTTTGGACAGGACAGATTGAGTTCGATTGCGTCGATTGCTTGAACCCCACGCAGGCGATCGAGCAGTGTCGCAAGCTCGTCTGGTGACGTCGCAGCGACACTGACGAAAAGGCGGATGGGAAGCGCCGCGATCCGGGGCATCGCTTCGTCCGCGAACCGGTCGACGCCGGGGTTCTCGAGTCCGATCGAGTTGAGCGCTCCGCAAGGGCAATCGACGAGCCGAGGTTGCGGGTTTCCCGGTCGGGGTTCGAGCGTGATTGTCTTCGCTGTCAGTGCGCCGACGGACGAGAGATCCAACTCTCGCTCGAGTTCGAGCCCGAAGCCCGCCGGTCCGGAAGCCAGGACGACCGGGCTCGCAAACCCTCGATTGAAGACTTCGACCCTTACATCAGCCAAGGCAGCTCCTCCAGTGCAAAGAGTGGACCATCACGGCAAACGCGTTGCGGCCCCGACGTCGTCGAGATGCTGCACCCGAGGCAAGCTCCGATGCCGCAGCCGATTCGAGCCTCCAACGAGACGTAAACGTCGGGTTGTCGGCGGTACCGTTGCGCGAGCAATCGAAGCATCGGTTCAGGGCCGCACGCGAGGATCCCAAGCCCCGGCTTCCAGAGCTCTGCGGCACGCTCAGCGGCGGTCACATCTTCCTCGGATTCGGCCAAGATCGGGACACCGGGCAGGAGTCGGCCCGCGTCTCCTGTTCTGAACCCGTAGACCGTCTCGGCCACGAGGTCGGGATGCTGCTCTGCGAAATGGATCAGGGGCGTGCAGCCGCTTCCGCCGCCGACGAGTACGTATTGGCAACGGGGATTGATCTTGCTGATGTAGGGCTGTCCGTAGGGCCCACGCACCTCGAAGACAGTCTCGAACGGGCTTGCGGAGAGCTTCTCGCGGACGCGGCCCTCCGATTTCACGAAGAGCTCGATCCCGTAGATGCTCGTCGTCAGCACCGAGAAGGCGCGTGGCAGGCACGGATCTTCCTGCGCCCGAAGAAGTACGAACTGGCCGGCGGCGATGTGTGTCGGGAGCTTAGGACCTTCAAGCAGAACGCGGGCGTAGCGTTCGGAGACCTGGCGGTGGCGCAGAACGGTTCCGTGCCAGAAAAAACGCGACCCGTCTCGGGTCGCGGCGTCATTCGCTTCAGTTGTTGTTGTCACCCCGATGCCCCCTCTTCATACACCGGTCATCGGGAACAGATCATACACAAGAGTGCGAAGCGCAAGCAAGCGGGCCGCCGATGGCGGCCCGCTCAGCAATCGAGAGGTTTCGACGGCTTAACCCATCTACTTGCTCGCCTCGTTCTGCCTCTTGAGCTTAGCCCATGTATCGCGAAGGGAAGCGATGCGATTGAAGATGGGGTGGCCTTCCGTCGAGTCGGAGTCGACGCAGAAGTACCCGGTGCGCTCGAATTGGACGCGTTCGCCGGCCGCAAGCCTCCCGAGGCTCGGCTCGAGCCGGCATCCCCTGAGAACAGTCAGGGATTCCGGATTGAGGTTGTCGAGCCACGTTCCTCCTTCCGGGACGTCGCTCGGATTCGGAGCGCTGAACAAGTGATCGTAGAGCCGGACCTCGGCGTCGATGGCGTGAGCAACGGAAACCCAATGAAGCGTAGCTTTGACCTTGCGGCCATCGGGCGCGTCGCCGCCTCTCGTCGCCGGATCATAGCTGCACCGTAGCTCCACCACGTTTCCATCGGCGTCCTTCACGACATCCTCGCACGTAATGAAGTACGCGTAACGCAGGCGCACCTCCCGTCCTGGCGCAAGCCGATAGAACTTCTTCGGAGGGTTCTCCAAGAAGTCGGTCCGCTCAATGTAGAGCTCGCGGGAGAAGGGGATGCGTCTCGTCCCGGCACCCAAGTCCTCAGGATTGTTGATCGCGTCGAGTTCTTCGCTCTTCCCCTCCGGGTAGTTCGTGATCACGACCTTCAGCGGATCGAGGACGGCCATCGCACGGGACGCCGTCAGGTTGAGTTCTTGACGAATGAAGTGCTCAAGGAGGGCCATCTCGACATGCCCCTGAGACTTCGTGACACCGATCTCGGAGACAAAGGCACGGATCGCGCCCGGTGGATAGCCACGCCGACGCATCCCGCAGACGGTCGGCATGCGTGGGTCATCCCAGCCATCGACGCGACCTTCCTCGACGAGCTGCCTAAGCCAACGCTTGCTGGTCATTGTGTGCTCGACGTTCATTCGGCCGTACTCAATCTGGCGCGGGCGATGCGCGACGGGGAGGTTGTCGAGGAACCAATCGTAGAGCGGGCGATGGTTCTCGAACTCAAGACTACATGTGGAATGCGTGATTCCCTCGATTGCATCGGACTGACCATGGGTCCAGTCGTACGTCGGGTAGATACACCATGCATCGCCCTGGCGGTGGTGATGGGCGCGCAAGATCCGGTACATGACCGGATCACGCATGTTCAGGTTGGGATGCGCCATGTCGATTTTCGCGCGAAGTGTACGCGAGCCATCCGGGAATTCACCGGCTCGCATCCTCCGGAAGAGGTCGAGATTCTCCTCGACGGACCGGTCGCGGTACGGGCTGTCCTTGCCGGGAGGAGTGATCCCGTCAGGGCCTGCCCCGCCCGCAGTACCCCGGTACTCGCGCACCTCTTGCGCGGAGAGATCGCAGACGTACGCCTTGCCCTGGCCAATCAGATGCTCGGCCCATTCGTAAAGCTGCTCAAAGTAGTCCGAGGCAAAGAAGAGGCGATCCTCCCAGTCGATGCCGAGCCACTTGAGGTCCGCGATGATTCCGTCGACGTACTCCTGCTCCTCGGCAGCGGGATTTGTGTCATCGAAGCGGAGATTGAACTTGCCGCCAAACTCCTGGGCAATCGAATATGCGAGAAGACAGCCCATGGCGTGGCCAATGTGGATGTAACCGTTCGGCTCCGGAGGCCATCGCGTCTGGACCCTTCCGTCGTTCTTGCCCGTCTCCACCTCTTCCTTGACAATCCGCCGGATGAAATCCGTGGGTTCGTCGTGCGCCTCGTTGTGCATGATCCCTAGGTCCTCTGCCCCATGTCCGTCACTTCCTTGCTGGATGGATCAGCCATTCTAGTCGGAATCGAGGGTGTCGTCACTGCGACGCGCCGGCTGCAGGGTCAGCCTCGTCGGTGCAAGGCCGCGACTGACAAGATCCCGAAATGGCGCACAGCTCCAGGGGTAGATCGTTTGCGAGATCTTGCGGATCTCTGAGTCGAGAGATTCGACGCTGTTGCACGCAATCCAGGTCGGTCTCATCTCTGAGGCACGATCGCCGATCTCGGCGGCGTGGAGAGCTGTCCGTATGCCGTGGCGCTCTACTCCGTGCCCGTGCCGGGTGGCGATCTAGTGCAGGTCACCACGCAAGCCATCGAGAAGCTGCAGTCGGGGGAGACAAAGACGATGAGCTCCAAGTTCGATAGCCTGTGAAACCGCGGGCGCGGATGCCATCGTACCTTCTTCGACGATGACATCCACGACTCGTCGTGATTCGCCCTTGAAGATTCCGGTCTCTGCGGGTATCTAATATGGACAATCTGAAAACGTTCGCTGCTTCTTGCCGAACCCCAGCGGAAGGAGGAGTGATTGACGACAGAAACGCGTAAGCCCGCCAGGTCTGCAATGACCTGCGGGCGGAGACTTGTTCGGCGCACAGGAGGAGGCTCCTTCCTCCTGATGATGATTGTCACGATCGCAGGCATCGCTGCATTCCTTTATTCGGGACGAGACTCCTTCAATCGAGCGTACACTGCGCGCGTGCATGTCGGGGCATGTGGAATCGACGGAGATATCTATGTGTTCGGCGGTCAGACGATGGATCGGGGCATGCTCCCCGACGTGCTTGCATTTGACCTTCAGCGTGGGCGCGTCAGTCGTTTCGGCGACATGCCGTGGCCCGCAACCGATGCAATTGTCGTTCAATGCGGCGGCAGGCTTTATGTCCTCGGCGGGTACAGCGGCCGTACCTACTCTTCAGATATCCTCGTACTGGACCCGCAGTCCGGCACGATTGCGCTCGCAGGAGAACTCCCCGCCCCCTTGCTTTTCGGCGCCGCGACCGAGGCAGCGGGTACGATCTACTACGTCGGCGGTTGGGACCGCGAGGCCGTTCGGTGCGAGGTTCTCGCACTCGCCCAGAACCTGAGCTCCGCCGACGTCATCGCAGAGCTCCCGGTCGCCGTCCGATACTGCGCAGCGACCTCGATTGGGCGACGTCTGTATGTGCTTGGAGGAGAGGACGGCGGGGGTGAGCTACAGGCTACCTTGACTGAGATTGACCTCTCTACGGGTGAGCAACGAACTTTCGCCACCCCTGAGCCGATCTCGCACGCCGCGCTTGTCGGCAGCGGGGGATGCCTCTACGTCTTCGGTGGATGGAACAACGGCCCGATCGACACGATCGCCTGCATCTCGCTCGAAGGAGACTCAATCCGCTACGAGCAGATCGGCCGACTGGCCGCGCCGTCCAGTGACTGCGTGGCGCTTGCGATGGACGGAAGACTTCTTGTGGTCGGCGGCGAGCCGACGCACGAAGGAAAGGAGCTTCGCGTCCAGGAGTTCGATCCGTCGTCCGGAACGTTTACGCTGCACCGATTCCGCGGGTCGATCTAGCCGAATCCGGCGCGCTTGCAGTCGACGACGAGAAGCCGCTACTCTCTGCGCCGTGAGGAGGCTGCAATGCGAAAGGGTTTGGTTCTCGTTGTGGGTTGTCTGTTGGTGCTTGCGGTTCCTGCGATTGCATCTTCGTTTCTTCATGGGCCCTATTCCGGTGCACCGTGCGCGGACGGCGTGACGATCAGCTGGCGCTGTCAAACACCCAGCCTGGCTCGGGTCGAGTACGGGCTTCGCGATCAATACGAATCGACAGGAGAGCTGCCCTTCATGATTGACACTCCGGCCGCCGAGGACGCAGAGGATACGACCCATGTCACAGTCTCCGGACTCGGTTCGGATGCGGCGTACGTCTATCGCGTCGTGCTCATCTCAGACGAGTCCGAGGTCGTCTCCCCGATCGGCTCCTTTGTCACAGAGCCCGGCCCGGGAGCGCCCGTCTCGTTCATCGTCCTTGCGGACACGCAGCAGCAGCTGGAGGGGATCAGCCGCCTTCGACTTGTCGGCGATGCCATTGCATCCGATGATCTGAGCTACGATTTCGTCCTCCACGGAGGCGATGTCGTCGAGAGCCCCGTCGGACCCTACTGGGATGACTGGTTCGAATCGTTCCACGACATGCTCCTTCGCGCTCCGTTCATTCCTGTGTTGGGAAATCATGAGCGCAACGATCGCTCGTACTACGAGACGTTCACCCTGCCTCCCGGCGCCGGACTGCACGGAAGACGGTGGTGGGCACTTCACTGGGGAGATGTCGTCGTTGTAGGACTCGATACCAATGTGAACAAGCCGGCGGACTACTACGCACAGCAAGACTGGGCCGCCGAGCATCTCTCCGGCGACGAGCAGCACAAGTTCGTCATCTTCCACCACCCAGTGTTCTCGTCCGACGAGTACTACGGCACGGGCTACCACTACGACATCATCTTCCATCCGATCTTCGTCGAGCAT
>Ga0272442_10008425_pt1 | contig 13072 bp, 11 predicted proteins | sample SSMForm2O_FD_200262 | JGI IMG/M metagenome (GOLD analysis project Ga0272442, IMG submission 200262) | Marine sediment archaeal communities from Little Sippewissett salt marsh, Falmouth, MA, United States - SSM-Form-2O | ecosystem: Environmental > Aquatic > Marine > Wetlands > Sediment ...
CGGGCGGCGTCGGAGGCCTTCTTCAGCAGCGCGCCGAGCTTCGCGAGCCGCTCGGGCGTGTAGACGAGGTGCACGCTGAAGAAGCTGCCCGACTCGCACGTCAACTCCGCGAAGGCCCGGTCGATGGTCATCCAGTACTGCTTCAGGAGCCGCCCGGCGCGCGGGCCGTAGAACTTCAGGAAGTAATCGTCCATGATCGCGCCGGCGTCGGCGGCGGGGTCGTAGGCCAGGCGGATGCTCAGGTAAATGTGCGGCCCATAGATCTCCCAGTTCGCCAGCGTCTCGAGGTTGATCCCCAGGCAGCCCTTGCGCTTCAGATACGGGATGTCGTGGGCCCAGATGGAGATCTTCGAGAACGGCACGAGGCACTCGGCGAGGTTGTAGTTGTAGGTTCGATAGCCCATCTTCCCCACGGCGGCGGACCAGCCGTCCAGCAGCCGGGCCAGTTGCGTCCGGGAGGAGGAATTCTCGCTGCCGATGCGGTGATGGCGAGAGTAGCGGATGGGGGCGACCCACACGCAGAGGTTCTCTGCCAGCCGCCGGGAGCCCGTCGGGGCCTGGGTGTAGTCGGCGTAGGCGTAGAAGTTGAGGATCGACCGCGGGTGGACCTCGGCGACTCGGCGGGCGACGGCATCGTAGAAGTCGAGGTAGCGGTTCGAGACGGACACGTGCCCGCTGGACGGCTCGATGACGTTCGGGTCGTCCTGCCCTCGGCAGGCGGGGCACTGGCAGTAGCCCCGCCCGTCCGGCGGCGAGATCGACGGGTTGACGTTGCCCCGGGCGATGGCGGCGATCACGCCGTCGGCGAAGACCTTCCGCAGGCCGGGGTTGGACGTGCAGTACCACGAGCCCTTCCGCCGCCGACCGTCGCGGAGGGCGAAATACTCGGGGTGCTTGTCGAACGCCTCGCCCGAGACATACTGCCCCCAGGCGTGCCGCATGTCGAACCGCTCCCCTCCCTGGCCGTTCCAGATCTTCCACAGCGACCGGGACGTCCACCGCGAGCCCCAGATGCTCCGCAGCCGCAGACCGGGCGACTCGCGAACGTCCATCGCGCGGACCGTGAGCGTCCTGGCCCGCGGGTAAACCTCGCCCAGCGGGTGGTCCATGAAGTACCGGCAGCCGAGCTCTTCGAGCAGCCGGCACGCGGCCTTGACGGTCGCCGACGGGCACTGCCCCGCCAGCAGCACGCGCCGCCCGTCGCAGACGACGCGGAGGGCCTCGTTCGTCTCGCCGGACTCCTCCGGGAGCGTCAGCCCGGCGGCGACGGCCGCGGCGCCCACGTAGATGGCCGGCTCGCCCGCCGCCGCGGCCTCGACGACCGGCAGCTTGGCCCCGGTGATCTTGCGGACCCACTCGACGAGCGTTCGCCCGGCCAGGCGGTCGCCGACTTTGTCCCGCCCGCCGGACCGCTTGCCCTCGGGGCGTACGACGATCTTCGCGACAACCCGGCCGTCACGGACGAGGTCCATCGGGGCCGCCCCGGCCAGGGCGCCGAGCCCGGCCAGCACCATGGGTGTCATGCACCAGAGACCGCGTTTCGCCATGGGCCTTCTCCCTTCGACGAGGCAGGGCGTCGGCCCCGCGCGGCGCCACCGGCGGGACCCGCTCGCCGCCTTCGTGGATCGCCGACCATCCTGTCGGAATCCCCGGCCGCATTCAAGCGCCATCGGCAACTTGTCGCCCGGCCGGTCGCAGAACCGAACCGTAGCGCCGCGGGGTTTTTGCGATTCTCACGCGAACCGTCACGAGGCTTGGGCCGATACAATGTAACGGTGGGCGTTGTCTCGAGAGGCGCCGGCCAGGTGAGTCCCATGACACCACACGTCACAGAATTCGACCGCCGGCGATGCCTGATCATCGTCCCGGCCTACAACGAATCGCGGAACATCGCCCGCGCGCTGGGCGATTTGCGCGACCGCGCCGGCGAGGCGGACGTGGTGGTCGTGGACGACGGTTCGACGGACGACACGGCCGCGGTCGCCGAGGCGTTCGGCGCGGCCGTGCTGCGCCTGCCGTGCAACCTCGGCGTCGGCGGCGCGATGCGGACGGGGTATCTCTACGCGTTGGAGAGCGGATACGACCTGGCCGTCCAGTTCGACGGAGACGGCCAGCACCGCGCCGACCAGATCGCCGCGTTGGTTTCCGCCGTCGCCGACGGGGCCGACCTGGCGATCGGTTCGCGAAGGCTGGGCGAGGCCAGCTACCGGTTCTCTCTTGCCCGATGGGTCGGGTCGCGCCTGGTGGCCGGTGTCGCCTTCCTGGTGACGCGGCTTCGGCTGACGGACCCGACGAGTGGTTTCCGCGCGTCGTCGAGGCGGATGATCGCCTTTTTCGCGAAGCACTACCCGCAGACGTACCTTGGGGACACGATCGAGTCCACGGTCCTGGCGGCGAGGCACGGCATGGCGGTGCGCGAGGTGGCCGCCCGGATGCACGAGAGCGGCACGAGCAGCATCGGCAACGTCAAAGGGGTGTTCCACACAATCTGCATCTGCCTGGCCATCCTGATCGACGCCATCGAGCGCAGGTTCCCCGACACCGCCGAGGACCCGCCGAACGAGGAGCACACCCCATGACCTGCATAATCGCCGCAATGGACATGCCCTGGACCCGCCGGCTGTTCCCGCTGGCGCTGGCTGTCGGGGTCGCCCTGGTCACCATCGAGATGATCCGTCGGCGCAAGCTCCGCGAGCAGTATGCCATCACTTGGCTGCTGGCTTCGGCCGTGCTGCTGGCGTTCGCCATCTTCCCCGACCTCGTCTCCTACGTCAGCCGAACGCTCAAGGTCAACTACCTCACCATCATCGTCCTGGCGTGCTTCTTCTTCCTGGCGATGATCGTGATGCACTTCGCCATGGTGATCAGCCGCCAGGCCGAGCAGATCCGCCAACTCGCCGAGCGGCTGGCCCTGCTTCGCCGCCAGGTGGAGGGCCGCGCCGGCCGGGACAAGGAGGCCGGGGCCGCATGAGCGATCGCACCCCGCTCGTCTCGGTGCTCATGCCGGCGTACAACGCCGCGCGGTTTCTCCGGCCGGCCGTCGAGAGCATCCTGAACCAGACCTTCGACGACTTCGAGTTCGTGATCGTCGACGACGGCTCGACGGACGACACGGGCGAGATCCTCGCCGAGTGCGCCGCCCGAGACCCGCGCATCCGCGTGCTGACGAACGAGCGGAACCTGCGCATCGTCGCCTCGCTGAACCGCGGGCTCGACGCCTGCCGGGGCACGTACGTCGCGCGGATGGACGCCGACGACGTCGCCCTGCCCGACCGGCTCGCCAAGCAGGTCGCCGCCCTGGCCCGCCAGCCCGACCTCGCCGTCCTCGGCGGCGCGCTGACGTACATCGACGCCGACGGCAAGGAGTTGAACGTCACGCGCCACTGCACGGTGGGCGACTCGCTCCTGAGAAAGTGCCCCCTGCTGCACCCGACGGTCGTCCTGCGGCGGGCGGTCTTCGCGCGGCACGGCCTGCGGTACCGGACGGAGTTCCGCGAGGCGGAGGACTACTACCTCTGGCTGGAGACCAGCCGCCACGGGCGCCTCGGCGCGATCGACGACGTCGTGCTGCAATACCGCGTCAGTGGCAGCGCCGCCCGCATGACCCGCGTCAAGCGGATCCTCTGGCACACGTTGCGGGCGAAGGTCCGCGGGGCCTTCGGCCTCGGCATCCGCCCGACCGCCCGAGACGTCCTGCGGTTCGCGGCCGAGTGCGCGTTGCTGGCCGTGCCCACGGCTCTGCTTCGGTGGATCTACCTGCGAAGGATGTTCGGCAAGAACGCCGACATAGCCATGTGAGGGCCCGCCCCGGCCGAGCCGGCTCGATGCCGCCGCCGGCGGGCCCCGAACCCCGCGATATCGGTGCACGAATGAAGGCGATGATTCTGGCGGCCGGCGAAGGTACGCGGTTGGGGCCCCTGACGACCGACAGGCCCAAGCCCATGCTCCCCGTCGCCGGCAGGTGCCTGCTGGAGTACACCGTCGCCTGGCTTCGGCATCACGGCGTCCGGCGAATCGCGATCAATCTCCACCACCGCGGCGAGGTGATCGCCGAGCACTTCGGCGACGGGGCGGACTTCGGCGTCGAGGTCACCTACTCCCGGGAGGAGGCCCTCCTGGGCACGGCCGGCGGCGCCAAGCGCCTGGAGGCGTTTCTCGACGAGCCGTTCGTCCTGGTCTACGGCGACGTGCTGACCGACCTGGACCTGACCGCGCTGATCCGGTTCCATCGGGCCCAGCCGCCGGGCGAGCGACTGACAATGGCCTTGTACTCCGTGCCCAACCCCACCGATTGCGGGATTGTCCGGCTGGATGATCGCGGGCGGGTGGTCGAGTTCGTCGAGAAGCCGCCCCCCGACGCGGTCTTCTCGGACCTGGCCAACGCGGGCATCCTCGTCGTCGAGCCGGAGATCCTCGCCCACGTGCCCGGCGAGCGGTTCTTCGACTTCGGCCGGGATGTCTTCCCGCTGCTGGCCGAGCGGGCTGTGCCGATGTACGGCTGGCCCCTGCCGACCGAGGCCTACCTGATCGACATCGGCTCGCACGAGAAATACGTCGAGGCCCAGCGCCGCTGGCCCACCGCCGCCGCCCGGGCCTTCCTCGAACCACGGGAGACAACCCCATGAGAATCCTCGTCACCGGAGCCGCCGGCTACGTCGGCAGCGTCGTGACGCAACGCCTCGTCGAGCAGGGCCACGACGTGATCGCCATGGACAACCTCTCGCACGGGTTCCGCCAAGCCGTCCACGAAGACGCCGTCTTCGAGAAGGGCGACCTGCTCGACGCCGACTGGCTCGGAGACCTGCTGGCCCGCAGGCCGGTCGAGGCCGTCGTGCACCTGGCCGCCGAGGCGCGAATCGACGACTCCCTCCGCGACCCCGGCCTGTTCTACCGCGCCAACGTCGTCGGGGGCATCCACCTGCTGGACGCGATGGCCTCGGCGGGCGTCCGGCGGATCGTCTTCTCCTCGACGGCGGCGGTATACGGCCAGCCCGAACGCATGCCCATCACCGAGGACGCTCCGCTCGAGCCCGTCAACGCCTACGGGGAGTCCAAGCTGGTCTTCGAGCGGGCGCTGAGCTGGTACGCCCGGGCGCACGGGCTGCGGTACGTGGCGCTGCGGTACTTCAATGTCTGCGGGGCGACGGAGCGGTTCGGCGAGGCCCGCCGGCGGGAGACGCACATCATCCCGCTGCTGTTCGACGTGGTCCAGGGCCGGCGGGAGGGCTTCCGGCTGTTCGGCAGCGACTACGACACGCCGGACGGCACGTGCATTCGCGACTACATCCACGTCTCGGACATCGCCAAGGCCCACCTGCTGGCGCTGGCGGCGATAGACCGCATCGGAGCCGGCCTGTACAATATGGGCAACGGAAACGGGTTCTCGAACATGGAGGTCATCGAAACGGTCCGGCGCGTCACGGGCGGAGAGATTCCCGTCGCCCCCGCCGATCGCCGGCCGGGCGACCCCGAGCAACTCGTCGCCGGCTCCGACAAGATCCGCCGCGAGCTGCTCTGGGAGCCGGACTACCCGAAACTGGACCCCATGGTCGACAGCGCCTGGCAATGGCGGTTGGCGCACCCGGAGGGCTACGGCGAATGATCATCTCGAAGACGCCCCTGCGGATCAGCTTTCTCGGCGGCGGCAGCGATCTGCCGGCCTACTACGCCCAGGCGCCGGGCGCCGTCGTCAGCACGGCCATCAACAAGTACATCTACATCACCGTCAACCGCAAGTTCGACCACCGCATCCGCGCCAGCTATTCCGTGACGGAGATCGTCGAGGACATCGGCGAGTTGAAGCACGAGTTGATCCGCGAGTCGCTCCGGCTGTTGGACATCGCGGGGCAGATCGAGATCACGTCGATCTCGGACATCCCGTCGCGAGGCACGGGGCTGGGCTCGTCCAGCGCGTATACGGTGGGGCTGCTGAACGCCCTGCACGCCTACCGGAGCCGGCACGCCGGGGCCGAACGCCTCGCCCGCGAGGCCTGCCACATCGAGATCGACGTCTGCGGGCACCCCATCGGCAAGCAGGACCAGTACATCGCCGCCTACGGCGGGCTCCAGACCATCCGCTTCCACGGAGACGAGACCGTCACCGTCGACCCGGTGATCTGCTCTCACCAGACGCGCGAGACGCTCCAGGAGCACCTGCTGATGCTCTACACCGGCCGGGTGCGTTCGGCCAGCGGGATCCTCGCCACCCAGAGCCGAAACACCCGCGACGACCCCGAGAAGCGCCGCGGCCTGGGCAAGCTCGTCGCCCTGGCCGAACGGGGCCTGGAGGCCCTGACCGCCAACGACCTCGATGCGTTCGGCGAGTTGTTGCACCGCGGCTGGCTGGAGAAGAAGAAACTCGCCGACGGCATCACCACGCCGGAGATCGACGACTGGTACGATCGGGCGCGCCGGGCGGGCGCGCTCGGCGGGAAGGTCCTCGGCGCCGGCGGCGGGGGCTTCCTGCTGCTCTACGCCCCGCCGGAGCACCACGCGCGGATCGGCCATGCCCTGCCCGAACTCGTCCCCGTCGACGTTAGCCTCGAACCCCAAGGCAGCAAAATTATCTTTGTCGAGGAGTAGGCCATGGACCTTCCGCTCAACGCCGGCCAGTGCTTTCGCGAGTACACGCAGCGCCTCGTCGCGGCGCTCGACGCGATCGGCCACGAGGAGATCGACGCCCTCGTCGAGGCCATCTACGAGACCTATCTCGCCGGCAAGAAGCTGTTCCTCGCGGGCAACGGCGGCAGCGCCGTCACGGCCAGTCACATGGCCTGCGACCTGTCCAAGAGCATCTTCACCTCCGTGCCGGACCCCCAGCCGCCGCGGTTCAAGGTCATCTCGCTGACGGACAACCTCGCCATCCTGACGGCCTGGGCCAACGACAAGGGGTACGAGTCGATCTTCTCCGAGCAGCTCCGCCTGCTGGGCGAGCCGGGCGACCTGCTGATCGTCCTCAGCGCGAGCGGCAACTCGCCGAACATCATCGAGGTCCTCGCCAAGGCCCGTGAGCTGGGCATGCGGACGGTCGGCCTGCTGGGCTTCGGGGGCGGCAAGGCGGCGGAGATGGTCGACCTGGCCATCGTCGTCGCCGACGACGACTACGGACCCGTCGAGGACGCCCACATGGTGCTGGATCACTTCCTCAGCGAGCACCTGCGCGAGGTGCTGCTCCGCGCGGGCGCCGGCAGCTCATCCGCCGGTGGCTGACGGCCCGGCCCCGCCGACGATCGTCAGCGGGAAGCACTGCATCTCGGGGTAGGCCTCGGCGATCTTTCGCATGGCCTCGTCGCGGTCGGCGACGCTGCGAGCGACGAACTGGGCCGTGCCGTCTCCCTGGCTGCCCACCCCCTTGCCCCCGTGGACGTTTGCGGCGATGGCCTCCATCGACAGCAGCTCGTGCAGGATCTCGCTGCGGAGCTCCTCGGGGCTCCGCGGGGCGATGAGCCGGTCGAAGGTCTCCTGGGCCCGCGTCATGAGCCGCCCGAGCCATTCGGCGTCGCCGGCTACCAGGGCCCGATACGCCTCCCGAACGACCCCCTCGCTCTCCGGGCCGAGCCCCTCCTGCAACTCCGTGCTGGACAGGTACGCCGACTGGAGGTCCGCGAGAATCTTCACCGTGTCCTTCTTGCCCGCCAGGTCCACGAAGAACATCGGGATCTCGCCGCCGGCGAACACCGGCTCGACGCGGATCTCCGCGGACTTCTGAAACGTCAGCAGGACCGGTGTCTTGCCGTAGATGCACGCCTGGTCCATCCGCCCGCACTGGCTGCCGGTGAGCCGCTCGCCGAGGTAGGCGACCTCCATCAACTCGTGGGGGAACAGGCCCAGCCCGTAGGCCTCGTTGAACGCCTTGGCCAGCAGGATGCACACCGCCGCCGAGCTCGACACGCCCTTGCGCAGCGGCAGGTCCATCGCCGTGATGCTCACGCGAAGCCCGCCGGTGACGGCCGGGCGCCGGCTCATCTCGTGGGCGACCCCCGCGCAGTAACGGAAGAACTCCATCTCGTCGCGGGCGGCCTCCAGGAGCGTCTCGCGCCGCCAGGGGCAGCTCATCTGCCGCCGCCGGCCCGTCGGGCGACCCAGCTTGTCGGGCAACTGCGACTCGACGACGAACGCCTCATCCCGGCAGGCCACCGCCGAGAGGCCCTGGTCCGTGCCGATCACCATGCAGAAGCCCTTGTGCAGGCCGTATTGCGCCGCCCAGTCGCTGTGCTCGCCGAACAGGCACAGCCGCCCGGGCACGAACAGCCTCGTCTCGCCGGCCAAGTCGCTCACGGTGCGTTTTCCCCGTCTCGCTTCCGCGTCAGGTCGTACACGAAGTACGGGCGCATGCCGGCCCGGTAGAACTTCCCGTCCTTCCTTTCGCCCTTTCGGCCGGGGGCCTCGATGAGCACGGGGTACCGTGCCCTCAACTCGGCGTTGAGGCCGTGAAGGTACAACGCCAACGCCGGCCCCAGTTGGGGATGATACAACTCCCCGGGCACGAGATAGCACGGGTATCGTCCGGTCTTGCGCTTCTGCTCGAGCTGGGCCAGCAAGGCCGGAAGATCGTCCTGGAATATCCGTTGGATATCCGTCCGGAACGCGCGTTCGACCTGCTCCCGCCGGGCCTTGGCCACCTCCATGTCCATCCGACCCTCGCGGTAGCCCGCGACCACCTGCCGGACGCGGCCCACATACGACATGTAGGCCTGCGAGAGCCGTCGGTACGTCGCGACCCGGGAGTCCCTCTCCGGCGATTCGACGATCTGCCGGTCGATGTACCAGGCCGGCTCGCCCCGCATGACCGGGCCCTTGGCCTGGCTCTGCGTGACGATCAGGTTGTCCATCTCGGCGTCGTAGGTCAGCAGGAACTTGTCGGGCGGGATGGCGGCGTTCAGGTCCTCCCACAGCTTGATCCGGTCCGGGTGCTGCCAGCGAATGCCGAAGTAGTAGTTCGTGCCCTCGAGGCAAAACAGCGCCAGGATCGCCGTCACGACCACCACGGCACCGACGGCGACGTGGCGATGGACGGCTCGAAGCAGGTCCCACAGCGCCACGAGCGCCATGGCTGCACAGATGGCAATGAACGGCCCCAGCGGGCGTTCCCAGTACTGGTGAGGCCAGAGGGCGCCGCGAAGGATGAGCAACTGGAACGCGCCCGGCATGAGGAACAGCATCAGTTGGGGCGAGTGGCCGAAGAGTCCGGCGGGGCGGGTGGTCGCCGACGGCTCGCCCTTGCGGGCCGGGCCGCCCTTGCCCGCGGACTTGCTTTTCGTCCCCCGCCGGCTCCCCTGGGTGCCCGGCCGGGGCCTCGCCCGGTCTCGCAGGAACGCGAGCCCCAGTCGGATTACGTGCTGGGCAAGGCCGATCACCGCCACGAACATCACCCAGAAGGTGAAGTTCGTCAGGGCATGTTCCCAGAACCGCCCGAGCCAGGCGCCCCAGTCGAACTCCTTCATGCGCGCGGTCATCTCGCCCTTGGCGGCCCGCCACGTGTACAGGTCGATGATCCGCTGGACGTCCCATTCGAAGCCGGCCAGCATGGTGAGGAACATGCACGTCGCCCCGACCAGCGGGACGACGACCAGGACGACCGCGAGCGGCCAGTGGGGCCAATGCCGGCGGCGGATGCAGCGGAAGACATAGTGGACGCCGATGGCCAGGATCCAGAAGTAGCAGTTCCAGGCCAGTTGCGTCATGACGAACAGCACGATGGCCAGCCCAATGAGATGACGCTTTCCGGGCTTGGGGCCTCCTGGGATCCCCCCGACCAACACCAGGTAGAGCCAGATCGCCAGGAAGCCCGTCAGGCTGCCCGTCCCGCCGGCCCCGAAGTAGCCGGTAATGGGCATCAGGACCCAGATCAGGCCCGCCAGGATCGCGATCCGGTCCTCGAAAAGGTGCCGGAGAATTCGCAGCAGCAACAGCAAGGAAATCGCGTTGAGGATCAGCCCCAGAACCCGCAGCGCCCACACGTTGACGCCGAGAATCCACATGGTAAAGGCCGAGATCAGCGTCGACAGGTGCGGGTGGTTCAGGTACCGCCGGGGATTCTCCGGCGGCGGATCGCCCACCGCCTGCGTCTTCAGCCCGTGCGTATACCCCAGACCGTACCGCACGTGGCACCGCGCGAACCACGGGCCGTCCGCGAAGACCCAACTGTGAAGGCCGTAGAACGGCCGCGTGATGTCGCGACAGGTCGTCAGCGCCAGCGCGACCACCAACGCCCCGCCCATCATCCAGAAGTAGCGGGCGGTTCTGTTCGTCCCGGGGACGTCTTCGCTCATCGTCGGTTCCCTGCGGACCGCGTACGTGGGGCCCGCTTCCGCCCGGCACCCACGGCGTCAAGGGCGACAGCCCAGACCTCCACGCACTATCGACGCCGGTAGAGCGGTCGGCCCGACTTCTCTTCAACGTTAATGGGTGTATTCACGGGGCATCCAGGACGACTGCGCCAGTCTTCGCCCCACCGGTGCCGGCCATCCTGTCCGATCCCGACGACAGATGCAAGGCTTTCTGCGTATCGCCTGGATTCACAAGCTCCTTTGACGGTTTTCACGCGCGTCGCGGAGGCCCTTGGCCTCAGAACGACCCCAGGGCATCCAGCAGCCGCCGGTACAGCCGCGGGTGGTAGTTGCCCGGCCGGGACACCAACTCGTGGTTGTGCCACAGGAGCACGATCTCCCCCTTGTGCTTGCGGGCCTGCCGGATGAGCCCGGCGCAGCAGTCGAACGCCTCCTGCTCGCCCAGCCCCATGTACGCCTTGTGCTGAAGCGTGCATTCCATGATCGTCAGCGGGTGCTCCTCGATTCCGAACGGCCGCAGACCGATCGGATCGAACAGCGGGATCGGACGACACACCCCGAGCCGGAACCCCGCCACGTCGGCATACCCGAGGGTGCTGTCCCATTCCAGGCCCGCCCGGGCGAGGGCCCAGCCGTCCTCCACTTCCCGCCAGGCGAGGTAGTGACAGCGGTTGTGCCGGATCGGGAACCCGCAGACCTCCTCCAGCAAGGCCTTCTGGGCGGCGAGGGCCTCGCCCGTGCAGTCGAGGTTCCGACTGGCGTGCAGGCCGACGATCGCGCCGGCCTGGCTCACCTGCCCGATCAACTCGGCGACGAACGGGGCCCGGACGTCGTAGAAGCTCTCGTTGGCCCCCCTGCCGCCGGCCAGGAAAAAGTACGCCTGCCGACACCGCTCCGGGCCCAGCCGGTCCCGAACGCCCCGATCGAGCGCGAGGATCTCCTCGAAGTTGTCGAAGGGGTCCCTCGCCCGCCCCAGGGGCACCAAGAGGCTTTCCCGCAGGGTCCGCGGGTGCTCCATACCCAAGCCGATGCGCAGCAGGTCCCACAGCGGCTGCGTCCTGCGCCAGTACTTGCGGGGTGTGTCCACGTCGTGGGACAGGAGCACGGAGAACTCGCGGTCCGGCTCGGCCACCGGGACACCGGCCGCTTGAAGCCACTTGCGCAGCAGGGCCGCGTACTCGTCGACGATCGGCCGGTCGATAAAACCCGCGCGGCCGGCGAGCGACCGCCTGCCCGGGAACCGCCCCTGCTCGTCGCGCACGTCGCGGCGGACGACCTCCTCATACCGGCTGGCCAGGAAGAACGCCGAGGCCACGACGTCCGCGTGGACCACCATTGTCCCCTCGTCATGCCGAACGACCGGCTCGCCGTACAGCAGCGGCACGCCCTCCACCTGCTGAAGGGGGAGGCTCGGCAGCGATTCGGCTCGCCCGTAGGACGGCCCGAACAACCCCCCGGGGAGAATGCACAGCTTCGCCGGCCGTGCGTCCCCGGCCTCGCCCCGCCCGTACCGCACGACGCCTCGGCGCAACAGGTCCACGCCCTGCTCGCCGAGCAGCAGCTCGACGGCGTACTCCACGCACGCCCGGTAGTCGGCTGCCGTCACCTCGTTCATCGAGTCCACTTTCCGTAGCGGCGGCGCGCGGGTGAGGGAGTCATTCGGGCTTCCTCGCGGCGATCAACAGGTGGTAGCCGAAGATGGACCGCAGCCGCCTGAGCCATCGCCAGCTTCGTCGGGCGTTCCGGGCCGCCTCAAGGTCCGGGGCGGCGGTCGTGGCTCGCCCACCCAGGAGGATCCGCAATCCATGGCGGAGCACCATCGGCACGAAAAGCAGGTAGAAGCCGTCCACGTCGAGGACCTCCAGGCCCGCGGACCGGAGCATTCGAACGTATTGCCCGGCCGACCAGAACTTCAAGCCGCGCAGGTGCTTCGCCCGCCCGCAGGCCCTGGCCACCGCCCGAACCCACGTGAACGGCGAGTAGCGAGTGTGCGCCGAGAGAACCACCGTGCCCCCGGGCTTCAGCACCCGGCCAAACTCCCGGAAGCCGTCCTCGGGGTTCGGCAGGTAGTGGACGACCGACATCGAGTACACCAGGTCGACCGACTCGTCGGGCAGCGGCAGGTGGGCGACGTCGGCGGTGTCGTACCGGAACAGGCCCTGCGTCTCGAGGCGGTCGAAGAGGTCCACGCCCAGGACGTTGGTGTACCCGTTGCGGGCGAGGCCCAGGGCATAGCGGCCGTTGCCGCAGCCGGCGTCCACGATCGCGGCCTGGCGATCGCCCGGAAGCCGCCGAGCCAGGGCGCTCAACTGCGGGTCGCCGGGGGCGATCCGGGGCACCTCGGACAGGAGCGTGCGTTCGTAGATGTCGGCGATCGGGTCAGACGGCACGGTCGATCCACTCCCACAGCCGCTCGAAGACCTCGTCCACCCGGGCGGCACAGTTCTTCTGGGCGTCGCGCATCTGCTGAATCCGCGGCTCATCGTAGAGGCCCAGGCGGGCCACGGCCTCGCGGGCCAGCGCCTCGGGCTCGAACTGCCGGGCGTCGATCGTCACGCCGCCGAGGCCATAGTAGTCCATCAGGTCCTCGTACTTGACGTTCCAGCCCACCGGCACGACCGCCGTCGCCGTCGAGACCGCCGCCACCATCGCGTGATACCGCGACACGACCGCCTGGCGCGCGTGCCCGATCAGCCACTTGGCTTGCCCCGGGCCGATGTCGTCCTCCACCAGCGCGGCGGGCTTCGGCAGAGACGCAATGACCTCCCGGCAGACCTCCCGGT
>Ga0272442_10008426_pt1 | contig 13069 bp, 14 predicted proteins | sample SSMForm2O_FD_200262 | JGI IMG/M metagenome (GOLD analysis project Ga0272442, IMG submission 200262) | Marine sediment archaeal communities from Little Sippewissett salt marsh, Falmouth, MA, United States - SSM-Form-2O | ecosystem: Environmental > Aquatic > Marine > Wetlands > Sediment ...
CCACTGGTTCACCTCGCCGCCGATGGAGCTATAGGGCAGCCATACGACCCTGTCTTCATCGTTCACGTCGCGATACTGGATGATCACGTCCCAGTCCTCGAACCTAAACACAGGAATGCCTCCAACGTTCGTGACCTGAAGAGAGACTCCGGCACCATCCAAGATGGCGTCACTACAAGCTATTGAGGTTCGGCCTCTCTCGCAGGCCTGGTCCTGCATCTCTTTTGAGGAGTTGGCAAGCATGTCGAGAGCAGATACCGAGCCCGACACCAGGCCGAGCGCCGAGACCATCACGACGGTCACCAGAATCAGAGTTACAAGTGCGTTGCCCATTGCTATACCTACACACCAAATACGTGTTCGTCACTTATGCCATTCGGCAATACGAACTTCAGCACATAGTTGCCAGATGGAGCCGCTGCCAGGTGAATCGTCAGTCTGAGAGTTGCCATCGGCATCCAATCTGTGTTGTTTTCAATTTGATAGTCCCAGTAGGGAGAGCCGGAGCCGTAGCTGATGCGAGTCTGTTCACCTACTGCCCCGAAGAAAAGGTCGCTCTGCTCAATGGCCATTATCCGAGCGGTTCCGATGTTCTTGACCCACACATATACATCGTTTCCTACTGACGCAGTCTGGATAACCTCGACCTGCGTCTGCATACGCTCATCGGCCTTGCCTGCTATTGACACCATTGCCGCCGTACTCCTGTTGACGGCGGGATATACCGTGTTAATGACCATGACGGTGCATATGACTCCTGCGATGAGCAGGAGTATCGTCGTTATTGCTTTGTCCATCCGGATGCCTCGTCGCTATTCAATATGGAGAGAAGGGACATCTCGGTCCTACCGCTCTTGCCGAGCAGCCCCTCAAGCTGACTCAGCACAGTGAGGTAGTCCTTGGCCTTGAGCTGCCGCTCGGGCTCACTGTCAGGCGACAGCGTCACGAACCGGACCAGGAAATCCTTCATGCCGCCAGGCAGTCGCCCGATAGAATGCAGTCCCTCGACTATTGCCTCGGTCCTGTGTTTGCCAATCCTCTGGATGGTCTTGTCCACCCACTCGGTCAAGGCCGCTATCACGGCAAGGTCGAGGACTTCCTGCGGTCGCTCCCCCACGCACAGGGCAGAGTGTCCGTTGCCGTTGTGGAGTAGGCCAGTGAACGCCGGGGTGGTGTCGTTCATCAGTGCTGTGCCGTGGCCATTCGACGGCGCCTCGTTAGTCTGCTTTGATTCCTCCACAGATCCTTTCGGCGCGCGGTCACGCTCAATCACCGACTCGCGGACAACCACAGTTGGGACAGTCGGCGTGTCGCCGTTGTCACCTGCCCCACCCTCTCCCGGCGCTCGCCCGGGGTTCGCAAAAGGGTTCTGATTGTTAAGGTACTGTTCCCTGATATCCAGGAGGACGGACTTCAATTCCGCCTTCAGAACCTTTACCTCGTCTTCGAGAACCTTCACTCTTTGATTGACATCCATTGAATGCCCCCGGGAATCTGGCACAGCGCCTCTGTGTTCTTCTCCACTCGGGCGCTGTGCCCTTGTACTTGTGTCACCAATTAGACCCGTGTACGTCGACTTCGCTACTACTTGAGATCCATGACAGTGTCGATCTCAGCCGGGGTCCTGCGATTGACGACGATGGTCGCGCCATGAGGCGGCTTGATCTCGAGCGTGAATACCGTGTTGACGGCGAGAGGTGTGGCGAGACCACTCAGGTCAACAGTAACCATGAACTGCTCGCCAATCTCCAGCAGGTTGTCTGTATCAGCCTCAGCGAGCTGGGTAATGGTCCAGCCCGTCAACTCACTGGCGTACTGGTTCTCGTCGGAATACGAGATCACGGTTACGTTGTTGGCGTCACCTTCCGGGCTCAGGTCGATGGGATATTCCCCTATGGCATTGGCGACGACGAACTGGACACTATCCACGGCATCGCCGGCAAGGTTGCCGTTGGCGATGAGATTGCCCTTGAGTTCCATGGAACTCTTGGCCTCTTCCATACCCTGGTACACAGTGCCCTTGGCCTTGTCGGCCGAGAAGATGCCGGCAGACAGAACGGCATAGCCGAATACTGCCGCGACCGTCACGAAGGCGATGAGGATGATGGCGGTCTCAAGGCCGGTCATGCCCTCCTCTCGACGGTACAGTTTTCCGAGTAGCTTCCTGATCATTTGTCATGCCTCCTTTTGCTTCTAGTGCTTTCAGTCCTACTTTGAATCTTGCTTCGAGTCCTACTTGAGGTCCATCACGGAGTCGAGTTCAGCCGGGGTCCTGCGCGAAACAACTATGGTCGCGCCATGAGGCGGCTTCATCTCGAGCGTGAAGTTGGTGTTGACACCGAGCGCGGTACCCAGGTGCGAGTCCACAATCGGAGGGCCCACCTCTGCCGCATTGTTCACGTAGACGGTCACCAGGAACTGCTCGCCGATTTCCAGAAGGTTGTCGGTGTCGGCTCCTGCGAGCTGTGTGATGGTCCAGCCCTCCAACTCTTCTTCGTACTGGTTCTCATCGGCGTAGGAGATGACCGTGCAGTTGTTGCCGCTGGCGTCTCCCTGGGGGGTGAGGTCGATGGGATACTCGCCAATCGCGTTGGCGACCACGAACTCAATGGTTCGGACCTCCGCTCCGTCGGCACTGGTGGCTATGACTCCACCCTTCACCTCCATGGAACTCTTGGCCTCTTCCATACCCTGGTACACGGTGCCCTTGGCCTTGTCGGCCGAGAAAATGCCTGCTGAAAGAACTGCATAGCCGAATACTGCTGCCACCGTCACGAACGCGATCAGGATGATGGCTGTCTCAAGACCGGTCATGCCTTCCTCTCGGCGATAGATCTTTCCGAGTAGCTTTCTGATCATTTCTCCGTACCTCCTTACATGTGTGTGGTATCCCTATTTGAGATCCATCACGGAGTCGAGTTCTGCCGGGGTCATGCGCGACACAACGATAGTCGCGCCATGAGGCGGCTTCAGTTCGAGCGTGAAGACGGTGTTGACGTCAAGGGCTGCCGCTAGTGTGCCGGGCGAGTCAACGGGGACAGTCACCAGAAACTGCTCACCGATCTCAAGCAGATTGTCGGCGTCAGCTCCTGCCAGCGGGGCGATGCTCCAGCCTTCGACCTCTTCTTCGTACTGGTTCTCATCGGTGTAGGAGATAACGGTGCAGTTGTTGCCACTCACGTCCCCCTGGGGAGTGAGGTCTACCGGGTATTCGCCAATAGCATTGGCGACCACGAACTGGATGTTGGTCACCTGGGTGCCGGCAGCGCTGGTGGCTATGACGCCGCCTTTAACCTCCATCGAACTCTTGGCTTCCTCCATGCCCTGGTAGACGGTCCCCTTGGCCTTGTCGGCCGAGAAGATGCCTGCTGAGAGGACGGCATAACCGAACACGGCCGCCACTGTCACAAATGCGATCAGAATGATGGCGGTCTCAAGGCCGGTCATGCCCTCTTCCCTGCGGTGCAGGTTTCGAAATGCTTTCTGAATCCTTTTCATGTCGTACCCTCCTTAGTGATTGATTTGTCATGCGGGTTTGCTACTGCTTTTCTTGCCACCTATCTCGAAGCTTTCTCACATCCTTCTCACCCCCTTCGGACATTCCGATACGGGTTGGTACGTCCTGACACGGAATGGAACGTCTTGCTGACGGTCACAATACGGTCAGTCGCGACAGCCGGTAAATCACCAGTAAGTACGGTGGCGCGAAGTCCCTGTAGGCAGAAAACGAAGACTACATCCGACTGCATGTGACCTATGTCATTACTATGCAAAAAAGGCCACGACGTCCTGACACGTAATTTGTGAGCAAGGTACTGGGCCAAAGGTCTACTAGACCGAAGGCTCACCGCTGCCAGAATCGCGGCGTGAACCATGAGCCGTCTCGACGAGTAGGCGTTCGTGGCCAAACATGAGAGGAAGCATCCGTCCAGATGGCGAGAGGCGGGCCGTCACGGACCCAATTGGCCAGCCCGCAGTACCAGGACCTTCGTCTATCTGAGGGGAAATCGGGCCGGAAACAACCCGTTTCGAAGACCTTTCGGAGGAAGGCTTGACCCTTTCAGGAGAATCGCAAGCGGTGTGTCTTGGCGGTCCAGGTCGGTTGCCGGAGGCGCACTACCAGCCGCGTACGCCTGCCAGGCCGTCCAGCGTCTCAAAGCCCAGCTTCGGGGTGCCATCGACTTGCGCCAGGCCCCGCATCGAGAGGAACGCGATGAAGTTCTCGTCGTCGTGACCGTAGTAGCCGGCAAGACTCTGGGCCTCTTCGGCAGGTCGGTCATAGAGCGACGTGAAGCAGATGGCCTTGAGCCAGAGTGAGTAGTGGTCCCACATGTCGAAGGTGTGACCGATGAAATCCTGCTGCAGTTCTTCTGACGAGTTGAGAAGCTGCGCCGTCGGGTAGCCGAATTCGAGGAGCATCAGTTCATCCTCAGGATAGATGTCTACCAACCGCCCGATATCCTCGTCAACCTGCCAGGGAGGTCTGACCGTGAAGTCCGGGTTCAAAGGGTAGTACGTAGCCAGCACGGTGTCGGCGCGTGCATTCAGGGAGGTCCCGCGCTCCACTACATCATCAACGAGTGCCACATACTGCATCTTCACGCCCACCTTTATGCCGGGGCGGACGTTCCGCGCGTGAGCAGCCGTCTCGGAGAAGAACGCTTCGTATTCGGCCCAAGAAGAATCGCTGTCGCCGAGATAAGCATCGACTTCGTTCCCAATCGACAGTACAAGTATGTCCACATCGCTCATTCGCTCAAGGACGTGCGTCAATAGCGCATTGAACCTGGCAATCGTCGCATCAGAGTCGAGATGTTCTGACGACAGGCCAATCGGCACGCGGTTGACAACAGTGTCGATGGGCATGATGGTGAGTGCAACCTGCGTGTCCTGTGACGGATAGAACTCGTTGGCAATGTCCAGGAGTGTATCGTCGTACTTGCCGGGCTGAGGCTCAAGCTCATCCCATGCGAGCATCAGCTCGGTAAACTGCATGCCGAGTTCCTGAGCATGCGTGAACGCCTTTTGATAGTTGGCGTCCGGAGTCTCGTTGACATCCACGCCAAGGAGTCGATCTCCCTTCGGCACGGGCTCGGGAGGAACAGGGCATGTCTCGCACTCCCCCGGCTTCGGGACGTCGTAGCAAAGCTCCGGGTCGCCCACGCCGCCTGCCGTGAGCCAGAATGAGGCCACAAGCGCGATGACGATTGCACAGGCAACAGACAGTACCTTGCGCGCAGTGGACACGCCCTTCCACCATGCATAGATCACGCTGGCCCAGTTCCTAGATGCCAAAGTCATGCCTGGTAGTTCCTCCACCGCCACAAGCCGTTGAACAACATTCTAGTCCCCAGGGTGTCCGTTGCCAAAGACTGGGCAACTTCCCATGCAGTATGTACCATGCAGAAACGAGAAAGCTGCGCTATCATGCGTCATCGGAGGTAAGGTCGGTGACAGAAACAATCAAGGTTGACTGTTCAGGACAGAATTGCCCGGTTCCCCTCGTCGAAACGAGAAAGGCGCTTCGCAAGGCGTCCGAGGGAGACATCGTCGAAGTGACAGGTACTCACTCCTCTTCCAAGAAGGAGATACCCATGGCTGCGAAAGCGATGGGACTCGAGGTGCTGGACGTCGAGGAGAATGGAGACCAGTGGACCATCCGCATCAAGCGATAGCGAGGCACACGGATGACAGAGAAGGCAACGATAGTCGTCCAGAGTGGCGAATTCGACAAGTTGTATAGCGCGCTTATTATCGCAAACGGCGCACTCGCGATGGGCATGGAGGCCTCCATGTTCTTCACGTTCTGGGGTCTGCAACGACTCAAGAAGGGGCAACTGGACAAGGGCCCTCTTTCGAAGATGCACATGCTCGGACTCGGCAAGTGGATGGTGAAGCGAAGGATGAGGAAAGCCGGCGCAGCATCGCTGGACAGGATGCTCGACGATTTCGTCGAACTCGGCGGCAAGCTCATGGCCTGCGACATGACCATGGAGATAATGGGCATCAAGAAGGAAGAACTGCGCGACGATCTCATCACTGACTACTGCGCAGTAGGCTCCTACGTCCAGGAAGCCCGGGAATCCACAATCACCCTCTTCATCTAGTAGTGCGCTACGGAGGATAGCAATATGGAGAGTTGCACCTATTTGGACAACGCCGCAGCCACCAGGCTCGACGAGCGGGTTCTGGAGGCGATGACTCCCTATTTCTTCGAGACCTATGCCGTGGCTACCTCAGAGTTCGGATACTCGCTCGGCATCGAGGCCAGGGAGGGTCTCGACGGTGCTCGTGAGAGCCTCGCAGCGAAGCTCGGGGCCAGTCCAGAGGAGTTCGTGTTCACCTCGGGTAGCACAGAGTCGAGCAACATGGCCGTGAAGGGCGTCGCGCTGGCCTTGCGTGAGAAAAAGGGCAAGCACATCATCGTCTCGGCAATCGAGGACTTTCCCGTGCTCAACAGCGCGCGAGCGCTGGAACGCCAGGGCTTCACAGTGACCTACCTGCCCGTTGACGGGGACGGGCTTGTCGATACCGACGCCTTGAGCAAAGCGCTGACGAATCAGACCATTCTGGTCTCAATCCAGCACTCCAACCAGGAAATCGGCACCGTGCAGGACATCGCCGCCATCGGCGCACTGTGCAGAGAGAAGGGAGTGCTATTCCACACGGACGCCACGCACACGTTCACGCGTGTGCCTTTCAGTGTGAGCGACGTACCGGTGGACCTTGTGACCGTCGCGGCACACACCATCCATGGTCCTCGAGGCGTTGGAGGACTATACGTCCGCAACAAGACGCCGTTGGCCAAGTGGATGGACGGAGGCTTTCAGGAATTCGACCGCAGACCCGGACTCGAGAACATCCCGGCAGCTGTGGGCTTCGCGACAGCCGCCAGCCTTGTGTCCGCCGAAGAGAACGCGCGGCTGGCCACGATGCGAGACCGCATCATCGAACGTTTGTTGAGCGAAGTTCCCAGCACAACGCTCAATGGCCATCGCACCAAGCGCGTCCCACAGAATGCCAATGTGACATTCCACTATGTCGAAGGCGAGTCCATCACGCTGCATCTGGACATGCGCGGCTTCGCGGTTAGCACAGGCTCGGCGTGTTTCTCGCGCTCGCTCGAAGGCAGTCATGTCATATTCGGCATCGGAGGAGACCACGAGCGAGCGCATGGCTCGATACGGTTTACGCTGGGGCGGTACAACACCATCGAGGAAGTCGACCGCATAGTCGACAACATCTCAGAGGTGGTGGCGGAACTGCGCAAGATTAGCCCGCTCATGCCCAGAGATGATGCAAGGGCCGAGAGCTAACAGTCCGGGAGTGTCACGACATACGAGGAGGGGGAGCATCGGCATGGGGAAGACGGTATTCATCATCCACACCAACAAGCTGGCGGGAGAGGACCTCACACGTCTGTTCGCGGAGTTGGCGCCAGATGCGACGGTACGCAATATCATCGACGACAGCATGCTGCCAGAGGTGCTGGCCAACGGCGGGGTCACGCCCGAGGTATTGCGTCGGTACTGCAGCTATGCCGTGCAGGCTGAGACCGCAGGAGCCGACCTGATATTCAACCAGTGTTCCTCTGTGGGGGAGGCTGCGGATGTGGCGAGAAGCATGGTCAGGGTCCCCCTGGTGAAAGTCGATGAGCGGATGGCAGAAATCGCCTGCGAGACTGGCACCCGCATCGGTGTGGTCGCCACAGCGTCAAGCACGATGGGGCCAACCACCCGGATGATTCGCAAGACAGCGGAGCGACTGAGCAAGGAAGTTGCGCTTGTGGAGACGCTACGCGCGGACGCCTTCGAGCGCATGCTCGCCGGCGACAAGAAGGGCCACAATGAGCTTCTGCTCGAAAGCATTAACACCCTCTACTCCAGGGTCGATGTAGTAGTGTGCGCACAGGGAAGCATGCTCGCGCTCAAACCCGACCTCGGCGAGACTCCTATTCCCGTCCTGATGAGCCCACCTATTGGTGTTAAGCACGCAGCAGAGGTTCTCGCCGCGCTAGAATAGGATGCGGCGACCTACAAGAAGGAAGGAGGAGGCAACATGAACTCTCCGTACTCAGAGAAGGTACTCGACCATTTCAAGAACCCGCGCAACGTCGGCAAGCTTGACGACGCAAACGCGAAGGCGACCGAGGGGAGCCCCGCCTGCGGCGATATGGTAAGCGTGTATTTGAAGGTCAACGAAGAGACCAAGACCATCGACGACGTCAAGTTCGAATCGTATGGGTGTGCCTCCAATATCGCTACAGGCTCAATTATCACCGAGCTTGCCAAAGGCAAGACCATAGAAAACGCAAAGCAAATCACCTGGAAGCAGGCAGCCGACGAGTTAGGTGGGTTGCCGGCAATAAAGGCGCACTGCTCCGTGCTGGCCGTGGACGGCCTTCGCGCCGCGATAAATAACTACGAAGAGACGCATGGACTAGTGAAGGAACGAAAACCAACCACTGTTGAGGAGATCCGTCGCCGCCTCAAGAGGGTGATGAACCCGCTCGTTGGTCTGGACCTGGTGAAGACGGAGCTGGTCACCGGCATCATGATTGAGAAAGGAAAGGTGACGGTCGCTATTGACCTCCCTGCCACGAATCAGTTCGCCAACAACATCAAGCAGGAAGTGCTTGAGAAGATTGAGCCGCTTTGGGACGTGAACGAGGTTGAGGTGAGGTTCACGGACTAGCCATGGACGAACGGGACGAAAAGCTCAAACGTCTGATGATGCTACCCAACGTGGGGGAGAAGACAGCGCCCAGGCTATTCTCGCTCGGCATCGAGACCCCCGAACAGATGTTCGATGCCGATCCGGATGCGCTCTACGAAGAATGGAAGCGTCGCAGCGGTGGCAAGCTCGATCGCTGCGTCGTGTACCAACTCCGTGGTGCCAAGTACGGCATGGCGTGGCCGGAGTGCAAAGACCCATTCACGCCTCCGTACTAGCGCCTATTGCGGCAAGAGGCGTGCTACACTGAGACAGGTTCAAGAACCTGTTCCGTATGAGTGATTCGTCTTTCGCATCACAGCCCGCGCGCACCTTCGGCCCGGTACCGTCCCGACGATTCGGCCAGAGTCTAGGGCTGAACATGATCCCGCCCAAGACGTGTACGTATTCGTGTGTCTATTGCCAGGTCGGCGTTACCAGTAGACTCACACTGCAACGCGAGCGACACACCGACCCGGGAGAGCTTGCGGCCGACGTGAAGTCCGTCCTCGGGAAGCTGGCAGGCACAGGCCAGCACGTCGACTACCTCACCTTCGTTCCCGATGGTGAGCCAACGCTCGATTCCCGCCTCTCCGACCAGATAGACATGCTCAAGCCTCTCGGCGTGCGCATCGCGATTATCACTAACTCGTCGCTGCTGACTCAGCATGAAGTGCGCGACGCCGTCGCCAAAGCAGACCGCGTATCGGTTAAGGTCGACGCAGTCCGCTACGACACATGGCGCGCAATCGACAGGCCGCACGGTGACCTGCGTCTGGAGGAGATACTGGATGGGGTGATGCAGTTCTCCCGCGAGTACACGGGAGAACTAGACACTGAGACAATGCTCGTGCGCGGCATCAATGACTCCCTTGACGATGCGAAGCCACTGGCGGCATTCCTGGAATGGGTGAGACCACACCGTTCATACCTGTCCATTCCGACCCGACCTCCGGCCGTCTCAGATGTGGAGCGTCCTGACGAGGAGGGTCTCATTACAGTGTTCGAGACGCTATCCCGTTCCGTCGAACAGGTGGAGATGCTGACGGGCTTCGAAGGGAGCGAGTTCGGGACGACGGGCAAAATCGAGGATGACATACTCGCCATTACGTCTGTCCACCCTATGCGCGCAGACCAGATCGAGAAGCTCCTCGAAGAGGCAGGTTCAAACATGGACATGGTCGAGTGGATGGTCCGTCAAGAGAAGCTGCGCGCGGTCATCTACGGAGGACATAGGTTCTTTATACGCCGTTTCACACGGCACTAGCGGCATAGCACCGGGAGGATTGCATGGAACACCACTTCACTTGCGCCAATTGCGACCGCGTTGTCTGCGGTACAGAGCATTCCCTTGATGGGCCAGAAAACTGTCCGACGCGCACGATGAGCGACACCCTCGACGACGTGAAGAACGAGTACGACAAACCGGAAGTGACCGAGTTCGCACGCCAGGCTTCGATACAGGAATACGAGTGCTACATGCGGCTTCCGGAAGGAATGACTCCGCGCAACCCTCGCGTGGAGGAAGTCGCTCAATTCGCGAAGAAGATGGGCTACAAGAGACTCGGTGTCGCGTTTTGTGCAGGGCTCAGGAACGAAGCCAGAATCCTCGACGAGATCCTTGAAAGGCGAGGTTTCGAGGTCGTGTCCGTCTGCTGCCAGGTCGGCGGCATGCCCAAAGAGACCCTCGGCATCACCGAGGAGCAGAAGATAGGCGGGCCTGGCGCGTGGGAAACAATGTGCAACCCGATAGCGCAGGCGAAGCTGCTGAACGAGGCACGTACTGAGTTCAACGTGGTCGTCGGACTCTGTGTCGGCCACGATTCCCTGTTCTTCAAGTACGCCGACGCGCCCACAACTGTGCTCATCGCGAAGGATAGGGTCTTCGGACACAATCCAGCGGCGGGCCTGTATCTCTCAAAGTCATACTACCGCAAGCTCCGACGCAGAGAGACGCCGGAATCGACAAGGAAGTAGTCTTTCAGGCAAAGAGGGCGACTCCTGCGAGAACCCTGTCTCACACCACTCGCGGCGTGATAGACTGGCAAAAGCCCTACCCCTGATAGCTCCCCTGATAAAGTCTATGAGTAGCAGACCATCTTCCGATAGGCTGCCCCGCAAGAACTCCACCGACTGTCCCCACTCCGACAGCCTGTTCGGGCTTCACCCTACCCTCGATGGGCTTCCCATTCTCATGTACGTCAAAGACCGCGACCTGCGCATCGTCAGCGCGAACACCGCCTTCTGTACTGCGCTTGGCGTGAGTCGCGAAGAGTTGCTTGGCAAACCCACGGGGCTATTGCTGGGCGAGACGGGATTGCAGTCAGAGCTTGTCGATCAAGAGGTGATTGGCACAGGCCAGCCCCGACTTGGCGTAGTGGAGACCTACGTCAGTGCCCAGGGTCCAAGATCGATGCTGACCGACAAGGTGCCAATCATGGACGGGGATGGAGTCGTTGTAGGGCTTGTCGGAACGTCTACCGACATCACCAAGCAGATACTGCTGCAAAGACACCTCCGACGGACGCAAGAGGAGAGCCGACTTGTGCTCGAATCGATCAGCGAGCATGTGGCGCTCCAGGACACGGAACACCGCATCATCTGGACCAATTCGGCCGCAGCACAATCGGTCGGCGCTACGGCCGCAGAACTCGAAGGTCGACGCTGTTACGAAGTCTGGGCACAACGCGAAGACCCTTGCCCGGACTGCCCGGTGGGTCGGGCTATCGAGAGCGGCACCAGCCAGCAGGGAGAAGTTCGGACCCCTGACGGCAAACAGTGGATGGTGATTGGGAGCCCCGTCACAGACGAAGCCGGCGTCATCACAGGTGCAGTTGAGGTCACTCTGGAGACCACTGCGTCGAAGAAGGCAGAAGAGGAACTCCGAGAGTCAGAACAAACCCTCAGAATGCTCACGGACAACGTCGCCGACGTTGTCTACACGATGGACCTCGGGTTTCACACCACGTACGTCAGTCCTTCGATAGAGCGATTGGTCGGCTTCACGCCAGAGGAGCGGAAGAAGCAGCCTCTTCATGAGATGGTGACTCCTGAGTCCACGAACGCAATCTTGAGGGCGCTTGAGCAAGAACTTCGGCGTGAGCAGGCGGGCGATTTCGATCCAACTCGCACTCTCACAGTCGAGGTGGAGTACTACCGCAAGGATGGAACAACCGTCTGGACGGAAAACGTCGTGAAGGGACTGCGTGACGAGAACGGCAAGCTCGTAGGAATGCTGGGAGTTGCCCGGGATATCTCCGATCGCTGGCGTGCAGAACAGCTGCTACGGGAATCAGAAAGAAAGCATCGGACTCTCGTCACCTCCATCAACGATGTGGTCTATTCTCTGGATGCTGACGGCATAGTCACGTACATCAGCCCCCAGGTAGAAGCAATCGGAGGGATACATCCACACGAGATCGTCGGCCGGGCGTTCAGCGATTTCGTGCACGTGGATGACCTGCCGCATATCGCAGAGTCATGGGAGCGACTCAGGCGCGGAACGATGGAGCCTTCCGTATTCCGAGTCTACGATTCGGCGGGCAAAGTCAGACATGTTCGCACATCCAGCCATCCCCATTTCGAGTATGGCCTCTTCGCCGGCGCCACCTGCTCTATGGTCGACATCACGGAACTGGTTGAGACAGAACAGGCGCTGAGAGAGAGCGAGGAGAAGTACCGAACGCTATTCGAACAGTCGGTTGATGCCATCAGTCTCGCGGCACCGGACGGCAGGATAATGGAAGCCAATGAGGCATGGTTCAACCTCTTTGGCTATACAAAGGAAGACCTGGCCACGATCAATGCGCGGAACATGTATGCCACGCCTTCCGAGAGAGACCATTTTCTCAAGCGTATTTCGGCAACCGACGTCGTGACCGACGAAGTCGACATGCGCCGCAAGGATGGCGCCCCGCTCAACATAGCGCGCTCAGTTAAGGTCCGCAGAGGTTCTGGGGAAGAGGTCGTAGGCTACCAGACTGTCTTCCACGACATCACGCAGACGAGGCGCGCTGATCAAGCACTAAGGGACAGTGAGCTGCGCATGAGAGAGTTGGCTGCCTACCTGGAAGAGGCACGCGAGAAAGAGAGAACGGCTATCGCGAGAGACCTGCACGACCAGTGTGGGCAGGGCCTGACCGCTCTCAGATTCGACCTCGAGACAATCATGAAGGGACTTCGGGCAGCCGATTCGCAGGCATCTGTCCACCTTGCTGATTCCATCAAGCTGATCGACAGACTTGCTGAGGAGGTGAGGAGCCTCTCGGCAGAACTCCGACCAGGCATGCTTGACGACTTGGGACTGTGTGCGGCAATCGAGTGGCACGTGGGACGTTTCTCCGAGCGCACAGCCATC
>Ga0272442_10008427_pt1 | contig 13069 bp, 10 predicted proteins | sample SSMForm2O_FD_200262 | JGI IMG/M metagenome (GOLD analysis project Ga0272442, IMG submission 200262) | Marine sediment archaeal communities from Little Sippewissett salt marsh, Falmouth, MA, United States - SSM-Form-2O | ecosystem: Environmental > Aquatic > Marine > Wetlands > Sediment ...
TGACATGATCTTATTCTGAAGTTAGTCCTCTAAAATAGGTTATTTGGCAAAGGTAAAAAAATGTGCCTCCGGGAAATATGATGAATATATGCTTTGAAAACAAATATGTCAGCCTGCAGGGGCTCGAACCCTGGACCCGCTGATTAAGAGTCAGCTGCTCTGCCAACTGAGCTACAGGCCGATTTCTAATGCAGATTTAGATAGATATTTTATGAACGTATTTTGTGACTTGTACCCCTAGACCCTCCCGATAAGAATCGGGATGCTCTGCCAACTGAGCTACAGGCCGTAAATTGCCCCCAAAGTTAATGGAATTCTTTTTTCAGGAATGGTTTTTAAAGTTTTATTATAACCGGTTTTGTTGCCTTGCTTTCATTATTGAGCCGGTCGAGTGCCGAAACACGGGCCTCATACTTTTTCCGTTTCCGGTTGATCTGCTCAAATTTATATTTCCTCCCGTTGCTGATGTCAAACAGGTTATCGGTGCAGTGAGCACCTACCTCATTGATATAAATGGCAAAACGGACCGGTTTGTCAAGCTCGTCATCGGGTTCAGCAATTTTCAGTTTTATCCGTCTGAACCACCTCCTGATTTTTTCGGGTTTCGGGGGCGGTATACTGTCGATCCATTCCATGGGAGGCACCAGTGCAGGTTTCCGGTAAAGCCTGTTTTTCAGGCTATCCTGAAATCCCAGCAGGTTGCGTTTAAAATGGTTGCTGCTATAAAAGGCACTTCCACCGATTTCCTCTATCCGGCGCACGGTTTTTACCTGCTCCGGAAGCTCGCCGGGGAGAGCCCACTCAGGAGTGGCAGACTCAGGGTCAATTCTGTATACCCCATGCCCGATGTACATCCCCCGCCCATAGCTATGGTTTTTCCACCAGTTGGCAAGGTGTCTGAAATCAACTGCCGGGTGCCCGATTTGCCAGTAAAGCTGGGGCAACAGGTAATCAATCCAGCCTTTTTGCTGCCACTTTATCACATTAGCGTACAGGTGGTCGAAGTTGGTGGCACCTGCCTGCGTGTCGGAGCCCCGAGGATCATCCTTTCTATTTCGCCAGACACCAAACGGACTGATGCCGAATTTTACCCATGGCTTGGTTTCCCTAATGGCTTTGCTGAGTTGGCGGATGAGGATATCGACATTTTCACGCCGCCAGTCGGCTTTATATTTCTTTGGCCAGGCACGGGGATAATTTCTGAAAGAGGCAGTGTCGGGGAATTCTTCCTGAAGCGGGTAAGGGTAAAAATAATCATCGAAATGGATGGCATCCACATCGTACCGGCTTACAATATCAATAACAACCCTTGTAACAAAATCCCGGGTTTCAGGCAACGCCGGGTCAAAGTAGAGGCGGCCACCGTACTTCAGTATCCACTCGGGGTGTTTAAAAGCGATGTGGTTCCCGGCCAGGGGTTGCCGATAATCCTGTGCCACCCGGTACGGATTGAGCCAGGCATGGAATTCCATGCCCCGTTTGTGGCATTCTTCGATCCAGAACTTCAGAGGGTCGTAGAATGGTTCGGGCGCTCTGCCAGGGTAGCCTGTGAGGTATTTTGACCAGGGCTCCAGTTCCGAAGGGTAAAATGCATCGGCTGCCGGCCGTGCCTGGAAAATGATGGCGTTCATGCCGTTCTGCTGGTGCATATCAAGGATCTCTACGACTTCAGCCTGCTGCTTTTTTACCGGCAGCCCCGGCTCCGAAGGCCAGTCGATGTTCTCAACCGTTGCCACCCAGACTCCACGGAATTCATACTTTGGCACTGTTTGCTGGCTGACTCCGCCAAGGGCTAAAACTATCAATAAAATGCAACTAACAGGTTTCATCCAAATTTACTTTCCGGCAAAGATACAATTGCCTTTTTCCTGTTTCGGTTTTTTTAATGAAATTATCAACCGAAAATAGTTAATTTTGAAATATGATACTGATAGCAGACAGCGGCTCAACCAAAACCAACTGGGCACTAACAGTAGGTGAAAAAATAATCCGGGAGGTTCGCACGGAAGGGATAAACCCTTTTTTCCGTAGTATTGAAGATATTTCTGAAGAACTTTCTGCCAAATTAATTCCAGATATAAATCATCCTGTTGCGGGCGTTTATTTTTATGGCGCCGGGATAATAAGCAGTGGTAAAGGTGCCGGCATAAGGATGCTCCTTCAGGACTTTTTCCCAGGGGCAAAGGTTGAAACCTACAGCGACCTGCTGGCTGCAGCCAGGGCAACATGTGGCAGGGAAGCAGGGATTGCCTGCATACTTGGAACCGGCTCAAATTCGTGCCTTTATAACGGGGAGAAGATTACTGCGCATGTTTCCCCGCTTGGATTTATCCTTGGCGACGAGGGTAGCGGCGCCGTGATGGGGCGTAAACTGCTGGGCGATTATCTGAAACATACCATGCCGGAAAAACTCCGTGCACATTTCAATTCAGATTATAATGTAAACCGTGCGGATGTGCTGGAGAGGGTTTATAAAAAGGAGCGGCCTAATCTGTTCCTTGCATCTTTTTCCGGATTCCTGTATAAAAATATTGATACAGCGTATTGCCGTAATTTTGTCAGAAACGAATTTGATTCATTTATCGAGAGGAACCTGAAGAATTACCCTGATTTCCGGAAACACAAAATTAATTTTACAGGCTCTGTCGCTTTTTATTTTAAAGAAATTTTAAAGGAGGCTCTTGAAAAACAGTCGTTAACTGTTGGTAAAATAGTCAGGGATCCGATGGAAGGATTGGTTCGTTTCCATTCAACAGAAAAATAAATTGTATGGCAAATATCACAGAATCAGCATCGGCACACGATGACCTTGAAAAAAAAAGTGTGAGGGAACTTCTCGAAGGGATTCACGAAGAGGATAAAAAAGTATTGCCGGCAGTAAATAAAGTTATTCCGGTCATTGAAAAACTAATCAGCCAGATTGTCCCCAGGATGAAAAAAGGCGGGAGGCTGTTTTATGTCGGGGCAGGGACAAGCGGCAGGCTCGGCATCCTCGATGCCTCGGAGATCCCTCCGACGTTCGGGGTTGGCTATGGGCTGGTCATCGGGATTATTGCCGGCGGCGACCAGGCCATACGCAAAGCCATCGAATCGGCTGAAGATAATGAAAACCTTTCGTGGGAGGAGCTGAAAAAATTTGAAATAAACAGGCAGGATACAGTAATAGGGATTGCCGCTTCCGGTGGAACACCCTATGTGATAGGAGCCGTTAAAAATGCCCGCAGGCATGGAATCCTCACGGCTTGTATAACAAGCAACCCCGATTCGGAACTTTCGGAAAATGTGAAATTCCCGATCGAAGTGGTTGTAGGGCCTGAGTTCGTAACCGGCAGTACACGCATGAAGGCAGGGACAGCGCAGAAGCTCGTCCTGAATATGATAACCACTACCCTGATGATCCGGTTAGGCAGGGTTAAGGGGAACAAGATGATAAACATGCAGCTTACCAACAAAAAACTAATTGAACGCGGCACAAAGATGATTATGGAGGAACTTGGCTTTGCCGAAGATAAGGCAAGGCGGTTGCTCCTGTTCCACGGGTCGGTGAAGAATGTTTTGGAAGTTTTTAAACAGCCATAAATTAATGTCAGTTTTCAATCGTTTTTAACACATATCATTCATAAAACTATTCCTCAAAGAATCAGGAGTTTCTGTATCTTGTTGAAAGATAAGTTAAAAAAACTTTCCTGTTTGCATACAACTTCCTGCTAAAAGTTGTTAATTTGCAGCATAATTTATGAACCAGGGACCGTCCGTCCTGGACGGTCAATGGTTTATTAGGTTTAGTTGGTTTAGGTTAGTTCCGGTTTTAATACCGGCAAAAAGGCTGTCAGAGGGCAGCCTTTTTTTCTTTAATAACTTATTTGCTGAGTAAAATTCGATTGATTATCTGTTCATCCGGCCCCTGATCAAATATTCGGAAGGATCATCGAGGAATTCTTCGGGATCGGGGATTTTTCCGATGTTCGAATCCAGTTCATTTAACCGTTTTGTGTGGATGCTATCAAGCACCGATGGATTGAGCAACCGCCCGTTATCGTATTTTAAGATGTAACTTAATCCTCCGTCGGGATTGAAGAATTTCCATTCGCCATGGCGTGAGCCCTCCTTGTAAAAAGCATCCATTTCCATTTTCCCGTTTTCGAAACTGGCGATACAGAAGCCATCGCGTTGATTTTCCTTATACATGCATTCAAGGTATGGCTTCCCGTTTTTATAAAAAGCCCTGTACTTCCCGTTCAATTGCCCCAGGCTCCATTCCGATTCTTCGAGAAGTTCGCCTGTCTGATAGTATTTCCTGGAAATTCCGTTTTTTACGCCAGCCTGAAATTCTTCTTCCGAAGCCAGCCTCCCATCTGAAAGATACCTCCACTTACCTTCCTTCTTTTCTTCTATATAAACCCCTTCGGCAATATGGCTTCCGGATTTATCGAAAAGTCTGGCACAGGCTGAATCGGATGTAGCTGAATAATTAATCTCAGCCCTGATTATCCCGTTATCGTGATATCGCTTCCATTTTTCAACTGGCTTATTGTCAATAAAAGTACCTTCATAGATCGGTTTCCCGTTTGGATAATATTTTTTCCAAAGCCCCTGGCGCAATCCATTTGTGTCGGTTTGATTTACTTGCCCGTTGGCAACCAGATAAAGCAGAAAAACCGATAATATTGTCAGGAATATTCTTGCCATTTTAACTGTAATTCATACATATTAATGAACCGCAAAATTAAAGAAATATTATTTCCATATTAAAAAAGAAAGCCCCCCGAACAGGAAGGCTTTAAATATTGGTTTTTTTATTTTTAAGCTAATACAGATGACAGCATCCATATCCTTTTTTCGGTTTCGCCGATAAAATCGCTCATTAAAGCTACAGTGCCTTCATCGCCTGCATTGCCGGCTGCTTCGAGGATTTCATTAAATTGGGCAAGTAACTGCCTGCTGTTTTCCAGCACAACCTTGACAGCTTCCTTCCCATCGGTAACATTATGGGCAGCTTTGATGCCGGCGGTTTCAACATATTCTGCAAATGTATGCATTGGTACCCCACCGATCATTAAAATTCTTTCGGCAATTTCATCAACTGCATCGGCAGCTTCGGTGTAATATTCCTCAAATTTTTCGTGGAGCATAAAAAACATGCTCCCTTTCACATTCCAGTGCAAACCTCTAAGGTTTTGGTAGAACATCTGGTAATCGACCAGAAGTTTATTCAGTTTTTCAACAATTACAACATTTTTTCCTTTTACTTGTGCTTCCATAATAAATATTTTAAAAGTTATTGATTTATTTCTCTTGTCTCAAATATACTATAATCAATATTTATTAATTTTATGCATATATTAATTTATTTTATATAAATGAATTTTAACCAACTTGAATATTTAAGGGAGTTATACCTCCGGGGAAGTTTTCTTGGGGCTGCCAAAAGGCTCCAGATAACGCAACCTGCATTAAGCCTGCAGGTTCAGAAACTTGAAGAAGAAATCGGGTTCAGGCTGCTTGACCGGAATGTACGGCCAATAAAATTTACGCAGGAGGGCAAAAAATTCTACCATAAGGCTGTTGAGATACTTAAGCTTGTTGAAGAATTAAAAGAAGCGTCAATTAGCATAAGCGAAGAAATTGAAGGGTTGCTCAAGGTTGGGGTTATACCGACACTCGCCCCCTATCTTGTCCCGCTGATTATTGATGAATTAAACAAAAAATTCCCCAATCTTATCCTTGAAATTTCTGAACTGAAAACCGAAGAAATTATCCGCCAGCTTAAAGCCGGTGAACTGGATTGTGGCCTGATTTCCACTCCGATTGCCACAAAGGGAGTCAGGTTCCAGCCGCTTTTTTACGAGAAGTTTTTTATCTACGTTTCTGAAAATCATCCGTTGTATAATAAACCGCAGATTGTAGCAGACGACCTTGATGAAGAAGATTTATGGTACCTCGAAGAAGGCAACTGTTTCCGGAACCAGGTAAACTCTATTTGCCGGTTCGATAATAAAAACAGCGACACCCAAAAATTGATTTACCGTTCCAGTTCAATCGAATCATTACGCCGGATTGTGGAGAATCAGCGTGGCGCCACTTTTATTCCCGAATTGGCAACCATAACTATTGAAGCCGGGCACGAAGATTTAATAAAAGAATTTAAGGGCGAGCCTCCTGTGCGGGAAATCAGCCTTGCTCTATCGAAAGTTGCAACCAAAGAGCGCCAGGCCGGGGCACTGGTTGAGGTGATTTTAAACAGTATCCCCAAACGTATGCACGTAAAAACATCAGAGCAGGTTCTGGATACTTTGCTGACGATAAAATAAAAAAGCCCCTACGTTGCCGGAAGAGCTTTCTGTAATAAGTGCGTCTGTTTTTTATTTTACTTTACTTCTTCAAAGTCGACATCTGTTACCTCGTCGTCGGGTTTCGAATCCCCACCTTTCGAGCTATCCTGTGCGCCGCCGGTTGGCCCACCCTGCGGGCCGCCCTGCTGACCTCCCTGAGCCTGTTGCTGTGCATTGTACATTTCCTGCGAAGCAGCCTGGAAAACTGAATTCAATTCATTCATGGCTGCATCAATGGCAGCAATATCCTGATTTTTATGGGCATCTTTCAGTTTAGCCAATGCATCCTCGATCGGCTTTTTCTTATCGGCCGGGATTTTATCGCCATATTCTTTAAGCTGCTTTTCAGTCTGGAATATCAAACTGTCAGCCTGGTTGATTTTATCAACTTTTTCCTTAGCCTGCTTATCGGCTTCGGCATTTGCAGCAGCTTCTTCCTTCATCTTTTTAATTTCATCGTCGGTTAACCCGGAAGAAGCTTCAATCCTGATCGACTGTGATTTCCCGGTGGCTTTATCTTTTGCATTCACATGCAATATGCCGTTTGCATCGATGTCGAAAGTTACTTCGATCTGAGGTACTCCACGTGGTGCAGGCGGTATGCCATCCAAGTGGAAACGGCCGATTGTTTTGTTCCCCTGTGCCATAGGGCGTTCGCCCTGGAGGATATGGATTTCAACCGAAGGCTGGTTGTCGGCAGCCGTGGTAAAGGTTTCGGTCTTCTTGGTCGGGATGGTTGTGTTGGCTTCTATCAATCGTGTCATAACGCCACCCATGGTTTCAATACCCAGCGAAAGCGGGGTCACATCGAGGAGCAGGACATCTTTTACTTCCCCGGTAAGGACTCCACCCTGGATAGCAGCGCCCACTGCAACCACCTCGTCAGGATTAACGCCTTTCGAAGGATTCTTCCCGAAGAATGCTTTCACTTTTTCCTGTATCGCAGGGATACGGGTTGAACCGCCAACAAGGATTACTTCATCGATATCGGAAGGAGACATCCCTGCACTTTTTAATGCTTTTTCGCACGGCCCGATGGTTGCATTTATCAAACTGTCTGACAGTTGTTCAAATTTCGAGCGTGTTAAGGTTTTTACCAGGTGTTTCGGAATTCCGTCAACCGGCATGATATACGGAAGGTTTATTTCAGTTTGCGTAGAACTTGAGAGTTCGATTTTTGCCTTTTCGGCAGCTTCTTTTAATCGCTGAAGCGCCATCGGGTCTTTTTTCAGGTCGACGCCTTCGTCTTTTTTAAACTCTTCGGCGAGCCAGTCGATAACGACCTGGTCGAAATCGTCGCCGCCAAGGTGGGTATCCCCGTCGGTCGATTTTACTTCAAAAACGCCGTCGCCAAGTTCGAGGATCGAAATATCGAAGGTGCCGCCGCCAAGGTCGAACACAGCGATCTTCATATCCTTGTCCATCTTGTCGAGCCCATAAGCCAACGATGCAGCAGTAGGCTCATTAATGATCCTTTTAACCGTCAGGCCGGCCACTTCGCCGGCTTCCTTGGTGGCCTGGCGCTGTGCATCACTGAAATAAGCAGGCACAGTAATTACGGCCTCGGTCACCTCCTGCCCCAGGTAGTCTTCGGCTGTTTTTTTCATTTTCTGAAGGACCATGGCGGAAATTTCCTGTGGCGTGTATTTTCGGTCGTCGATGACAACACGCGGGGTATTGTTATCCCCTTTCACCACTTTATAAGAAACTCTGTTAATTTCTTTCGTACAGCGGTCGTAGGTCTCGCCCATAAACCGCTTTATAGAATAGATAGTTTTTAAGGGATTGGTTATTGCCTGCCTTTTTGCAGGGTCGCCAACTTTGCGCTCGCCGTTTTCAACAAAAGCAACAATCGAAGGAGTCGTACGTTTCCCTTCGCTGTTAGGAATTACTACCGGCTCGTTGCCTTCCATAACTGCGACACACGAGTTTGTTGTACCTAAGTCGATTCCGATTATTTTTCCCATTGTATTAAATATTTTATTTCCTGAATTCTATTTTTTCGGACTGACAATATCAAGCACTATGCCAAGCGGGTATTCCCCTTTTTTAACGAAAATATGGCACAGTTAAGAGAAAACACGTAACGTCGCGAGTGACATCCCGGTGACAAAAAGACAGCAAGAGGGAATAGTATAAATGATAAATTTTGAATTCTGAATTTTAAAAAATGGCATAATTCAGGGTTAATTCAACAGAACTATTTCTGTAATAATCATTCGTGACGTTATTATCAAAAATATTCCAGGTACTGTTGCGATATGCCCACCTGTAGCCAAGCCTCAGCTTTTCTGAAAAATAATAATAGCCTTCTGATGATAAAGAAAACATTTCTGAATAATATCCCCCGCTGAAAATTTTTGCCTGGCTGGCATATCCAACATCCAATCTTCCTGTTAGGTTAATGTAGGTCCGTGTATTTGGATAAAATCCTAATATGTAGTAGCCCAAAAAACCGGAATAATAATTTTTATTCTTACTGCCAGTAAAAACAATATAATTGTCAGAAATTCTGTTTATAACCGAAATACGGTAGTTTTGTTGAAATTTCAAATTCAGGGGTTTACATGAATAATAGCTAATTTCATTATATATCTGCTGAATCTCATTTTTTAACTCATAGCCGCCAAATGACATCTTTTGCCTTTCAAATGAATAAGACGGCATAAAAGAAATTTTAAACTGATTTCCGCTTAGACGTTCCTGAAGGCCGCCATAGGCCCACATATCTTCAAGTCCAACAAAATATGATATGTCATTTTCCGTCAATATTTCTTCATCAACAAAGAACTGATCTATTTCAATCAAGTCCTGTTCTTTCCTTTTTCGCGAATCAAAAAAACGCCGGTTTTTTAAATCTGAAATTAATTGGGCGAATTCATATATTTCTTCATTTGTCGGATTATGCTCAAAAACGCCTCTTTTTTGCAATTCCTGAATAATCAGAACTGCATGCCTGAAATCCTCGACTCTTTCTATTCTGCCGGTTCCGAATCCCAACATTAATGAGTAGGAATTGAAAAACCCGGATTCTGTATTTGACTCATTTATAAAATCTCTGTTTTTTAACACAAGAAACGATGTACCGGGTGATACCATAACAAACAATCCATCTTCTTTAAGAAAGTATTTATAATTATAATTCAGAATCAGGTTATTTGAAAAATAGTTATAGCTATCTGTTTTACGCCCCATCTCTAAATTTTTATTAATCCGGGATTCGGATTCCAAAACAATACCGAAGGTTTTCTGAACTTTAACTGAATTTTTATAAAGTGAATATTTCAGTGTTCCATAAAAATTGTAGTTATGTTCATTTCTGTCCAAAGTATCCGATCCTGATTCTGAAATTTCAAACCTTGATGTTGAATTTCCATTCAGGTAAAAAGAAAAATCAAGTTGCTGCCTTTTTAAGTCAGGTAGTTTATAGTTAGAGATATCAAAGTTTTGGGGCTGTGCGGAAAGTGATAATTTTATCAGAATGCAAAAAAGGATTAACGTATTTTTTTTCATGATGATAAATGTATTTGAGTTATAATTGACCTTCCCCTAAGATAACAATAATAAATTTTGGAATTATTTTCTTTAACAAAGTTTCACTCTAATTAATTTTTTTAAATACAATAATATGCTTCAATAATTTCTGAGTAAATTCACGTCTTCATAAATTGAAATTATTATGTCTGTAATAAAACTTCGCACCGAACCGCAAAAACGAATTTACTCGCTTGATGCCCTCCGTGGCTTCGATATGTTCTGGATTACCGGTGGCGGCATACTGGCGGCAGCTATAGGGCAAATGACCGGAGCCGGATGGCTCGAAACTCAAATGGGCCATGTCGAATGGGAAGGATTCCGGTTCTTCGACCTTATTTTCCCCTTGTTCATGTTTATTGCCGGGGTGGCAATCCCCCTTTCAATAAAATCGAAGCTGGAAAAAAATGTGCCAAAACGCAGGTTGTTTTGGAAGGCATTTAAACGGATGGTCATTTTAATAATCCTTGGCCTTTTGTATAACGGGGTGTTCAGGCGGGGTTTCGATGGCGCACGGATTGCCAGTGTGTTGGGGCAGATCGGCATCGGCTATTTTTTCGCAGCACTTATTGTTATTTATTTCCGCTCGTTAAAGGCAAGAGCCATCTGGCTAACAGGAATCCTTACCGGTTTCGGAATAATCCAGTTGTTGATCCCTGTCCCGGGATTCGGGGCAGGCGTCCTGACTCCTGAAGGATGTATTAACGGTTATATCGACAGGATGTTGCTTCCGGGAAGGTTGCACGGTGGCACCTTCGACCCCGAGGGCATACTTTGCTGTCTGTCAGCAACAGGCATCACTCTGTTCGGGACTTTTGCAGGCAGTATCCTGCGGGATAAAAAACTATCCGACTGGCGAAAGATAGGGTGCATGGCTGCAACAGGCGTCATTTTAATTCTACTGGCACTTGCCCTGTCGCCGGTTTACCCGATCATAAAAAGTTGCTGGACCTCCACCTTTAATATCCTGGCAGGCGGGATCAGCTTCATCCTCCTGGCATTTTTCTACTTAGTTATCGACCACTGGGGATTTAAAGGCTGGGCTTTTTATTTCCGTGTTATCGGAATGAACTCAATTTTTATCTACCTGTTTACAAGGATCGTTGATGTCAGGGGCATCACAGAATTCTTCGTTGGCTGGATCGCAAAACCTCTGGGGGAATCAGCAGGGCAGTTAATTGTATTGATAAGCGGGCTGGCGTTAATCTGGCTGTTGCTATACTACATGCACAGGAGAAAGATTTTCCTGAGGATTTAATACCGGCTCCTGTAAATAGCCAGTGAGAATTCCGGCCCCTCCATAAAAAAATCGTTTTCGTCCGCAATCCTGTATAAAAATGAAAGGCTGGCTCGTAGCTTTTCGTTAACCTGCGAATAACAACTGAATGACGGGATCAACACATGTCATTAAAATCGTTAACAATCAACACGGGTATATACGTTAAGCCAAAACTGTATTTCGTCCTGAGGTTTGGATAAAAATCATAGAACAGACCGGTTTCCCACTTAACCCAGTCACGTTTTTTGTAACGGTTATAGCTCAGTTCGGTTGTAAAGTTTAGATTCCCCGACAGGTTGCAATACTTTTTTTTCTCAAATTTTACATACCCGCCATAAATAAAATCGGGCTCGCGGTTATAATAACTGAAAAAAGGGCCAACCTCAAAACGTGTTCCATCTAACCGGGGTGAGAACTCTCCCATGCCCCAGATTTCTTCAATGCCTTCCGGGAGTCTTATCAGTAATTTTTTACCCGCAGCCTCTTTAAACTGCTTTATCTCTGCCTCTTCGGAATGGCCTGTTTTTACCGACCTGTTGTTCTTTACTCTGGCAATTATTGTAGCCAGTTGTTTTTTTTCTGTTTCTGAAAACAACTGCCCGTTATAGTATTTATCGAAGATATAATCGGCCAGCATGTAATAGTTGGCCGGAGCCATTTTCCCGGTTCCCCAGCCGGCCCTGCCATGTACGCCATAGCGAAGCCTGTTGTCAAGGATTTTTTCTTCATGTGGGAGTGGTGAAATAAAATGCCCGTAAGATGGTATATTGAAGCCTTCGGAATGTTTCCGTATTTTTTCAACCCTCCCGAATCCTTTTGCCTCGACTATGGTAAAATTCTTTTCGTCGAAATAAAACCTGCTTGCATAGTTGAAGTCCATGAATAAATTAAGCCCGAAAATTTTATCATCAAGTTTGATATTATTTAGGTTATCCGTTCGCATGGATGTGCCTTTGCCCGACAGGAATCCTACTCCTGAAAGGATACTGAACTCGGCCTGCGTTTCTTTTTTGTAGGCCCAGGAATTAAAGCCGTAAAAATAATCGGCATTGTAATCAGCCCTTTCAAATGAATGTTCCGATCTATCGGTAATCAAAGCTTCACGGTTATTATTCCTGAAAAACAGAAATCCTGAATTCAATTCAGTTTTGATAAAATCCTGTTGTAAAAGGCTGTCATTCCTTATAGGCAAATTGGAATTTCCCCGGGCAGCAATTATGCCGGCTGGTAAAAACAGCATCAGGATCAGGATAATTTTCAAGCCTGTTTTTTTCATCCGCATCTGCAATAAATCATTGTGTGAAGTTAGTTATTCAAGGCTTATAAGGCATAGCGAACCTGTTAATAAACTTTAACAAAAGTAAAACGGCTGATTTTATTATTAATTTTGTACTGAACAAAATATTGAAAAATGCAGGTTAATAAAGAAATAAAAAAGGTAACCACGCACCGGTTATCAGAGATGAAACTCAGGGGTGAGAGAATATCCATGCTGACTTCGTATGACTACAGTATGGCCAAACTGGTAGATGAGGCTGGTGTTGACGCTATCCTTGTGGGCGATTCAGCCTCGAATGTGATGTCGGGGCATAAAACCACATTGCCCATTACCCTCGACCAGATGATTTACCATGCCACATCGGTTGTAAATGCGGTGACCCGGGCGCTGGTGGTGGTTGACCTTCCCTTCGGCACGTACCAGGGGAATTCAAGGAATGCCCTTGAATCGTCGATTCGGATAATGAAAGAAGCTGCTGCCGATTCAGTAAAACTTGAAGGCGGGGAAGAGGTGATCGACTCGGTGAACCGGATCATTTCTGCCGGAATCCCGGTAATGGGGCACCTGGGCCTGATGCCACAGTCGATCCATAAATTCGGGACGTATACGGTCAGGGCAAAGGAGGAGGAGGAAGCCGAGAAACTG
>Ga0272442_10008429_pt1 | contig 13066 bp, 11 predicted proteins | sample SSMForm2O_FD_200262 | JGI IMG/M metagenome (GOLD analysis project Ga0272442, IMG submission 200262) | Marine sediment archaeal communities from Little Sippewissett salt marsh, Falmouth, MA, United States - SSM-Form-2O | ecosystem: Environmental > Aquatic > Marine > Wetlands > Sediment ...
GTGGCAGGACAAAGACCTGGAGAATCTGATCAAGACCACGCGTTTCCGCCTGTTTTTCAAAAAACTGACTGAGCACAAAGGGGATCTCACCTTAAGGAACAAACCCGATGCAGGAGCACGATAAGGCTAGGGCCTACCATTGCCTTAAAAGAAGGCTTTTTTATTTCATATTGATCTTCGATAGCGGCCTCTTGCTTGTCTTCCAATTGAGCGGTTTATCCGTTGGATTACGGGATTGGGCCGGCGGGATTGCCGCGAACATCTGGCTGACGAATGCCGTTTATATGTTGGTGTTTTGTCTAGGTGTGTTTATTTTCCATTTACCTTTTGATTATTTCAGGGATTTTGTCTGGGAACATCGCTTCGGACTGTCGAACCAAAGCCGGACGGCCTGGTTATGGGATGAGCTCAAACGAGGCCTGATCAGTTTACTTTTTGTCATCTTATTCATTGAATGCTTGTATTTTATCCTGCGGGTTTTCCCGGACCGTTGGTGGCTAGGCGTCGCGGGGGTGTGGTTGTTTTTGTCCTTGTTTTTAGCCCGCATTATGCCGAACGTCATCATCCCTTTGTTTTATAATTACAAGCCGGTCGATAACGAAAAGCTGCGGGAGAAGATCCTGGATCTGTTTGGACGCTGCCGGGTTGCCGTGGAGGATGTCTTCACGATTGATTATTCCGCCAAGACTAAGAAGGCTAATGCTTTTGTCTGCGGTCTGGGCCGGAAACGCCGGGTCGTGCTCACGGATAATCTTTTGACCGGCTTTGATACGCCGGAGATTGAATCCGTGGTTGCGCATGAACTCGGACATTACGTCGGCAAGGACGTGATCCGCTTGATCGCCGTGAATACCCTTGTGATTATGGCCGCGTTTTATGTGACTGATCTCTTTCTAAAACAAGCCCTGATTGCCATGGGAGAGCTGAAGATTGCGGATATCGCCGCCTGGCCGCTGCTGGCCTTATCACTGATGATCCTGGGTTTGGTAACCGGGCCTCTGCTGAATGGATACTCCCGCCGGCTCGAACGCCGGGCAGACCGGTTCAGTCTTGAACTGACCGGTGACGCGGATGCCTTTATCCGGATGATGCAAAAATTGGGCAACATAAATCTGGCCGAGTTCGAACCCGGCCGTTTTGATGTGTTTATGTTTTATGACCACCCACCGATCGCTCAAAGAATCCGATTCGCCGAAAACTTTAGGAATTAAAAATCCGCTAAGACCATGAAGAATTCCCCGATGAGCTGCGCTGCCTGGCCGCGATTTATTTGTGGTTTGCTGATTTTTGGGGGCCTAGTGTCGTTTGCGGCACCGGCCGCCGGCCAGGAATATCCGCGTTATGATATCCGGGCTGTCCTGGACACGGAAAATAAAATTTTGAAGCTCGACCAAACCGTTGTTTTTCCCAACCCCGGCCAGCAGGAGATCCGCGAGCTGATTTTTCATATTTATCCCAATCGGCGGTATACCCAAGCGGAAAAACAGTTCATGTTGCGTTACGGCGGATATTTTAAGGTCAATCCGTTTCTCGAAGATCTGCCGGAGGAAGGCCTGCGTATCAACTCGGTGCACGTCGACGGGCAGGAACGGGTCTACCGCATAGAAGGCAAGGACCGGACCATTCTGAAGATCGAGTTGGACGGCCCGCTTTTGCCAGGCGGTTCGGTTACGATTCATATCAAGGCGGACGTCATGCTTCCGCATATGTACGGTCGTTTCGGATGGCATCGTAATGTGATTAAGCTTTCGCATTGGTATCCGATTTTAAGCGTCTATAACCAGGATGGCTGGCATGAGTATCCGTTTTATCCGTTCCACCGTCCTTTTTTCAGTGCGGCCGCGCTTTATTCCGTTGCCCTGACGATGCCGAGGGAATACGTTCCGGCCCATACCGGTGTTCTGGTGCGGGAAGAATTCCCGGCTGAAGATTCTAAAACCGTTATATTCGAAACGTCTTTGCCGGTACGCGACTTTACCTTGGCCCTCAGCCCGGATTATCAGGTTTATGAGCGCTTGTGGAGGAATATCTTATTGAAATCCTATTATCTTCCCGGCGACGGCCGGGCGGCGGAGCAGGCGCTCGATAACGCCATTAGCTTGATGGAATTTTATACTGCCCGTTTCGGTGAATATCCCTATTCCCAGTTCAGCATCGTTCCGGTGCATCTGGGTTACGGCGGCGAGCAGATGTCCAATATGGCTTTTATCGATACCCGGGTCTACAAACTGCCCGTTTTTTTACATCGTTATTTCGATTTCCTGATCGCGCATGAGACCGGCCATCAGTGGTTTTATAATTTGGTGGGCATGGACGAATATTCCCAGATGTGGCTGGAGGAAGGCGTCAATTCCTTTTTTATCGCCGAGTATCTGGCAAATAAATACGGCGAGAACGCCGGGATCGGTGATTATCCCCAGTGGCTTTCGGCCGGGGAATGGGTCCTGCCTCAGCTTACGTTTAAACGCACGCGCGATTTTAACTATAAGGTCTTGGGCCGGATCGGTTATGACCATGCGGTGGTGGATAAATTATGGGCTTTCCGCGAACCTTCAACTATCTTTTCGCTGACGTACGGCAAAGGCGCCCGGATCGTTGAGATGCTGCGTCACTATTTAGGAGAGGGTGCTTTTGACCGTGTTTTTAAAGCGATCTTCGAACAATACCGATTCGGCAATTTGGATGTCAAGGACCTCATTCGCCTCAGCGAAAAAGAATACGGCGCGTCTTTGGCTTGGTTCTTTGATCCTTGGCTGTATTCCGCGCAGAAATTCGATTATGCCGTTGAAGGCGTGTGCGGCAATACGATTGAGTTGCGCAACCGGGCCGATATCCGCATGCCCGCCGAGGTGCAGGTCCAGTTTGCTAACGGTGAAGAGCAGACTGTCACGTGGGAAGGCGAATCCGGCAAGCTGATGATCGACGATCCGCGGCGGATCGTTAAGGTCACGATCGATCCGCGCCAGGAGCTCTTGGATATCGACCGCAGTAACAATGTCTGGCCGCGCCAGGTTTATGTCCAGCCTGTGCCGATTTATTTCGGGCTTTACGAGATTCCGGTCTTTTTGCCGGATGACGGATATCATTTGATTATCGGGCCTGAGACGGCCCATTCGGGCTTGGGGCTTAAGGCGTCGTTCCAGAAGCCTTTTGATTATATTTTGTACGGCGCCAGCGATTATGAATTCGGGGAGCAGCTCTGGCATTCGCGCACCGGCTTCAAATGGATGAACGTCGCGCGCAGCCAGACCGCTTTGGGATTTGAAATCCTGAATACCGATGATCTTGACGGAGATGAAGACGATGTGCTGAGCGGCAAGGTTTACCTGCGCCGGGAACTGTGGCCGGCGCGTTACGGGCTGCTGGACATGAACGATCATGCCAGTTTATATCTTTTGCGCAACCACCGCCTTGGCGACAAGATCGATTCGACCTCTTTGACGGAGGACGACCGCAACATTGATTACGGCCGGCGGGAGGAGTCTATCATCGGCCTTGAGCTGCATATTGACCGCAGCGGCCCGTATCCGAATCCGGTCACCGGATATCAATTGACGTTTCTGGGTGAGAATGCCGGGCATTTTTTGGGCGCAGATCAGTCTTTTACGCGCACGGCCTTGGATACCAGTTGGTATCAAAGGATCAAAAACGATACGGTCTTGGCCGCGCGGTTAAAGTATGGGTGGGGTTTTCCGAACGATAAAGACTTATATTATATCGGCGGTCCGGATGGGCTGCGGGGGTATAAACGCAAGACGGTACGCGGTGCCAATGTGTTTTTAGGCAGCCTGGAATTGAGGTTCCCGCTGGTTCGTCACTTGGATCAACATATCTTCGACAATATCCTAGGCCTGGAATCATTGGGCGGTTTGGTTTTTATGGATTTTGGGCAGGCCTGGTTCAGCGATTTTAGCGAGACCAACCTCAAGGCCGACGCCGGATTCGGGTTAAGATTAACGATTAATATAGGTTCGTTCTTGGAGAAGATGGTTGTGCGTGCCGATGTGGCCCAGTCGATCAATGATACCGATCAGGGCGTACGTTTTTGGCTGGGCGTGAATCAGGCATTTTAAGCACGACACACGACACAGGACACACGTCACACGAGAAATACGTAAGACGCCGTTGCGTGTGTCGTGTGGCATGTGACGTGTGACCTTAAAGAAAAGGAATCGTCATGAAATCCTATCGTGAAGAACTCTGGTTCAACACACCCGAGCGCCGGGCGTACATTAACATCACTCCCAAGGTTCAGGCTATTGTCACCAAAAGCGGGATCAAAGAAGGGCTTTGCCTTGTTAATGCCATGCACATCACCGCCAGCGTGTATATCAATGACGACGAGAGCGGGCTGATCCGGGATTATGACGATTGGCTGGAGCAACTGGCCCCGCATGAGCCTATTGAGCATTACCGCCATAACCGCACCGGAGAGGATAACGGTGATGCGCATCTGAAACGTCAGATCATGGGCCGGGAAGTGGTTGTGGCCGTTACCAAAGGCAAACTGGATTTCGGGCCCTGGGAGCAGGTTTTTTACGGCGAGTTCGACGGCCGCCGTAAAAAAAGAGTTCTGGTGAAGGTGATCGGAGAATGATGGAACGGCATACGCCACAGGTCATGCGTTATTGGGTTCATTGGGTTCATAACGTTCGTTGAATTAACCCAATGAACGCAATAACGCAATGAACTCAACAAACCCTTTTCGTGTGGCGTGTGACCTGTGTCGTTTGATTTTTTAAAAAGGAGTTGCGGCTATGAGTTTATTAGTGTACGGCACGGTCGCCCTGGATAACGTTAAGACTCCGTCGGGATCCCGCCGGGATTTGCTCGGCGGCTCGGCGGCGCATTTTGCCATGAGCGCCCGTCTTTTTACCAAGGTGCATTTGACGGCTGTGATCGGCCGTGATTTTCCCAAACGGCATATTAGGTTTCTGCGCGCCAAAGGCATTGACCTGGCCTCGCTGGAACAGGGTCCGGGTAAGACCTTCCGCTGGGACGGAGAATATAAGCAAAACGATATGAATACTGCTTTGACCCTGGCCACGGAGTTGGGCGTCTTGGTAGGGTGTGACCCTTTTGTGGCGCATCAGCATCGAAACATTCCCCATGTATTTTTGGCCAATATTGATCCTGACATGCAGATGGGCTTGATCCACATGATGCGGCGGCCGCGGCTCATCGGGCTGGACAGCATGAATCTTTGGATCGCGCATAAGCGCGAATCTCTGTTGAAGTTGATGAAGAAAGTCGATTTATTCGTTGCCAATGACGGCGAGACTCGCGCCCTGACCCAGGAAGCCAATCTGATCAAGGCAGCCAAGCTGCTGCGCAAATACGGTCCGGAATTGATTGTTGTTAAGAAAGGTGAACACGGCGTCGTGTTTTACAGCGATTCATTTATGTTTGCTTTTCCGGCTTATCCGGTCGAAAAAGTGATTGACCCGACCGGCGCGGGTGATACCTTTGCCGGCGGATTGATGGGGTATTTGTGCCGAGCTGGGCGGCTTAACCGCAGCGCGTTAAAACAAGCGGTGATTTACGCCACCACACTGGCCTCATTTAATGTGGAGGGCTTTGGGTTGAGCCGCACGGGGCGACTGACCCTGTCGGAAGTCAATCGGCGCATGCGGGCATTTCAAAGTTATATTTCGTTTAGATAGGAGAGATCTATTGGATGCGGATGGGGATTATAGGAATTTTCATTGTGGGACGGTCGCGATCGTGGGCCGACCCAATGTCGGGAAATCGACGCTTTTAAACCGTATCCTGGATGAGAAAGTTGCGATCGTTTCCCCGGTGCCGCAGACCACCCGCAATCCGGTGCGCGGGATTTATAATGACGAACGCGGGCAGATTATTTTTATCGATACGCCGGGTTTGCATTTCGGCCGGGACCAGCTTGACCGGTTTATGAATCACAGCGCCTATGGCGCTTGCGCGGATGTCGATTGCCTAATCTACCTGGTGGATGCCAATCATCCCGTTGGTAAGGAGGAGGAACGGATAGCCGAACGTCTAGGTTCTTTGGCCAAGCCGATTATTTTAGGGCTCAATAAGGTTGACGTCGGTGACCGTTATATTCCGGATTACATTTCAGTGTGGGAAAGGGTTACGGGAAAACCGGTGCAGGAATCGGATTTGTTAACCCTGCTGCCTTTATCGCCGCATGACAATATTCATATTGAAAAATTGATCAATATTTTGCTGGAAAAATTACCCCCGGCTCCGCCCTTTTATCCCCGCGATGCGATCTGCGATATCCCGCAGCGGATGGCGATCGCCGACATCATTCGCGAAAAATTGTTTTTGGTCATGCGTCAGGAGATTCCCCACTCGATTGCGGTCGTGATCGAAGAGATGCAGCGCACATCGAAAACAACCTGGCATATCCGCGCCTTGATCTTGGTCGAGAAAGAGTCGCATAAGCTCATCGTCATTGGCAAGCAGGGCCAGGTGCTCAAGAATGCCGGGATCCAGGCCCGCGCCGAATTGGAACAACTGTTAGAGTCCAAGGTTTTTTTGGATATGCATGTTAAATATAAAAAGAATTGGCGTGACGATTTTTCCTTGTTGGAGGAGATGGGGTATATCAAGGAAGAAGGATAAAGCAAGCAGGATGAAGGAAAAAGAAAAGAGAAGGAAGAAAAAAAGAATGGGAGTGGTAACGGTCAGGCAGATGCAGGCGATTGACCGGCATGCGATCGAGAAGACTGGCATTCCGTCGCTGGTGTTGATGGAGAATGCCGGACGGGCGGTGGCCGGAGAAGTGATTCAGCTTGTCAGACGTTGTCCGAAACCCAGGGTGGCGGTGGTCTGCGGCGCGGGGAATAACGGGGGTGACGGTTTTGTGGCTGCCCGTCATCTGCTGAATGCCGGCATCCGGACAAAGATTTTTATGGCCGGTAACATGCGGAACTTAAAGCCGGATGCTTTAACGAATTATTCGATTTTGAAAAAGAGCGGCTATCTTATCCGTCGGGTCGGCCGGGATGAGTCCGGATGGCGGCGACAGCTCAGCAACGCAGATGTGATTGTGGATGCGATTTTCGGCATCGGATTGAGCCGTGAGATCCGCGAACCGTTTTTGAATTTGATTACGGCGTTGAACCGCAGCCGGGCCAGGATCGTAGCCGTTGATATCCCATCGGGCCTGGATGGGACGACGGGCAAGATTCATGGTATCTGCATCCGTGCCGTCAGGACCGTAACGTTTCATTGCGCCAAACGGGGTTTCTTCCGGCTCGACGGGCCGAAATATACGGGAAAGATTATTGTCGCGGATATCGGGATTCCCCAAAAGGTCAAAGGTGAAAGGGGGTAGGCCGGAAATGCCTTGGTGTTCAGGAAGGCTCGCCGGAAAACATCCCGCGTTCAGGGAGGGCTCGCCGAAGGTCTTTTCGTGCTCAGGTCGCTTCGCTTAATTCACACTTCAAAGACCTTCGGCTCGCAAGAGAAAGAAAACGTCTCAATGCTTAATTCACCCTACAATTTTCCGGATCGCTTCAAAAGAAGAAGACTTCACGCCTCGGCATCGCTGGCTCGCTGGAGAAGAAATTGATACGGCACACGACACAGGCCACACGTAACGGCGTCATAGGTCTCCGTGTGTCGTGTGTCCTGTGACCTTTTCACCTGATATGCCCATCACCAACTCCAATATCACTACTGTCATTAGCCGGCTCAGGCGGGCCGTCCGCCACCTCCCGGACCCCTCGGTCACTTTGGTCGGCAAGAAGTGGCGGTCGCCTTTTCGGGTCCTGATCTCCTGTCTTCTCAGTTTGCGCACCCAGGATGCGACCACTTTGCCGGCGGCCAGGCGTTTATTTGCCGTTGCCGATACCCCGGCGAAAATGTTAAAGCTTACTGCTCCCCAGATCGAAAAGTTGATTTATCCGGTCGGCTTCTACCGTAACAAGGCCCGGATGATACGCAATATTTGTCGGGATCTGATCGAAAGGTATCACGCTCAGATCCCGGCTGATCTTGACGAGCTTCTAACCTTAAAGGGCGTGGGGCGTAAAACCGCCAATCTGGTTTTGATTGAGGCATTTCATCAACCGGCGATTTGTGTTGATACCCATGTGCACCGCATTTCCAACCGTTGGGGGTATGTCAAAACCCGCAATCCCCTTGAAACCGAACAGGCTTTGAGAAAAAAGCTACCCAAACCTTACTGGATGGATTATAATGCGCTTCTGGTGACCTGGGGACAGAATGTCTGCCGCCCGGTTTCGCCGCTCTGTTCGCGCTGTGTCGTTGGCGACGTCTGCCCGCGGACTCGCGTCCGTCGAAGCCGATAGGGGCGGACATTTTCATTATTCAGTCTAGTTCGATTTCAGCCTTACTCAATAACGACAATGCAGTTATTCCTCTTTTTGTCCGAAATCCTCAAGCAGGAAATTTACGACAGCCGCGACTGTCTGGTCGGCCGGCTTAAGGATATCTCTATTCGGCTCACCGACGAGGTTTATCCGAAGGCCATGGGGCTGATCATCGAACGCGGCTTCTTGAAAAAACAGTATGCCTCGGTTAGCATCAGTGACCTGGTGGTCGCGCAGCAAAAGTTCAAGCTGCTCCTGCCTGCCGAGCGGGTTCATTTTCAAGACCAAAGAATAAAGTTCGACTTCACGCTATGCCAGGACATTCTCGATCAGCAGCTTGTGGATATACATAACCGCAAGGTCGTCCGGGTCAATGACGTGCATCTATTGCGTGTCGATAATCAGATGTTTATCGCTCATGTCGATGTCGGCCTGCGCGGGCTGGTCCGCCGTCTGGGATGGTCCGGCTTATCAAGCCGGGTTCGGCTTATCTGACCGCAGAGGAGTTTATTCCCTGGAAGAACACCCAGTTGCTCACCACGGATCGCCAGAAAAATGTTTTACGGCTTGATATTGCGCGCAAAAAGTTATCTAAGATTCCGCCGATGGAGCTGGCCGAGATCATGGAGGATCTGGATGTCTTTGAGCAGTTGTCCCTGCTGAAATCCCTTGACATTGAACTGCGCAGCCGGGTTTTCGCCGACCTGGCGACCCAGGAAAAACATGACCTGATCGAGCAGATGGAAGATCCCGAGGCCGTAGCCCTGCTCGCGAGTATCCCGGCCGACGAGGCCACAGATTTGCTTTTAACGCTACCGAAGGATAAAACCCTGCAGCTCATCAGCCGGATGGAGTCGCGCAAGTCGCGAAAATTGCGTAAGCTGCTCGGCTTCGCGCGCGATTCCGCCGGTGGCCTGATGACCACCGAATACCTTTCGCTCAAACCGGATGCCCGCGTCAAAGATGCGTTGGATCTGATCAAAAATAATCTGCAGTATCCCGGCAATATCTATCACCTGTATGTCGTCGATGACAACAACCGCCTGCTGGGATCGACCTCGCTGAGGCAATTCTTTAATGCCGACCCGGCAACACCGATCATGGACACTTGTTTCCCTAAACGGATTTTCGTGCGTACCGACGATGGGATGGAAGAGATCGCCCTGATGCTGGAGAAATACAAATTTTCCTCCGTGCCGGTGTGTAGCGAAGATGATATCCTGCAGGGCGTCATCACGACCGACGATGTCCTGGAGGAACTCATCTCTATCGCCTGGAAGAAATATAAGGAAAAGTTAACCTGATCATGCGCGGCCCTGTTTCCAAGCTTAAAGAGATCCCTTTTATCCGCAACCTACTGATCTTCCTGGCGATTATGGGACCGGGGATCATCACCGCTAACGTGGATAATGACGCCGGCGGGATCGCGACCTACTCTTTAGCCGGAGCGCATTTCGGCTATGCATTATTGTGGTCGCTGATTCCGATCACCTTTGCGTTGATTATCGTTCAGGAGATGTGCGCCCGCATGGCCGTGGCCACGGGGAAAGGCCTGGCGGATCTGATTCGGGAAAATTTTGGGGTCAAGATAACCTTTTATTTGATGGCGGTCCTGTTTATCATCAACTTGGCGAACGTTATGGCGGAGTTCGCAGGGATTGCGGCCAGTTTGGAGATTTTTCACGTTAGCAAATTCATCTCGGTTCCTTTGGCCGCTTTTTTTGTCTGGATCCTGGCGGTGCGCGGGACGTATAAATCCGTCGAGAAAATATTTCTTTTCGCCTGTCTGATCTACGGTGCCTATGTGATCTCGGGTTTCATCGCCCGGCCTGACTGGAACGAAGTTTTGCATCAGACCGTAACCCCCCGCTTCGAGTTTTCTTTACCCTATGCCGTGATGCTAGTCGGGTTAGTCGGCACCACCATCGCGCCCTGGATGCAGTTTTATCTGCAATCTTCGATCGTGGAGAAAGGGATCGCCGTCGAGGATTATCGCCATGTTCGCCTGGATGTGATCGGTGGCTGCGTGATCGCCCCGCTGATCGCTTTTTTTATCATGGTGGCCTGCGGGGCAACCCTTTTTCAGCAGGGGATTCATATCGAAACCGTCAAAGACGCGGCCTTGGCCCTGCGTCCGTTGGCAGGCCCGTATGCCACGTTTCTTTTTGCGTTAGGGTTATTCAACGCCTCGATCTTTGCCGCTTCAATCTTGCCGTTGACCACAGCCTATTGCGTTTGCGAAGGCATGGGTTGGGACGCTGGCCTGGACTGCCGTTTTGAAGAGGCCCCGGAGTTTTTCGGCCTGTACGCCTTGATCATCATTATTGGGGCGGGGGTTGTCCTGATTCCCCATTTTCCGCTTTTATGGATTCTTTATTTTTCCCAGGTCGGCAACGGGATCCTGCTGCCCTTTGTCTTGATTTTCATGCTGATCCTGATTAACAATAAGGATATCATGGGTGAATTTACCAACGGCAAAGTCTTCAATGCGATCGCGGTCTTTACAATCGCGGTGGTGATCCTCCTGACGTTGCTGATGGTGGTGTTTACGCTCCGCGGTCCTTTCCCCGTCTGATCCGCCAAGGGGAATATTCCGCAAAAAATCTTGACAACGTTTTTTGCATGTGTTAAATAAAAAATAAAATTACAAGTTAATCAAATCATCATGGGAGATTGCATTCTTAAAATGAAGCCGGATCGTTGGTGTATTATTTACTGGGTTTTTTATTATGATCCGGCGAGTTAAAGGGGAAAGAAAAAAATTGATAATGATCCTATAGAGATGGACCTTTTTCGTCGGGAGAAAGGTCCTTATTTTTTTGTTTAGGAGAAAGGAATTCATGAAAGTCGGATTGACCTATGACTTACGGGGCGATTGGGTATGGCGGGAAACGGACCCGCGCGATGCTAACGCCGAGTTCGACAAACCCGAAACCATCGCCGAGCTGACTGCGGCTTTGGAATCCGCAGGCCATACGGTGATCCGCATTGGGAATGTGTATAATCTGTTCCAGCAGTTGTCCCGTCTTGACGTGGATATTGTTTTAAATATCTGCGAAGGTTTGCAGGGGCGCAACCGTGAAAGCCAAGTCCCCATTCTTCTGGAGATGAATGGCATTCCTTATGTGGGTTCGGATGCTCTGACCCTGGGGCTGACCTTGGACAAAAGCCTGGCGAAAAAATGTTTTCAGGCTGACGGGATCCCTACGCCGCGTTCTTTTGTGGCCTATCATTCAGACGATCTCGAACGTCAAAACCAGATTGGTTTCCCTTTGATTGTCAAGACCTGTTATGAAGGCACGTCCAAGGGATTAACGGATCAGTCCCGGGTTAATGATTATGTCCAATTGAAAGAGCAGGTGGATTTTATCACCTGCACCTATAGACAGCCGGCTCTAGTCGAGGAATTTATCCCCGGCATGGAGTTCACCGTCGCCGTCCTGGGCAACGGACCTTACGAGGCTATGCCGGTGGTCCAGGTATGCATAGACGGCAAGGTCGAGCTGGGAGACCTTTTTTATACTTTTGATTATGTCACTTCTGCTAGCCTACGGTATATCTGTCCGGCCGAGATTTCCAAGCGGCTTCAGAAGGAATTAAAGGATCTAGCGGTGCGAACGTATCAATCCGTCGGTTGTCGTGACCTTGGCCGTGTGGATTTCCGGGTGGATTCCCGGTTGCGGCCTTATGTTTTGGAGATTAATCCACTGCCTTGTCTGGGACATGAAGATATTTTTAACGTCTTTCCGCAAGTGATCGGTTCGACATACGATCAGATCATCAATCGGATCTTGAGTATTGCCGCCGAGCGTTGCGGATTGAACCCTGACCGGACTAGCCGGCCGGTCTCGGTTGTCGGGAAAACTTAATTTATCAAGGAAGGCGTTATTCGTCTATGAATCCTGTTCAGTCTGGAACATCCTGTTTTGATCAAAAAGAGATGAATCTCACGACTACGGATAACCGGGTCATGCAACGTATTATGACCCTGTTTGAATCCAAGGGCGGGGTAGACTGGAGCGATTGGCGCTGGCAGTTGCGTAACCGGATCAAAACTAAAGAGGTCCTGGCCCGGATCATTGATCTAACGCCGTTGGAAGAAGAGGGCATCGACCGCTTGGGCGAGAAGATGAATATGGCGATCACACCGTATTTTGCCAGCCTCATAGATCCGGGAGATCCCGATTGTCCCATCCGCCGGCAATGTGTTCCCACCGTTCGGGAATGCGAGACATCCGAGGAAGAACTCGTCGATCCCTGCGGGGAGGAGAAATATTCCCCGGTCCATGGCCTGGTCCACCGTTATCCGGATCGGGTCCTGTTTCTCGTCAGCCAGATGTGTGCCATGCATTGCCGTTATTGTACCCGTTCGCGTATGGTCGGGGACGAGCGCCATACCTTGAACGCCGCCACCTATGAGGAAGCGCTCAATTATATTCGTTCGCATCCCGATATCCGGGACGTGCTTATTTCCGGCGGAGATCCTCTGCTGCTGCCGGACGCCCTTTTGGAGCATATCATCCGGGAGATCCGTGCGATCGATCACGTTGAATTCGTCCGCATCGGGACGCGTTGTCCAGCCTCATTGCCGCAGCGGATAACCCCGAAGTTCGTCCGCATGCTGCAGAAATATCAGCCGCTCTGGATGAGCCTGCATTTCAGCCATCCGCGCGAGATCACCCCGTATGCCCGCATGGCCTGCGCCCTGTTGGCCGATCACGGGATTCCGTTGGGCAGCCAGA
>Ga0272442_10008430_pt1 | contig 13066 bp, 15 predicted proteins | sample SSMForm2O_FD_200262 | JGI IMG/M metagenome (GOLD analysis project Ga0272442, IMG submission 200262) | Marine sediment archaeal communities from Little Sippewissett salt marsh, Falmouth, MA, United States - SSM-Form-2O | ecosystem: Environmental > Aquatic > Marine > Wetlands > Sediment ...
CAAAAACGCTTGACCGGGCGGGGGCCAGCGGATACAAATGCGAGACTCCCCGTGGGTAGTGGGCCTCTGCGCCCACCGCGGGGGCGAAGGGCTGGTCATGGCAGAGAATGCAGGCAAGAGCGACGAGGCACCCGATCGGCTGGCCGAGCTGCGCATGCAGATCGACGAGCTGGACCGGCAGATCGTCACGTGGCTCAATCGGCGCGCGGAAGTGGTCATCCAGGTCGGCGAGATCAAGCAGGTCGACGGGACGCCGATCTACGCGCCGCACCGCGAGTCGGCCGTGCTCAAGCGGATCGCCGAGCTGAACACCGGGCCGATGCCCCAGCGGACGCTCCAGGCGATCTACCGCGAGATGATGAGCGGGTCGTTCATGTTGGAGAAGCCTCTGCGAATCGCCTACTTGGGGCCGGAGGGCACGTTCTCTCACATGGCGGCCCAGCGCAAATTCGGCTCGTCGGTGGAGTATCGGCCGTTGGCGGACATTCGGGCGGTCTTCGGCGAGGTCGGGCGCGGGCATTGCGACCTGGGGCTCGTGCCGATCGAGAACAGTTCCGGCGGCGGCGTGGTCGACACGCTCGACTGCTTCGTCGACGCGCAGCTCTACATTTGCGGCGAGGTCATTCTGGACGTGCATCACAACCTGCTGGCCAACTGTCGCCCGGAGGAGATCCAGGCCGTCGCCTCGAAGCCCGAGGTCTTCTCCCAGTGCCGCGACTGGCTCTCGACGAGCCTCCAGAAGGTGGAGTTGGTTCCCGTGGCCAGTTCGTCGCGCGCCGCGGAGATGGCGACGCAGCGGGACGATCTCGCGGCGATCGGCTCGGAGCTGGCGGCGGAGTTGTACGACCTCAAGATCGTCTTCGCCTGCATCGAGGACAGCCCGAACAACCGGACGCGGTTCTTCGTGATTGCCAACGAGCCGGCCAAGCGAACGGGCAACGACAAGACGGCGGTGATGTTCTCCGCCCCGCATTGTGCCGGGGCCTTGGTGGAGGTGCTGAACGTCTTCTCTCGCAACGGGATCAACCTGACGAATATCGACTCGCGCCCCTCGCGGCGCCGCAACTGGGAGTACTTCTTCTTCGTCGATGCCGAGGGGCACTTCGAGGACCCGAACTTCGCCGAGGCGCTCGATGAGGCCCGGAACCATTGCAGTGATCTCCAAGTGCTGGGGAGCTTCCCGCGAGCCAACGAGCCGATCTAGAACGCGACCGCCGAAAACGCCAAGACCTTGAAGGAATCAGCATGAGCAGGACATTGTTTATCGCGGGCAACTGGAAGATGAACACGTCGTTGGACAGCGGCGTGGCGCTGGCTGCCGGGATCACCGAGACGATCGGGCAGGTCGAGGCGGTGGACCTCGGCGTGGCGCCGCCGTTCGTGTACTTGCCGGCCGTCGGCGCGGCCCTGGCCGGCGGGAAGATCCTCCTGATGGCCCAGAACATGTGCAGCGAGGACCACGGCGCGTTCACGGGCGACATCTCCAGCGCGATGCTCAAGGACGTCGGGGTGCGCGTGGTGATTCTCGGTCACAGCGAGAGGCGGCACGTGTTTGGCGAGTCCAACGAGCTCGTCAGTCGGAAGGTCGTCAAGGCACTCGCCGACGGGTTGGACGTGATTTTGTGCGTGGGCGAGCAACTCGCCGACCGCGAGGGCGGGCGGACGATGGACATCGTCGGCGAGCAGGTGCGCGTGGGCCTCGAGGGCGTCTCGAAGGCGGACATGGCGTCCGTGACGATCGCCTACGAGCCGGTCTGGGCCATCGGTACGGGCGTGACAGCCAGCCCCGACCAGGCCCAGGAAACGCACGCGGCGATCCGCGAGCTGATCGGCGGGCTCTACGACGCCGAGGTGACCGACGCGCTGCGGATCCAGTACGGCGGGTCGGTCAAGCCGGGCAACGCCAGCGAGTTGCTGGCCCAGCCGGACATCGATGGGGCCCTGATCGGCGGGGCGAGCCTGAAGGTCGAGGACTTCACCGCCATCGTCGAGGCCGGCGTGGCGTTGGCACAGTAGGCACCGTAGCGACGGCACCTGCGTCTCGCGCGAGCCCGGCGGCCCCTGGCCGGCGGCGTGGGGCGGCCGTTGGAGAGAAGGCGAATGGGCTTTTGGGAAATTTTTCTCGGCGTGTTGTTCTTCGTCGTCTGCTTCCTTCTGATCGTGATCGTGTTGCTTCAGAAGGGCAAGGGAGGCGGCCTGGGCGCCGCCTTCGGCGGGATGGGCTCCAGCGCGTTCGGCACGAAGACGGGCGACGTCTTCACGTGGGTGACGATCGTGCTGACCGGCCTGTTCCTCGTGCTGGCCGTGACGACGAACCTGGTCTTTCGCCCGCCGGCCGGCATCGTGGCGACGCCGCAGTTTCTGCCCGAGCCCGGGCCGATCGCCGAGGCGACCAGCGTGACGATCTCCTGCGAGACCGACGGCGCGACCATTCGCTACACGATCGAGGGCGAGGAGCCCGACGAGGAGTCCCCGCGGTACGAAAAGGCCGTGCGGGTCGAGCCGGGCACGACGCTCAAGGCCAAGGCGTACCGCGGCAAGTGGACGCCATCGGCGACGCGGGCGGGCGAGTATCCGCCGGCCGACGCGAAGGAGCCGACCACGCGGATCGCCCCGCCGAAACCCGCGCCGAAGCCGGCGCCGAAGCCGGCGCCCGCCACGAAGCCCTCGACCCGCCCGGCGACCGCGCCGGCGGGCACGCGCCCCGCGGGGAGGTGACATGCTCCGATCCATGACGGGTTTCGGCTCCGCGACGGGCCTGGTCGAGGGCGTCGAGTACGCCATCGAGGTGCGGAGCGTCAACAACCGCTACCTGAAGAGCCACATCAAGCTTCCCGAGGGCCTCTTCGAGATCGAAAGCCGCATCGAGGCCCTGCTTCGCGAGCGGGTCCGGCGCGGCAGTGTGACGATGACCGTGCGGATGAGCTTTCGCGACGAACGGGCCGCACCGCGCGTCAATGCCTCCGTCCTGTCCAGCTACCTTGCCCAGCTTCGCCCGTTGGCGGAGGCCGACCGCGAGTTGGTGCGGATCGACCTCGGTGCGATTTTGGCGCTGCCCGGCGTGTGCGAGCCGCCGTCGTCGCAGGAACTGCTCGCCGCGACGGGCGACGGGCTGCTGACGCTGGCGACCGAGGCGTTCGACCGGCTCGTCGCGATGCGGGAGAAGGAAGGGCGGCAGGTCGAGGACGATCTGCTGGCCAATTGCGCCGAGGTCGAGCGGCATCTGGCGGTGGTAGCCGAGGCCGCCCCGAAGGTGGTCCTGGACTACCAGCAGCGCCTCAACCAGCGGGTCGCGGAGTTGACCGGCGCCGGCGAGACGCCGCTCGACGGCGAGGCCCTGGCGCGGGAGGTGGCGTTCTTCGCCGAGCGAAGCGACGTCGCCGAGGAGATCACCCGCCTGACCGGGCACATCGAGCAGTTCCGCCAGAGCGTCTCTTCGCAGGCCCCGACCGGGCGAAAACTCGACTTCATCGCCCAGGAGATGCTGCGGGAAGCCAACACGATCGCCTCGAAGGCCAACAGCGGCGCGGTCGCCCGGTCGATCGTGGCGATCAAGACGGCCATCGACCGGATCAAGGAACAGGTGCAGAACGTGGAGTAGCCCGTCGGGACCCGTCAGGACGCGTCGAAACTGGACAGGGACACGAGGCCAACTCGGCCCGGGCGGCTGGTTGTGGTGAGCGGGCCGTCGGGCGTCGGCAAGAGCACGATCACGCGGGAAGTCCTCCGGCGGACGGGGGCGACGTTCAGTATCTCGGCGACGACCCGCCGGCCTCGCGAGGGCGAGGTGGACGGGCGGGAGTACGTTTTCGTCGGCGACGCGGCGTTTCAGCGGATGATTGACGGCGGCGAGTTGCTGGAATGGGCGGAGGTGTTCGGCCGGCGGTACGGCACGCCGCGTCGCGCGGTGGACGAGGCGTTGGCCTCCGGACGGACCGTCGTGCTCGAGATCGACGTGCAGGGCGCCTTGCAGGTCCATCGCCGCATGCCGGCCGCGACGTTCGTTCTGATCGCCCCGCCCGACGGCGAGGAATTGACCCGGCGTCTGGTCGCGCGGGGCAGCGAGGACGCCGCCTCGGCCGCGAAACGCCGGGCCAAGGCCGACGAGGAAATCCGAACCGCCGAGCAGAGCGGCGTGTACAAATATCGTGTAGTCAACGACGACCTGGAGACTGCGGTCCGGCAGGTTGTGGACATCATCAAACAGGAGCCTGCGAACCCATGATTGAAGCGTTGAAGAGCGAGGAGATCATCAACAAGGTCGGCGGCAAGTTCAAGCTGACGGCCCTGATCCAGAAGCGCATGGTCGAGCTCATGCAGGGGGCCAAGCCCCTCGTCGAGCGACAGAAGGGCCAGACCGACATGGAGGTCGCCATCCAGGAGATTCTCGAGGAGAAGATCGGTATCGACTACGAGAAATCCGACGTGCCCACGCCCGAGGAGCTGACCAAGTAACGCGGGGTCTTCCCGCGTCTCGGCGTGGAGACGGGAGGTCACGTCCATGGCCGAAGCCGCCAATCCGTCCGAAGCCGCCGGCCCCGGCGAGCGCCCGCTGGCGGGGCGCGAGGTGCTGCTCTGCGCCACCGGCGGGATCGCCTGCTACAAGGCCGCCGACCTGGCCAGCAAGCTCGTCCGGGCCGGCGCGGGCGTGAGCGTCGCCCTCAGCGCCGCCGCGCAACGATTCGTCTGCCCGCTGACGTTTCAGGCCCTGACCGCCCGGGCCGTCCATACGACGCTCTGGGCCGATGCCCGGCCGGCGGATGTCGAGCACATCGCCCTGACCGACCGCGCGGAACTGCTGATCGTCGCGCCGGCTACCGCCAACATCCTCGCCAAACTCGCCGCGGGCCTCGCCGATGACCTCGTCTCGACGCTCGCGCTGGCCGCCCAGGGCGCCTGCCCCATCCTCCTGGCCCCGGCGATGAACACGCGCATGTGGCTCGCGCCGTCCACCGAGGCCAACGTCGCCCGGCTCGGCGAGTGGGGAATGCACTTCGTCGGACCCGCCGAGGGCCGACTCGCCTGCGGGACGACCGGGCCCGGGCGAATGGCCGAGCCCGACGAGATCCTCGCCCACGCCGTCGCGATCCTCTCGGCCTAGCCGGTAGAGAGTCCGAGCATGAGAATCCGCGATGTGATACGATTGATTGAGCAGGCCGGCTGGGTGCAGGTCGCGCAGCGCGGCAGCCATCGCCAGTTCAAGCACCCGTCCCGCCCGGGGCGGGTGACCGTGGCAGGAAAGTTGTCGGATGAGTTGGCGCCGGGCACGCTGAACAGTGTGCTGAAGCAGGCGGGGCTGAAAGGTCGATAGCATGGGCTATCTGGTGGTGATCGAGAAGGCCAAGTCGAATTACTCCGCCTACGTTCCGGACCTGCCCGGCTGTGTCGCCACAGGCCAGACGCGTGCCGCGGCGCGCGAGATGATCGGCTCTGCCATCGCGATGCACTTGGAGGGCCTTCGGGCCGACGGTGAGCCGATTCCGGAGCCCAGTGCCTCGGGGGAGGTCGTTGACGTCGCGTGACGCCGTTTCCCGAGAGGGTGTGGCGAGGACCTCAACGGGTGGGCCGCGGCGGCACGAATCGGGCGATACTCCGTTTCTTTCCGGTGCCGCTGCATCCCTCGCGCAGGCGACCTTTCCCGTTTACGGACCTTGCGGCCCCCGGTAGGCTACGGCCATGCGCGTGTTGGTGACGGCAGGAGCGACGCGGGAGCCGATCGACTCGGTGCGGTTCCTGACGAACGGATCGAGCGGGCGGATGGGCTACGCGGTCGCGGCGGCGGCGGTCTCGGCCGGGCACGCCGTGACGCTGCTGACGGCCCCGGTGGCCCTGACGCCGCCGGACGAGGCCGAGGTCGCGAGCTTTGTGTCCGTGGCCGATCTGAAGGCCGCCCTGGACGCGCGGTTCGACGGCTGCGACGTATTGGTCATGACGGCGGCGGTGGGGGACTTTCGACCGGCCGAGCGCGTCGAGGGCAAGATCCCGCGGTCGGGCGGCCCGGTGACGATCCGCCTCGTGCCGACGGAGGATCTGCTGGCCGGCCTGGCCGAGCGGAAACGTCCGGGGCAGGTGGTGGTGGCGTTCGCGGTGGAGGACCTCCCGCCGGCGCAGGCCGAGGCCAAGGCCCGCGACGAGTTGGCCGCCAAGGGCGCCGACTTCGTCGTGGTCAACACCCCGCGGGCCCTGGGCGCCGAGGCGTCCGAGGCCTGCATTCTCTCGCCGGGCGGTACCGTCGTGCCGTGGGCGAACCGAAACAAGCGTCGGCTGGCGGAGGAGTTGGTCCGGCTGGTCGGCGAGCAAGTGCAGTGACCGGAGATGCGGCATGGATGTGGACGTGAATGTGGAAGACCTTCTCGATCGGATCTGCGAGATCATCGCGTCGCGGGCCGACGTCGAGCGGATCGCGACGGCCCGGCGGCGTCACGCCGACGTGATGGCCGGACGCGAAACGGACTCGCTGCCGATCGTCTTTGACGGCCCGCTGCCGGCCGAGGCGAGCGACTGGCCGAGCTTCGGCTGGGACGAGCGGTTCCACGACCCGTCCAAGAGCCTGTTCATGCAGCTCAGGGAGTTGGTCCTGCCTCGCGTCGGGACGGACTGCGACTGCGTCCCGGGCGTTCGGGCGGACCTCGGGACGATCAACTGCCAGACGGTCTTCGGGGCCGAGTGGCGCGTCACGCCGGAGAATCGCACGGTCATCACGCGGTACGTGCCGAAGCCGGCCCTGGCGGAGTTCGAGCTGCCGGACGACGTCTCGCATCTGGGCGTGATCCCGCGAATGATCGAGCACATGACGCACCACGCCGAGGCGCTTCGGCGACGCGGATTGGGCGACGTCGTGAGCGTGTACCACTGCGACCAGCAGGGCCCGTTCGACATCGCGGCGATGACCCGCGGCCACGACCTGTTCCTCGACCTCCACGAGGACGGCGAGTTCGTACACCACCTTCTGGAGATGTGCACGCGGCTGTACGTAAGCGTTTCGGCCTTGTGCAAGGAACTCAACGGAGAGCCCCTCGCCGGGGCGGGCAACGCGGTGGGCGTCTGGATGGAGGCCGGCGCGGTCCGCATGTGCGCCGACAGCGACATCCTGGTCTCGGCCGAGTGCTATCGCGAGTTCATCCAGCCGTACGCGCGGGCGGCGTTCGAGGCGATGGGAGGGGGGTGGCTTCACTATTGCGGCGGCTGGCCGGGCACCGGCCGGGCCGAGGGGCTGCACCTGCACGAGGCCTTCGAGGAGATCCCGGGCCTTCGCGGGCTGAACTGGACGACGGGCGGGGATTGGCTTGCGGAGATGGCGTCGCTGGCGCGGCGGGGGATGGTGCACATCGGCTCGGCGCCGCGCCGAGAGGGCGAGCCGTTGGACGAGTACTTTCGCCGGGTGCTGAGTTGCTACGAGCGCCGGGGGGGGCTGATTTTCGGCCTCGGCGAGGGCGTCTGGCTGCGCGGGGAGTCGCCCGAGCGCGTGATGGACGCGTGGCGCGCGGCGCAGACCGATCGGTTCGGGTGAGCCGGCGCCGCGTGCGTCTCGGCGTTGGGCTGGAGAGAATCGCATGGCCGGTCCGATAACAGTACGGATACGTCGCAAGGACGGGTGTGAGGACATTCCGCTGCCTCGCTATATGTCTGAGCACGCCTCGGGCATGGATGTTTGCGCCGCGTGCGAGGAGGCGGTCTCGATCGCCCCGGGCGACATCAAGCGGGTGCCGTGCGGATTCCACATGGCGGTCCCGCCGGGCTACGAGACGCAGGTTCGCCCTCGTAGCGGGCTTGCAGGGCGGCACGGGATCATCGTGCCGAACGCGCCGGGTACGATCGACGCGGACTATCGCGGCGAGGTGTGCGTGCTTCTGGGAAACGTCGGCCGGGAGACGTTCGAGGTCCGGCGGGGCATGCGAATCGCGCAGCTCGTGATCGCGGCGGTATCGCGGGCTCAGGTCGTCGAGGTCGAGACGCTCGACGAGACCGGGCGTGGTGAGGGCGGATTCGGGCACACGGGTGTCTGATCCGCCGCGGCGGACGCCCGCAGGGAAGGTAGAGCCGTCACGTTCGACGGCCGAGGCGTGCAACGGATGGCAAAGAAGGCGACATCGCGACAGCCGGACCCTTCGGAAAGGCCCGGGCGGAGGTTCTGGCGGTACTGCCTCGTCCTGGCATTGGTGGGCGGATCGGTCCTGGCGTGGATGAGCCTGCTGACCTACTCGCCGACGGATCCCCCGAGCCCGGTGATGGTGCCCCCGAAGAGCCCGGTGGACAACGTGGCGGGCATCGTGGGGGCCTACACGGCGTATCTTCTGCGGTACTGGCTCGGAGGCGGGGCGTACATGGGCCTGCTGTTCGTGACCGTCGCGGCGTTCCTTCTGGCGTTCGGCGGTCGGGTGGGCGATCTGCCCTGGCGGATCGTCGGCGTCGTGCTGCTGGTCGTGACGACGAGCAGCGCGTTGTACCTGGCGAACCCCGCCGGCGCGGGCGACCCGCTCAACGGCTCAGCCGGCATTCTCGGGATCGCGACGGGGCAACTGGCGCTGAGCCGATTCGGGGCCATGGGGGGCTGGACCGTCGTGATTATCTCGTTCGCCATCGGGCTGATGCTGACGGCCGACGAGCTCGTGCTTCGCCTGCCCGCGCTCGGGCGGAAGGCCTGGGCGCGTCGTGGCGAGGTGGCTTCGCTGGCCGGCGCGATCCGCTGGCGGCCCCAGGCGGCGCCGGCGGCGCCGAAACCGCCCGTGCGTCCCAAGCCGCCGATCCCGGCCGGCGCGCCGCGGGCGAAGGCCCCCGACGCGGCCGGGCTGATCAAGCGACTGATGCCGAAGCCCAAGCCGGCGCCAACTCCCAAGGCGCCGGCCCCGGCCGAGAAGCCTCGCAGCCGGGGCAAGGACAGCAAGGGCGCCTACAACCTGCCATCGGCGGCCCTGCTGGCTGCCCCCAAGGGGGGGTATATCGAGTCGCAGGAGCACGTCGCCGTCCAGCGGCGGGTGATCCTCCAGCAGACGCTGAACGACTTCAACGTGGCCGCCGAGGTCGTCGGGCACCAGACCGGGCCGGTCATCACGCTCTTCGAGCTGAGCCTCTCGCCCGGCGTGAAAGTCTCGCAGGTGGCGAACCTCTCGACGGACGTCGCCCGCGCACTGGCCGTGCCCGGCGTACGCGTGGTCAGCCCGCTGCCCGGACGCGACACGATCGGCATCGAAGTGCCCAACATGGACAAGGAGATCGTCCGCATCCGCGAGCTGATGGCCCTGGCGCCCGAGGCCGAAAAGAAGATGTACCTGCCGCTGTACTTCGGCAAGGACGCCGCGGGCGACCCGATCGTCTCGGACCTCGCACGCATGCCGCATATGCTCATCGCCGGCACCACCGGCTCCGGCAAGAGCGTCTGCATCAACGCGATCATCATGGCCACCCTCATGACCCGCCGGCCGGAGGACGTTCGCCTGATCCTCGTGGACCCGAAAATGGTCGAGATGGCCGCCTTCGAGGAGATCCCCCACCTGCTGTGCCCCATCGTCAACGACATGCACCGGGCGGAGGACATCCTGGAGTGGGCCGCCACCAAGATGGACGAGCGGTACGAGCTGCTCAAGGAGGCGAAGGTCAAGAACATCGCGGGCTTCAACCGCCTCGGGGCCGAGGAGATCTACAAGCGCTTCGAGGTCACCAGCGAGGAGGAGAAGGCCCGCGTCCCGACCCGCCTGCCGTACTACGTTATCATCGTCGACGAACTGGCCGACCTGATCATGACGTCCAGCAAGGACGTCGAGAACCACATCATCCGCATCGCCCAGAAGGCCCGGGCCGTGGGGATTCACCTGATCCTGGCCACGCAGCGCCCGAGCGTGAACGTCGTCACCGGGCTGATCAAGTCCAACATGCCCTGCCGGGTCAGCTTCCGTGTCGCGTCGCGCCAGGAGAGCCGCATCGTTCTTGACCAGAACGGCGCGGAGGTGCTCCTGGGCGCCGGCGACATGCTGTTCCTCCGCCCGGGTAGCAGCAGCCTCATTCGGGCACAGGGGACGTACGTGGACGACTCGGAGATCCGCGCCGTGGTCGAGGAGCTCGGGCGCAGCCACAAACCCGAGTTCAACGGCGAGTTGATGAAGCTCAGTTCCCGCGCGCCCGGGGACGTGAGCGGCGAGCGCGACGAGCTGTTCAACAAGGCCGTCGAGATCGTCCTCAGTACCGGGCGGGGGAGTGTCTCCCTGCTCCAGCGCCGCCTGTCCGTCGGCTACAGCCGAGCCAGTCGGATCATCGACCAGATGGCCGAGTCCGGCATCCTCGGGGAGTACAAGGGCTCCCAGGCCCGTGAGGTGCTCCTGACGGTCGAGGACTGGCAGGCGTTGCAGGAGTCGATCGAGGCCGATCAGTCGGGAGCGGCCGCCCTCAACGGCGAGCCGACCAGCGTCTGAGTCGTGGCGTTCGACCCCTGGTCGAGACGGCCCCCCGGCGGGTACAATGGGCGCGATGCCCCGCGGCGCGCACAACTCGTCATTTTCGGCCGGGGCCGTCGACTGCGTCTGCTCGGCGTGGATCGCCGGCGCCGAGACGCTCGAACTCTTCGGCGGCACGCTGCGGACGCTTGCCGTCGGGCTCGTGGACGAGATGGTGGACGTGGTGGTCTGCGCGCCGTCGCCGGGGGGGCAAGGGCGGCGGTACGCCTGGCCTCACGAATTGCTCGCGTACGACGCGCCGCGGTGGTGGCGGCCTTGGCGTGCGACGGCCGGGGCCCTCGCCGAAACGCTGCGCGTTCGGAAGCCCGACGTGCTCGTCGCGCTGGACGGCTCGGTCGCGGGCCTGACGCGAGCGGTCTCCGACGCGACCGGCCTGGCGTGCCTGTTGAGCTGCAGCTCGCTGGGCGATGTCCGCCGCGTTCGCGAGGCGGCGGGGCATGGCACGGTCGTTCTCGCCGCGTCCGAACCGATCCGCGCCGCGCTCGTCGCCCAGGGGGGCTGCGACCGCGAGAAGGTCCACGTCATGCGCCCGGGCGTCTACCACGTCGCCAAACCCGGCTGCTTCCGCGACGGCGGGCGGAGCGTCGCGATCATCGCCGGGGGCGACATGGACGACTTCGCCGCGTTCGAGGCCGTGCTGCTCAGCTTCGCCGAACTGGTCGCCAGGCGGTACGACGGGGTGTTCTTCCTGGTCGGCACGGGCCGGGCCGAACGACGCCTGCGACGGCGCGCCGAGCAACTCGGTCTCCTCGGACAACTGACCTTCACCGACTGCCGCCCGCTGGAGCAGCTCAGCGGGGTCTTGAAGGCCGCCGACGTCTACATCGCGCCCGCGCGGACGGCTGGTCTCGATATACGCCCGTTGCTGGCGATGGCGGCGGGGGTGCCCGTGTTGGCGGCCGCGAAGGCGGGCGCCGACGACTTCCTCCACGAGGGCGAGACCGCCGTGCTCTTCGAACGCGCAAACGCCGCCGAACTCACCGTCCACCTGGCCAATCTTCTGGACGAGCCGGACTCGGCGCGGGCGCTCGCCGACAGCGCCCTGGACTACGTACATCGCAACCACAGCCCCGCCGTCAACGTAACAGCCATGGCACATTTCTGCCGCCAGGCCGTCAGGGCCCGATCGGGCGTCTGAGCAAGAGGAAAGCCCATCCGTCGCGACGGGTGGGCTTCGGTAACCCCATATAAATAAATACGTTGTGGTTCCTGCTCCCCGAGAAGAGACGATCGAGATCGAGGACGATTCCGAGCAGATCGCTCCTCCTGTCACCCGCGCCCCGCGACCTACGACGTTCTTGAGAGATCCACGCCGGCGCCTCGCAGCATTGCGGCAAGGGGCTGGCGATGGGCCTCGGACAGCGGGGTCATGGGCAGACGCAACTCGTTCCGTATTCGCCCGGCCATGGCCAGGGCGGCCTTGATGGGGATCGGGTTGGTCTGGACGAACATGGCCTTGAACAGCGGGAACAGCCGCAGGTGCGTCCGGCGGGCGGTCTCGGCGTCGCCGGCGGCGATCGCGTCGCACAGGGCGCGGATCTCGGCGGGCAGGAGGTTCCCCAGCACGCTGATCACGCCCCGGCCGCCGACGGAGGCGATGGGCAATGTCAGCGAATCGTCGCCCGAGAGGATCGTGATGTCGCAGGCCGCCGCGATCGCGCTGGCGACGTCTAGCTTGCCCGTCGCCTCCTTGACGGCCACCACCATCTCGATGTCCGCGTACATCCGGGCGATGGTCTCGACCGCCAGTTCGATGCTGGTGCGGCCGGGGATGTTGTACAGCACGATCGGCAACTCCACCTCCGCCAACCGCGCGATGTGCTCGAACATTCCCTGCTGCGTCGGCTTGTTGTAGTAGGGGTTGACCACCAGGCACGCGTCAGCGCCGGCCTGCTTGGCGTGGCGGGTCAGCCGGACGGCCTCGGCCGTCGAGTTGCTGCCCGTCCCCGCGACGACCGGCACGCGCCCGGCCGATCGTTCCGCCGTGAAGGCCGTCACCCGGTCCTGCTCGTCGTGCGTGAGCGTGGGCGACTCGCCCGTCGTGCCGCAGGGCACCAGCCCCTGCGTGCCGCTGTCGATCTGGAAGTCGATCAACTCGCCCAACGCGCCGTAATCCACCTCGCCGTCGGAGAACGGCGTGACCAGCGCAACGTACGAGCCGCCAAGCTGTATTCTCTCTGCCATGACTGTAGCCTCTGTCCTGCCTCCCAGCGAGCGGTCTCTTCATACCCGACCTGGACGGAACATACAAGGCAAGACCGCCGACCTCGAGTGGGGGGCTTGTCACGAAGCCAGGTTCGAGTACAATAATGCGGGCAGGTCTTTTTGAGAAGGAGTGAGGCTGTGGTTTCGCGGCGCAAACGGGCCAAGCTGTTGGGGGTGGGGCTGGATAACGAGGACGGTCACGTCCGCGTCACGCGCGGGAAGAACTTCGAGTTGCACGGCGGCTCGAAGGACACCCACGAGGTGATGCAGGAGAAGTGCACCCGGTTCAACGAGAAGCTCGACGCGAGGGGCAAGGAACTGGACGACCTGGAGCAGCGGGAGTTTCTGGACCTGGCCGCCGATTGTGAGATGAACGTGGCCGTCGTTCGCCGCGAAGGACCCCAGGGGGAAAT
>Ga0272442_10008431_pt1 | contig 13066 bp, 10 predicted proteins | sample SSMForm2O_FD_200262 | JGI IMG/M metagenome (GOLD analysis project Ga0272442, IMG submission 200262) | Marine sediment archaeal communities from Little Sippewissett salt marsh, Falmouth, MA, United States - SSM-Form-2O | ecosystem: Environmental > Aquatic > Marine > Wetlands > Sediment ...
CTGTTGTTAAAAGCGTTATACATACAAAAATTCCTAATATTTTCTTATTCATTTCTTTTTTTCCTCCCCAAAAATATATTTATAAAAATGATATTTTTAAATATAAATGTTTTGTAAAAATGTTTTTAAAAGAAAAAGAATTATTTTTATATATTTTTTTGGTAAATATTTTAGTTTAATTTTTGTTGATATATTAGGCTAATTTGTTGGCTATTTTGAATTGTTAATAGATTTGACTCTTCATATTCAAAGTTAAAAATTCTTGCGGCTATATGTCCATCATATCCCTGTTTGTTTGGATTGTAACCAGTATTTTGATCTAGTTTTCCGATGCCATCTCCATTGTCATCAATTAATGGATGTTGCGGGCGTTCCTCTGGATGGTTATTTAAATAATTTCTAACTCCTGTTGATGTATATTCAAATACTTCTGCAATTGTTATTTTGTTATCATAATTTAGATCTGCTGAACCATTTAACCCATAATAAACAAAGCCAATAAAGGGCGCTAAAGCTAGTTCATTTTCTCTTGATGCAGTTAATATTACTCTATTGTTACCACTTAGTTCTCTGATAAACCCTCCACTAAAACAAGGCTGAAGCATAAAAACTATTCTTTTTGCATTTATATTGCTACTATACAAAGCAAATTCCCAATCAAATAGTTTTGTAGGACTTAAAACACTACAATTTGAGTTAAAGTTTAATGAAGATATTTTATTATTTTCAAATTCTTCTAATGCATTTTCATTTAGATATTGTGCAGCTTCCTTTTTTATTGACTCTAGTTCTTCATTTGTTTGTAATGCTTCTTCGTCTATTTCGTCTTCCAAACCAAAATATGTATCATGTCCATTTGGCCATAAATCACCTATACCAATTTTACTTCCATAAAAGGTACCGATATCTAAACCATGACTTATTATTACAACATATAGTAAATCTTTATTATCAATTTCATAGAGGCCATAGGCTCTGAACTCCCTAAAAAGGTTTTTAATATTTTTTTCAATTGCATCCATATCAATTATATCTGGGTCGCATGAAAGGTTTTCTTGCCATTTGGTTCCTTCTTTTAGAGTTATTAAAACAAATATTTTTCCCGGTAAAAAACCATATTTTTGTTTTAAAACGTTGTATTGTCGTTGAGCATCGTTTGTAAACCATTTATAATGTTGAGGATCTCCTGGGTCACCAACAATTATTACTGCATATTTATCTTGGTAATATGTAAAATTGTTTGAAGATATTTGGTATTTCATAGATTTTAATTGTATTTCTTCCAAATCTATAGTAGTATCTTCATCTGTTGAATCATTTGATTTTTCTAATGAACTAATACTATCTGTTATCCCTGCAATAGTTCCATTAGATATAGAAACTATAAACATTGTTAAAATTAATAAAACAGCACCCATTTTTTTATAATTATTATTTTTCATTTTTACTGCCTTCTTAAGTTTTAATAATTTATAATTAAAATAGATTTTTATTACTTATTATTTATATTAAGTTCTACTATTTATAATTTATAGTCTTTTTATCATATTTATAAAATAAATTCTACAAAATATATAAAATATTTTTTGATTTATATTTGCATTTAATTATTTTTTTATAACTTTGTAGCAAATAGCTTAATAATTTTTTGCTGTTACTTTTTTTTAGGAAAAGGTTCAGTTTGGATGGGGACTCCAAGAAAAGGACAGAGTTTTTCCCATCCTTCTCCTCCAGTGATGTTAATTATTAATAGTTTGTGTTCACGACCCTTAAAGTGTTGTATGACCTGTTTATAATGGGCGTCGTAAACATAAGACATCCTTTCTTTATTAAAGTGATATGTACCGTATACTGCAGCTCTAAGAAATCGACGAACTTTATTTTTAGTTAAAATATCTGGCAGAATTTTTGGCATTTGAATTCTATGAAAGTGTCCCTCAATACCAACTAACCATTTTTCTTTGTCCCGGATGGTAAGAATAAATTTTGCATTGGGGTAGGTTGCATCTAATTGTTTATAATATGGAATTGTTGTTATATCCGTAATCCCGTCATGATCCTTTAGTAATGAAAAATTGAATTGACCTTTGCAGAGTTCCTTATATGTTACACGGTCGTTAGGAAAATGTGCAATTTTAAATCCTAGATCTTTCAATGCACGGGTAAGACTTCTTGTACCAGTTCGACTTAATCCAATTCCAAATATTTTTTGTTGTTTTTTATCTTCATCCATTTTTTTAAATTCCTCACTTAATATTTATATTGACTAAGTTTTTAGGATTTAAATATTAATATTTCTTAATAATTTTTTTTTAATAATTTATATTCTAAAAAGACAGTTTATTTATATTATTTACATTTTTTTGAAAAAAAATAAAGAATAAATTTTTTTTATATTATGCTTCAGTAATTTTTACAATTTTAAAGCTAATATCTACATCTATGTTTTCCAGTTGATTATAAAAGTAGATCGTCCATTTCTCTTGGATTTCTTTATTGGTTGTTTTAATAGATATTTTATTTCTCTCAGGCGAAATTTTGAAGTCGTAATATGTTTGGCTTATTGTAAAATTTGATAATTTTATATAGATGTAAAGATCATTTTCTTCCTCTGTTGTTAGTTCGCGGTTTTGGCTATTATTTAAAACATTCCAATATATTTCTATCCTTTTACAGCTAGAATTAACATTAAATGTTTCCCAGTCTAAAGGATAATAGGTTTGTTTTGGTAATAAAGTATGAAATGTTGAATTAGCAATTGTTTCACTTTTTTCATTTCTGTTTATATCATCTGGGTTTTCATTGTGTATACAGATTCCACCAATAGTTTCGTTTTTAACTATAGAGTTATTAAGAATTAACCAAGCAGTAATTATTACACCAGTGATTATTACAAATATTATTATAATTATTTTTTTATTATCTTTCAACAAGGATTCACCTCATTACTTTTTTTACCTTTATTTTATAAGTGTTTTATGGAACAAATATCCTGCAACTTATTTTTTTATCAAATTTTTTCCTTATTTATATCATTCTTTTTATCTTTAAATACTATAATTCTTGTCTATAATATTTATATTTTATAGCCCACTTTTAGTAATTAAAAATATTTTAAAAAATATATAAAAAATAAAATATCGGTAACAATTGTTCAATATCATACTTTTATTTTTATAAAATTAAATATTAGATAGAGTTATTAAAAAAAGGAATGAGAATTTTTTTATTTAGTTTGAATTTATCAACTTATGATAGTTGTACCTGCTGTAGTTTGGGTGGTTGTGCTGCTTGTCTGACTGCTGGATTGCGTTTGTGCTGTTGGAATTGTTTGACTGTTTTGATTATTATCTATTGGATAAGCCCATATGGCTAGAGCTGCACCAAGAATTAATTCTTTTCCTGTTATAATATTTAAACCTAGTTTTATACTTACTCCTAGAAAACCTCTAATTTCAAGCTCCCAATCATCATCGTTAGGAGGTTCTTCAAATTGTTTAATACCTAACTGTCCTATTGAGTTAAATGAGTGTAACTCTGAAATATCATTATTCATATATACTAAATCACACCAGTGAAGAGGTTTAATTAATCCATAGAACATCAGTATTATACCGATTAAAATATATAATAAAGCTAAATCATCATTATCAGGATTCCAATCACCCATGTTACAAAGTCCCGCAACTGTAAAAAGTAAACCTAATAAATAAATAAGATTAATGTGTTCAGCTCCAGTTGCTTTTGTTACAACAAAGCAATTTTTATTTAGTAATTCTCGGTCATTACCTTGTTTTTCGCTATTTATGTTTAGCGATGGACTTTTTAGAGTATTGTCAATTCCTTTTTCTATTGTGCTGGTTAGATCTTGTTTGATATCGTTGATTATTTCTTGGGATTCTTCTACGCTTAATCCATTGGGTAATAGTTGATGATCGTTTAATAACGAGTTTATTTCGCTTAAAGTTTTAGTTATATTTTCTTTGTTTTTTATAGTTTCTAATTCATCAATTAAGGAGTTTATGTCTGCACTGGTTATTTCTTCAGGCCATAGTTTTTGTTTTTTCATTGATGTTATTAAGTCATCGAATACTGTATATTTTTCATCTGTTGTTTTTGCATTTTCGTATTTATCTTTAAAATCATAGATTGTTTTTTCTATATCAAAAGCTTTCTGATGGGAGTTACTACCGGTTATTGTTTGTTGTATTTCTTCTACGCTTGTATCACTTGGGAGTACTCCATAGTTTTTTAAAGATAAGGCTGCGTCGTTGTATAGTTGTATTATTTCTTCTTTATTTTCAGCATTTGTTATATCTTTATTTATTTCATCAAATAATTCTTCTATAGCTATGGCATCATTTTTTGGTATTGTTACTGTATATTTTTTTGATTCATCTATTCCATAAATTGTGATTTCGACATCTATCATTTCTTTTGATAGATTATGGATTTTATTTAGGAGTTGATTTGTATTGTTTATATCTGCAGTTATGAAGGGAGCAGTTGCCACTCCGAAGAATAGTAGTGTAACTAAAAAAACTAAGGTTTTTTTACATATTATTATCTTCATTTTGTTCACCTTATACTTTTATTCTACCTTTTTAATATATAAATCTTTTAGTACAAATATCATTATTTTATTGTTTTTTAATATATATTTTTTTAAATATCGGTAACAATTGTTCAATATCATACTTTTATTTTTATAAAATTAAATTTTAGATAGAGTTATTAAAAGAAAGGAATTAGAATTGTTTATTTTGTTTGTATTTATTGGTTTATGGTAGTTGTACCTGCTGTGGTTTGTGTGGTTGTGCTGCTTATCTGACTGCTGGATTGAGTTTGTGATGTTGGAATTGTTTGAGTGTTTTCATTATTATCTAGTGGATAAGCCCATACGGCTAGAGATGCACCAAGTAATAATTCTTTACCATCTATAATATTTAAATCTAATTTAATACTTAATCCAAGAAAACCATAAATATTAAGCTTCCACTTAGAAGAGGGGGCTTTAAATTGTCTAGTGCCTAATAATCCTACTGATGTAAAATAATATAACTTTGAATCAGATTTTTCCATGTGTATCCAATCAAAAAAATGAAGAGGTTTATTAAGTCCATAAAGAAAAATTATTTCACCGATTATAATTAATAAAACATATAACCAAAAATTTTCATCACCCGGTCCCAGCCCAAGTAATGCAGCCATTGCTATCAAAGCACCAAAAATAGAATTAAAATTTATCGGTGTTACTCCAGATGCTTTTGTAACAATAAAGCAATATTTATTTAGTAATCCCCAGTCATTACCTTGTTTTTCGCTATTTATATTTAGTGATGGACTTTTTAGAGTATTGTCGATACCTTTTTCTATTGTGCTGGTTAGATGTTGTTCGAAATTGTTGATTAATTGTTGGGATTCTTCAACACTTAATCCATCTGGTAGTAGTTGGCGATCGTTTAATAAGGAGTTTATTTCGCTTAAAGTGTCAGATATATTTTCTTTGTTTTTTACTGGTTCTAATTCATCAATTAAGGAGTATACGTCTGCACTGGTTATCTCATCTGGCCATAGTTTTTGTTTTTGCATTGATGTTATTAAGTCATTAAATACTGTAAATTTTTCATCTGTTGTTTTTGCTTTTTCGTATTTATCTATAAAATCATAGATTGTTTTTTCTAAGCTAAAAGCCTTTTGATGGGAGTTACTACCGGTTATTATTTGTTGTATTTCTTCTAGGCTTGTGTCATCTGGGAATAATCCATAATTTTTTAGAGATAGGGCTGCGTCGTTGTACAGTTGGATAATTTCTTCTTTATTTTCAGCATTTTTTATATCTTCATTTAATTCATTAAATAATTCTTCTATAGCTGTGGCATCATTTTTAGGTATTGTTACTGTATATTTTTTTGGTTCATCTATTCCATAAAATCTGATTTCGATATCTATCATTTCTGTTGATAGATTATGGATTTTATTTAGGAGTTGATTTGTATTGTTTATATCTGCGGTGATGTAGGGTGCAGTTGCCACTCCGAAGAATAGTAGTGTAACTAAAAAAACTAAGGTTTTTTTACATATTATTATCTTCATTTTGTTCACCTTAAATTTATATACTATCTTTTTAATATATAAAATTTTTAGTACAAAAATCATTTTTTTATTTGTTTTTTTTAATAGATAATCTTTTTAAATATCGGTAACAATTGTTCAATATCATACTTTTATTTTTATAAAATTAAATGTTAAATTGATTTATTAATAATAAAAAAAAAGAAAAGAATTTTTTTAATAATTATTTACTTGTGGCTTCAGGATTATATAGAACTTCTTGGCCTTCTGGAAGTAACTCCATTCCCTGCATCATTAACTGTTGGCTGCCTCCAAACAGCTTATGTAAAAGATAGATATCTGCATTATGCTTAATTGGGATAAGCTCTGTAAGAATTACAATACGGAATCCTGGAAGATATTGTCCTTGTTTAAAAGCCATTACCAAGTATATACCAATAGGCATATTTTCAAACTGATAGTAGCCATCTTCATTTGTGGTTGTTGATTTCAATGCAAAATGAATACCATCTTTCAGTTTACCGCCACCAATATATACTGATGCATTTGGAATTATTTTAGGGCCTGATCCATCAAGCGGAAATCCAAATACGGTACCACTTACAGAAACAATGCCTGGCTGAGGTTCATTTATTACTTTTTGTTGTGGATTTTGAGCAGCAAGTGTTGTAAAACCTGAAAGAGTGATAATTGCTATAATAAGACTTGCAAAAAATAATGTTAATTTAGAATTTTTCATCCTTTCACCTCCCCCGCCTGTTTTTTTAACAATTTTATATTGTTATCGGCGACATAACAATACTATTTTTAAATCTATGCGAATTTTATAATACAGATTTTATTATTAAATCTATTTATTATATGATCTTTTTCCTTTTTTGATGTTATAATAATTTGGATATTTAAATTTTATAGAACAAACATCCTGCAACGAGCTTATATAGTTGTTTCTCCGGTCTTTTCACAGTTAGGGCATTTAATCTTTATTGTCTCCCCAGGTTTTCCTTTTGTTAGAATCGTTGTTTGACAATATGGGCATTTAACCTTTTTTGAAATCTTTCCTTCAGATGTCAATAGATATTGATATTGAATGGATTCATCTATTACATAATAGGTATGATTGTTTTCTGATTCAAAGTGAATTACTGGTTTTCCAATTTCTTCAGAAATTTTCATCAAATCATCCATTGTCTTTGTATAAACAATATCAGAACCTAAGGGTCTATTTGGTTGTTTTTCTACATCGACAATCCATTCACCGAATTTCTTGTTTATCCTTTTTACTTGTTTTTCCTTTTTTCCTAATACTTCTTTATCACTTTTTGTAAAAAGAAGTACAATTACGATTAGACCAATAAATAGATACATATTTGATGTCCAGGTGTTTCTTTCATTTTCTACTTCTTGATGAAATATATCTTCTGTTTCTGTTTTTGAACCATAATCTCTAAATGATAGCTCATCAGATATATCTACTCGTTTTTGATTTAATGTAACAAGAATTGACGGTGAAAACGATTTATAAATTGTTTCTTCACCTGTTTTTGCAGTAATTCCTATTTGACATACAATTTCAAGTTTTGGATTAACAACATCAATACCTGTTTCTAGGTTTATATCTTTTATAATTCTTTCATAAAATTCATAATCTATTGGAAATTCTATTGAAAAACTTGCACTGTCACCATTATCTTCAAACCGTGTTGAAGGAATTAAAATATAACTTTTATTCCAAAGTTCATTTGATAGTTTTGCTTTTAGGCTGTATACTCCAGATATCTGTGACTGTTTATATACATTAAAAAAGTATGAAAAGTTCCCTGTTATATGATCAATTATTTGTCTGAAATTCACACCTTCTCCAGGATTTAGATATTCTTTTCCTTCATATACAGTACTTTCTTCTAGATATACTTTATAATTAAAGTAGGCATGTTGACTATAGGTCATAATTTCTCTTGATTTTTCTGTTAGCTCAGGTTTTGAATAAGCTGCATTTAATGTAAATGCAGAAAATAAAAGCAGCAGTCCTAAAAATCCAATAACTGCAAATCTAATTTTATTTGGTAGTCTTATTCTTTTTTTGTTTACAGTTTTAAGGATTTGTTGAGAATTCCTTTTTTTGTTTTTGTTTATTTTTATTTTCATTTTTATCATCTTTTCCATTTATTAATCAATTTGTTCTGTTACAGGTTTAAATAGACTTTTAAAATAAATCTGAATCCATCCTAATTCTGGTATTTTAAAAACTGCTTTTCCAAGCACATTTTGATGTAGAACTGGTGAGGTATCAGCATCATTATTTGCATCTCCTTTTGTAATAAAATAAACACCGTTTTCGTCTTGTTCTATCTCAATTACTCTATGAAGAATAATTGCTTTATCTTCTCTTATATACTGTATAACATCTCCAATTTCAATATCTGCTGGATCAACATCATCAATTATTACAATATCTCCTACATCATACTCTGGGAACATACTGTTACTGTAAATAACAGTTGGTTCAACTCCTAGATATCCATATGAAAAAAATATTATTATTACTGCAAATATTGCTGTTAGTGTCCATCCACTTCTAGACGAACTTCTTCTTGTTCTAAACTTCCTCTTTTTTTCAATAAATGGTTCTATTGTATCTTGAAGAACTAAAAAACCTATTGCTGGGGCTATTGTTCCAATGAGTGCCATTACTGTCCAATGTGGATCTGGAAGTATTGGTGAGAACCATTCAAAACCGATAATTATTCCCATATATGCAAGTGATGCTGTTGCACCTCCTAAATACGAAAGATATGATGCAAGTAAATTAACTGCAATCCCTACAATCAAGGTTGAACCTAAAAACTCAAGTAAAAACTCAGGATTTTGTAAACTTAATTGTGATAAATCTGTTGGTTTCAGTAAAAGAAATGTATATAAAAATGTTGTAGCAACAATTGATAGTGTTATATATTTTCTAGATGATTTTTGTGCTTTTTTTATTAAATATGCCCTGCTAATTTCAGTACCAATCAGTAGTGAAATAACAAAAAATATATTTATTGCAAGAAATTTCGGGGTAAATGAATATGGGCTTTTTCCAAATCCAAAAAATATTCCGATAATAATTAATAGTGCTGCTTGAAATCCACCTAAAAGTAGTCCTGCATGAATGGGAGTTTTCCCAAGTCCCCATCTTCTTACTTTTTTGAATTTTAAAATGTTTAAACCTTCGTTTCTTGCAATTAAAAACGAAATTATTCCTAGTGATAACCATAAACTTGGACGAACTAGATAAGATTGTATTTCACCTCCAGCTATTGGAAATACATTAAGCAAGAGGTATATCGCTGCAATAAGTGCAAGTATTATGTACCACATGTTCCATTCCTTTAATAATATATTAATATTTAAATATATTCATTATATATTTTAATCAAATCTAATTTTTAATGAATTTTTTACCTCGCCACCATTCAATTTTAGGGCACCTACTATATTTTTCTAGTTTTTGTAGTTTTTGCTATTATATTTTAAAAAAAAGAGTTTTTATATTTTTATATTAACAATAACAAGCTCCAAAGTTATTGTATAAATCATATGTATCTTTTAGAAATATATATTCATCAATGTCAAGAGTATCTAATGTTGTGTCCACTTGATCTATAATCTCAGTTTCTGATAAAGGATAATTAATTTCTGAATGAGCTGCATTCAGTAGTGCTGCAACAGCTGCTCTAAATAGTATTTGTGCCTTTTCCTGTAAAGAGTCTCCTCCTCCAAAGTATAATGCTTCTAAAAGGGTATATGAAGATAAATCATCAATATCTGATGGAATATCAAATATTGAGCCAAGTGTTTGATATTTATTATATCCTTCCCAAGAGCTTTGATGATTTTTCCAAAAACCAGTTGTGCAACCTTCGTAAGTAGTATAAAGACCTGCATCCCAGGTGTTATCATTTTCTCCAGGTTGTAATAATGTTATTGTTGTTTGGCCAGTTGAAGGATCTACGTCACTATCAACCTCATCATCTAAACCCAAGTCAGGAATTGTAAATGAAAGATAATCTGGTAGAATAAATTCAACATAGTATTCCCCGGGGCTTAAAGAATCGAAAATATAAAAACCTGTAGAGTTTGTAATAGTAGTTCCTACTAATGTTCCATCACTTTTGTAAAGATTTACAATTACGTTTGGAACACCTGGTTCATCTGGGTCCTGAATGCCATTTTGATTTTGATCTAGCCAAACAAAATCAGAAATTGAAGAAGGTTCTTGCCAAGTATCTACAGTTCCATAGACCTTTAAAACTTCTTTTAAACCTCCATAACTAACACTGATACTAGCAAGTGATAAAATTAGAATAATAAATATGAATCCGATTTTTGTTGCACTATTTTTTCTTTTTTTCATTATCATCCTTCAAATATTGGGCAGTCTCATTTATTATATATTTTAATATATAAATTCTCTTTATATAATTTCTTATTACTCTTCCATATGTAATCAAACATAATATTTTCTAATTATAAATATTTAATCAACAAAAAAATATATTGAAATGGGATTTAACCCATTTCTTTAGTTATTTTATTTTTTTGTTGTAGTTCACTAATCTATGCAGATAACATACACATAACTGCCTGTACTTCCTGCTCCATCTGGGGCATCTCGGACGACCCAGCCATATTCATTGGCACCATATGTATAATGTGGCCAACTGGACGATGGTGTTGCTGGTGCTGAGGCTGCTGCAGGCCCACCTGGCAACTCAAATCCTCCACCAGTGACGACTTTACCTGCTGGTGCGGACCAGCCACCCCATCCACCATCACCATAATTTAATTGTGATGATTTTATGACTTCATAACCTGCGGGCATATCAGCACAGACAAGATAGATTGTGATGTCTTGCGGAGTTCCACCGTTTTGAATGACCCAGCCGTATTCATTAGCACCATAATTGTAATGTGGCCAACTAGACATTGGTGTTGCTGGTGCAGAGACTTTTACAGGATGATCTGCTTCAAATCCACCGCATAGTACAACTTTGCCTGCTGGTGCAGACCAGCCGCCCCATCCAGTTGGATTAAAACCTGTTACGGTATGTTCTATGATTTCATATCCTGGAGGTTCATCACCATATATTGCGTATACATGACCTGTGCCTGAAACTCCACCGTTTTGTACAACCCAGCCGTATTCATTAGCACCAAAGATGTAATGAGGCCATACTGAGTTTGGTGTCCCTGGTGCCGAGGCTATTGCAGGTCCTGGTAAATGGAATCCACCGCCTAAAACGACCATGTCTGCTGGCACTGACCAGCCGCCCCATCCAGTACTAGAGTAGGAAAGATCACTTGAAATGGCAACCCCATAGTTAGAAATTTGTGGGGATGGTTGTTCACATTCATCATTCCATTGTATTGCATGTATGTTAAAATTAAACTCTCCACGCAACCCTTGTAATGTATTATCTTGTTCAAGTTCAATTGTTGCTTCAATTCCAATATACTGGCATTCATGCATTTGAACTGGAAGTTGGGTTATTTCTTCATCTTTTACCCATGCGTCATTTGTTGGATCCTTTGTATACCAATAATATGAAAATGTTGTATATGAACTAAAATCATAATACGTATCATCCCATTCGAAATCTGTTATATCAACCAATGCTGGAATACTTCCATCATAATGCAGTATTACATCTGCAGTAAAATCTACACATGGGAATATATTATTCCAAGTCATATTAATATCATACTCGGTTCCCTTAGATGCCCATGCAGATGCAACTGGAATTACTGTACATCCAGGATATGCATTTTCCAAAGACCCTTGGGTTGGTCTTGATGGATCTGAAATAAATCCATGCCATTCAACAATTTCGCCATTTGGTGCATTAGGTCCATATACTTTCCATACGTCAGTTCCTGAGTAATCCATAACAGTTAATTCAACTGTTGCTGTTTCTACTACACCGTATACTGTTATCTTTGCAAAAAAACCTGCGTAGCTTGCACCAATACCAGCAAGTGCTAGTATTGATATTAGGAATATTGTTCCTATTTTGTTTGTTTTCATATTTTTTCTCCTTTTTTTGCTTCTGCTTTATTTTTTTTATGGCGAAGTGCAGAAATGAGTTTCTTCCCCCTTAAATTGTAATTTTTATTATTTATTTTATATTTTAATTATTTTTTAAATCTCAATTTTTTGTTTTTGATTTTTCCTATGCGTTTTATTTTTTTCCTATTTAAAAAAATATAGGAAGAGAAGAACTAAGAAATCGTCTTAGTTCACTCATAGATATCTTTTAGTTAGTTTTTTTTGGTTTGATTTCTCCATTTAGGTTTAACATGGATCATACCATTGGGTTACACCAACAGTTGTCCAGAATTCACCATGTAATCCTTCCCACTGATCTTCTTGTGGTAAGTGAATGATTACTTTTACCCAAATGTAGTCACAATAGTGCAGTTGGTGTCCTCTTGGATCAATTATTCTAGTTGCAGAATCAGTTTTCCAACCTATGATTTCCTCTTCATTATTTAGATCTGGGTCTATATCATAAACTTCGATATTTATACCAAATCCACCGTTATTATTGAAATCAAGTGCATATAGATCTGCTAACCATGAATAAGGTGTGCTTGGATCTGAAAGTTTGTATTCATTTAATGTGTTGATAATTATTGAATCATCGATTTTTGCAGGAATACTACCTGTATAGTGAACAATAAAATCTGCACAGAAATCTATACATGGAAAGATATCACCATATACAAAATCAATGTCAGATTCGACAGGTGTTTCTACATCTCCATCTTCTGCATATGACCATGCTTCTAATGAATATTGTGCTCCAGTTCCACTTAGCCAAGCATCAATTTGATCATTAGTTGGTTTTTCTTGGGTCCATCCACGGTATATTAAGACTTCTTTTGCAGGATCCCAAACATCATAATTGAAAGTTGGTGTGCCGGGACATGTTGTCCAACCCCAAAC
>Ga0272442_10008432_pt1 | contig 13066 bp, 11 predicted proteins | sample SSMForm2O_FD_200262 | JGI IMG/M metagenome (GOLD analysis project Ga0272442, IMG submission 200262) | Marine sediment archaeal communities from Little Sippewissett salt marsh, Falmouth, MA, United States - SSM-Form-2O | ecosystem: Environmental > Aquatic > Marine > Wetlands > Sediment ...
GAGGAGCGATACGGTGTGTGGGTGCTCATCGGCGGCTCGATGTTTCGTTATGCTCCGCTCTTGAGCATGGGACTCAACAGCGCCGTGAACCGATATATCCCGTTATATCTGGCGAAGAATGATACCGAGGGGATTCAACGAGTCGTCAACACGTCGTTGTTCTTCTTTACGATGCTGACCCTCCTTCTGGTCATGGTGAGCCTGGTCATTTACTACAACGTCGGCTCCTGGTTCGCCATCGAGCCGGAATTGGTAAAGACCGCCGGCACGCTCGTGCTCATCGTGGGATTCTGCTTCGCCTTTGCCATGCCCTTCCAGCCCTCGACGGCGGTCCTGAGCGGGCTGCAACGATATGATCTCATCAATGTTGTCGTACTGATCGTATTAGTGTCGCGGACGGGATTGATCGTTCTCCTGCTTTTTCGCCATTACGGTCTGCTGACAACGGGTATTGTGTTCGGTCTGAGCGAAATCGTCGTAAGAATACTTCATTGTGTTTTTGTCAAAAGATTGCTGCCGGACGCGTCGCTGTCTCTGACCAAGATAAACTTCCGGCTTCTCAAAGAAATGCTGTCCTATGGAATCAACACCCTCATGTATTCGATGGGGGCAATTATCATCTACCACGCCAGCAGCTTGATCATCGGGATCTTCATCGGGACCGCCGAGATCAGTCAATTCACCGTGGCAACCGCCGGGGTATTGTTATTAACACAATTTCTGGGCGCTTTTACGGCGGTGATCAAACCGGCGGTCAGCGACCTCGACGCCAGAGACGATCACGCCACAGTGAAGGAAATCGCCCTTCTAACACAAAAATACAGTCTTCTATTGATCATCCCCAGCGTATGTTTTCTGATTGCGATGGGCAGGGAATTTTTGCACGTATGGGTCAGCGACCGATTCGAGGACCCGGCCGTCATTGACACCATGGCACTCATCCTGGCCATTCTCGCCATCGGACATGGTCTGAGGCTGGCCCAGCACAGCAACTTTCTTGTTCTGGTCGGTCGCGGCCGACATAAGATTTTTGCCGTTCTGACTGCTCTAACGGCACTGCTTTGTGTTTCGGCATCCGTTATCTCCGTGAAAGTTCTGAACCGGGGTCTGATCGGCATTGCCTGGTCCAACTTCCTGCCGATGGCGCTCATATCGGGCGTGATTTTACCGATATACTTCAACCGGAAAATGCATATTTCCGCCTTGGAAAACGCACTCAAGATCTGGCTACCGGCGCTGCTGGGCTCTTTGCCGGCTATCATTATGATTATCTTATGGAAATGTCTGGCCCCACCAAACACGTGGCTCGAAATCGGCGGCGTGGTTCTCAGCGCAGCGGCCTTGACCCTCGTGAGCGGCTGGTTCCTGAGTCTGACGAAAGTCGAACAAAAACGATTTACGCGTATCGCTCAACGAAAATGAGTACGGCCACAAAGATCAGTTATAGACAATCTCACCAATACGCGGCGAAAGGCGCCGAATATGAGCGGCACTACGAAACGCAGGCGTGGGAGCAATTCCTTTGGTCGCGCGAGCAAGAGATTCTCTTAGAGATTCTGGAGAAATATTTCGCGGGCAGAGACGTTCACCTGCTCGATTTCGCGTGCGGGACGGGACGCATCACGCGCCTTTTGGAAGATCGCGTCGAAACATCAACGGGTATCGACGTCTCCGGCTCCATGCTCGCCATCGCCCGAAAAAAGCTCAAACGAACCGAGATCATCGAGACGGATATCACCGTGGACAATGTCCTGAAGCGGAGAAAATTTAACCTGATTACGGCCTTCCGATTTTTCCTCAACGCCGAGCCGGAGCTGCGCTCTCTGGCCATTGGAGAACTCGCCGATCTACTGATTAAGGACGGCTACCTGGTCTTCAATAATCACCACAATCTCGGTTCGCCGTGGATCAGACTGTTGTATGCGCGCCACCTGCGGAAGCATCCGGAAGGGGTATTTAACGTCATGAGCATCGAGCAGATGGAGGAACTTGCCGAAAGTGCGGGATTGGAAATCGTCGAGATGTATCCGGTCGGCTTCTTTCATCCGCCGAAGGTTCCGGTTTCGTACCACCTGAATCGCGCCATAGACAACGTCGCGTGTCGGTTCAAATCGCTGGATCGATTCTCAGAAAGCCCGATTGTCGTTTGCCGTCATAGTAAGAAATAACCATGCAGATTATTGGTGACATTATACGAAAAACTGGAAAACCAGCCATTCTGGCCGTTGAGGCCGAAAAGGCGACTCGCGCTCTCGAGATCGGCCGGGACAGCGGTCTTTTTTCCGCTCCGAAGGTGGTCAACTTCGACGCCGAGGCGGGTGTGCTCGAATTCGAGCGGCTGAACGACCTGGTGACATTACTCGATATGGCGGTCCGCAAAGACCAACGGTTACCCGGGCTGCTCAAGAAGGCGGGACAAGCACTGGCCGTCGTTCATGAGAGACTGGTTCTACCCGATGAGATGAAGCATGAATTGCCGCCGGAATGGATGGCCCCTTCCGGCGAGAACGTTTTCATCCATGGAGACTTCGCATGTATTAACGTGTGCTTTCACGAGCCGTCGGACGAGCTTGTTCTTTTGGACTGGTCGGCGGCGCCGTTAGTTGAAAGAACGCCGACTTTCGGAAGCCGACATTTTGATATATTAATGTTTGTCAGCTCCTTATTCCACGGCGCGCCCTGGCGAGAAGCATTGAACTGGAATGCGAAAGAGATGGCCGATGCATTTCTGAAAGGCTATGGAGAGATTGTCACTCTCAACGGATTCAATAGCTATGCGTCGCAAATATGTCGGTTGCAAAGAAAAAATATCCGGCTGTTTGCCGCGCGAAGACAATCTTTAAGGGCCGTGGGATTTATTTGCTATCAAATGATTATGAACGTCCGTCTGCGCCAGTTCCTGAATGGTTATGAATGGTGACCTTGGGAGTCCTGCATGTATGAGGAATACGAAAATGACCTAAACGGCGAAGAGCCGTTTTACGAGCAGAGCGAACGAACGTCTGACATCCAATTACCCCCGGTGGTGAACGTTCTGCTTCTGACGCTCTGGATGGTCATCTTCCTGATCGGATTGGCCGTGATCTACTTCGGTAAGAACACCGTCGCCGGGGCAATCGTGATCGCCGTGCCGACGTTTATCGGGATGATTATCAAACCGACGTTCGCCCTTTGTATTATGATGCTCGTCTTGCCGACCGGCGCCGGCGTCACCTTCCGGGACTCGTTCAGTCTCGACCGGGGCGTCGGGATCGCCCTGGCGGTGAGTTTTTTCATGAATGTGATCATCACCCGTCCCCGGCTGCGCATCGGCAACAAAACGCTTTGGGTGATGGGCCTATACACGGTCTGGGTTTGCCTGGCCTCGCTGGGCGGGACCTATCTGAACTACGAGTTGGTCCGCGCCTTCACGCAGGTTCAGCTTCTCGTGCTCATTCTCATCGTCTATTGGATTCTCCAAACCAACGGCGAGGCCGCCTTTCGCTGGGCCTCGAGGGCGTACGTCATCGGGACGCTGGGAACGATCGCCCTGACGTTCGTGACCGGCTCGGCGACCCGATCGATGGCGGAGGCGCCCGAGCAAAGGTACTCGGCAACCCTCGGTGAGGCCACCGACGCGAACATGTTGGCGACGCTGATCGCTATCGCGTTTTTAGCGGCGATTTATCTTTTTGCCCGCGACAGGAAGCTCCTCTGGCGGCTGGTGTATCTCGTCGCCATCTTGGTTCTGCCGGTCATGCTGCTCAAGATCGGCTCTCGGGGCGGCCTGATCGCGTTGTTGATTACCATGCTCTCGCCGCTGCTTTTCATCCGGCAGGTGGCGCGCCGGCCCGCCCTAGCGGCTCTGCTGCTCTTCGTGATCCTGCTGGGTTCCGTCTCGGCGGCTCTGGTCGTGAGAAGCAGCGGGCTGGAAGCGCCGGTGGCTACCCGGCTGACCAATCTCCAGCAGGCCGAAGAGGCCTTCGACTACCGAATGATGCCAATCAAAAAAGCCCTCACGTGCATCGCCGAAAGGCCATTCGGAACAAGCTTCTACGGATGGTTCGAGCAAAGCGGGCTGACCATCCTGCCGCATAACGATTTCTTCTTCGCCCTCGGCGTCTATGGCCTACCCGGCGCGATTCTCTTCACATGGTTTGTGATTCTGATCATGCTCACGGTCAAGCGGTTGCCGCTCGGACTGGAGAAATTGTATGCCCGGGCGATCCTGACCTATCTGCTGGTCATGGGTCTGAACGTCGGGCAGCTTTATCAAAAGCACTACTGGGTGTTCCTCGCGTTCGTTTTGGCCAGCGAACGCGTGGCCGAGTTCTACACTGTGACGGATGAAGCTTTGCCGGCCTATGACGAATACGATGACGAATTCATCCTACAAGAACAACTCGCCTGAGAAGGGCCAGAGAATGCATATCGCTATGGTGACCGTTTTCCCTGAAGATCCTCACCGCATCGACGGCGGCGTGGCAGGGGTAGCGAAATATCTCGTCGAAGAGCTCGAAAAGCAGCCCGGCCTGAAGGTGACGGTGATCGCACCGGAAAGCCGCGCCGGGCAGACGACGCAGGAGCCATGGAAGAACGTGACGATCTATAGAGTCGGCAAACAAAGATTGTGGCGTTTCCTGCCTGGAACCCTCTATTACATTTTTTCGGGTAAACGACGGATCAGGTCACTTCTAAAACGGATCAAACCTGACGTCGTGCATTTTCAGGGATTCACGTTCCTGGCAACACACTGCGAACAGCCCGGTCTTCTGACGATCCACGGTATTGCCGAGCAGGACGCCGGGTGGGACCATCGCTGGAGGATGCTTCACTGGCCCAGAGGATGGTTCCTGAAACTTACCGAGGCGTATGCCCGTCGCCGGGTTGCATATGTCATTCTTATCAGCGAATACACAAGACAATTTCTGCCGAAGAGGAACGCGATCCGGAAAAGCTGGTCGATCGAGAATCCCGTCGCAGAATCCTACTTCAACGTCGAGCGGGCGTGCGAGCCGGGAAGAATCTTTTGCTGCGCCAGAATCAGGCCGTTGAAAAACATCCTCGGCTTGATCGAGGCATTCGCCCTCATCGTCCGGCAGTTCCCCGATGCACATCTGCGAATCGCCGGAACGCCGGAAGCGGCTTATCTTGAGACATGCAAACAAGGGATCGAGGCAAACAATCTGAAAGACAAAGTGTCCTTCCTGGGCAATATCAGCATCGACGACGTGCAGCGCGAGCTGGCCCGGGCGCATTGTCTCGTCGTCCCCTCATTCCAGGAAAACGCTCCGCTGACGATCGCCGAAGCCATGGCGGCGGGCGTCCCCGTCGTGGCCGCGGACGTCGGCGGGATTCCGGAGATGATCGAAGACGGAATGACAGGATTGCTCATCGATCCTTACGACCCAAAGAGCATAAGCGATGCTGTCATAAAGATTCTCTCCGACGCGACACTCGCGCTCTCGATGGGACAGTCCGCCAAAGAGACGGCAGGGAAAAGATTCTCAGCGTCACTCATTCGCAAGAAAACGCTCGAAGTTTATCGTGAAATATTGAATGGAACCTGTTTGTAGTGACGCCGTAAGGCGTTACCTTAAAATGCCCTTACGGGCACACTACAAACGGGTACACATGGTGACACATGCGAATTTGCTTTATTTCGATGGGGACATTCACACACATCGGCCCCTATCTTGACTATTTCAAGCAGGCCGGTCACGACGTGCGTTTCATCGCCATGTCCCCAGGACCGGAGCGAGGGGTACCGACCTACATCGTCGGGCTTGGTCGAAGATATTCCGACACCGAAGGCAAGTGGAAATACCCGATCAGTATGCTGCGCGCCCGAAGATTGGTAAAGCAACTTAAGCCCGACATCATCCACGCCCATTATGCGACGAGTTGCGGCTTAGCGGCGCTGGTCTGCGGATTCCATCCGACAGTCGTCACGGCGCACGGAAGCGATCTGACGACGGGGATCAAATCCCGAATATGGCGGCGTTTGCTCAAAAGAATCTTCGCGTTCGCGGATTGTGTGAATACAGTCTCAAAGGACCTCGAAGAGATGGCGGTGAGCCTGGGCATCGAGCCGGACAAGATCGAGACGCTGACGCTCGGAATCGATACGGACAAGTTCACCTTGATCGACCGGCCGGAACGCCGTCCGCCCCGAGCGCTGAGACTCGTCTGCACCCGGCGCCTGGAGCCGGTATTCGATCATCCCACCATCCTCGGCGCGCTGGCCCGGCTCAAAGACAAAGGGATCGACTTTGAGATGACGTTTGTCGGCGACGGATCTTTACTGGACACCCTCAAGCGGCGCGCCGGGGACGTTGGTTTGAATGGTTCCGTGAGCTTTACAGGCATAGTGCACAATGACGACCTGCCGGAGATACTCAGCCAGCATGACGTCTATCTTTCCGCCTCGCTGTGGGATGGGACGAGTTTGTGCCTATTGGAAGCGATGGCAACGGGGCTGTTTCCGATCGTCTCGGATATCAAAGCGAATTCCGCGCTGTTAAAAAACAACTCGGACGGCTTGCTGCACAAGGTCGGCGATGCGGACGATCTGGCCAGGTGTATCATGCGGCTCTATGAGCATCCCCAGCTTGCCGCCGGCGTCGCCCGACGCAATCGCCAAAAGGTGATCGAATCTGCCAACCGTTATAAGAATATGAAGCGTCTGGAAACCATTTATGAAAAACTGATCGACAAAAGGAGGTAAACCATGTCAAGAAACATCACCGCCATTATTTTCGTGCTCGTCATCTGCTGCCATCTATCCGCCGCGACGTACTGGATCTCACCGAAAGGGCACAGTACGGGAACCGGCTCCGAGACGAATCCGTTCAGATCCGCCGAAGCGGCGCTGAGTTATGCCGGTGGGGGCCACACCTTCATCTTCAAGCCCGGCGACTACGTCGGCGCCCAGATCACCCTTCCGCCGGAGTTTGCCGGCACGGCGCAAGAGCCGACGGTCCTTAAATCTCAGTACAAGCATAAAGCCGTCCTGCACGGCTCGACGTTTCATAACATTTACGTCAAAGCCGGCTGTGCGTGGGTCGTTATCGACGGCTTCGAAAGCAGCGGCGCCAAGTACACGGGCATCAAATCCGACGCGGATTACACCGTGATACGGAACTGCCGGATTCACAACAACGCCCTGCACGGCATCGAGGCCCACGACGTTTACGGGACGGTCATCGAGAACAACGTCGTCGAATACAACGGCGCCCACCTGCACTTTAGCCACGGCATCTACGCCGACGGCGACAGCCTGACGATGCGCAATAACATCATACGATTCAATTCGGGCTGGGGTCTGCACCTCTACCCGGAGATTGCGAACAGCAGAATCGAAAACAACCTGATCCACGGCAACAGCCGGTGGGGCATCGGACTGTATTCGAGACGGCCCGCCGGCTCCAACACCGTTGTCAACAATACCATCGTTCTCAACGGCAGCGGGATCGTCGTAAATAATGCGCATAACGAGCTTATCGCCAACAACATCATCGTTGACAATACCACCTGGATATTCGAGATCACCGAACCCATCCAATGTCTCGCCGGCGATTTTTCCAGCTCCACCATCGACTATAACCTGTGCTACCCGCCATTCGAGGAACTCGGGCCGAACGGAATCTCTGCGGACCCATTATTTTTGGATGCCGCCAAAGGAACTTTTTATCTGAACGAAGGCAGCCCGGCGATTGGAAGAGGCGCCATCGAATACGCCCCGAAACAGGACTTTTTCAATCGCCCGTTATTGGAAGAGATAGCCCCTGATTTAGGATGTTTCCCCTTCGATCCGGCGTTGCTCCAGCCTCAAGCCCGCCGGGATTGGTATTGTCAGTGGCCGTTCCTGTTCAGAGTACGACCCGATGATACACTGCCGGATTTTTGGAAGTTACCTGAATCCGGTCAATAATCATCTTTCAATGATGTGATCTATATGCACATCTTTTATCTACATCAATATTTTGCGACGCGCAATGGCAGTACGGGCACGCGCTCGTATGAGTTCGCCCGACATCTTGTGGACAAAGGTCACCGCGTCACGATGATAACCTCCGGGCTGGCCAACCGGGAATTCCCCGTGCCGGACGGCGATACATACGCCGAGTTCGAGATCGAAGGCATCCACGTCGTGGCCATTGCCGCGGCCTATAACGATCCGCACATTGGTACGGGCCTGAGCGGCTGGCGGCGGATGCTCAAATTCTATCAGTTCGCATGGTTAGCCGGGCGGGTTGGCAAGAAACTCCCGAAGCCGGATATTATCTTTGCCACGCATACGCCGCTAACCATCGGCCTGGCGGGTCTGAATCTCAGCCGGCATTTCGACGTACCATTCGTCTTCGAGGTGCGCGATCTCTGGCCCGATGCGCTCGTTAACGTCGGGGTGTTGAAGAATCCTCTGGCTATTGGTTGGCTGAAGCGTATGGCGAAGAAAATATACGCCGGGGCGGACCATATCATCGCGCTGTCGCCCGGCATGAAAGAAGGCATCGTCCGAACGGGTGTGCCGGCCGAGAAGGTGACAATGATCCCGAACGCCTGCGATTTGGATCTTTTCCGACCGGACCTGGATGGCCTGGCCGCACGGCGGAAGCTGGGATTGAATGGAGAATTTACGGCGATTTACTTCGGGGCCATGGGATTGGCCAACGGGCTTGAGTATGCGATTGAAGCGGCCCGAATCCTGGCCGAACGGGGCAAAGATCACATTACCCTGGTCCTCCTGGGCGGCGGCGGAAAAAAGGCCGAGCTGGAAAACCTGGTGCGCGAATACCATTTGAAGAATGTCGTCTTCAGCGATCCAGTTTACGGCAAGGCCGAGGTCGCCCGGATCGTTGCCGGGTGCCAGGCGTGCATGACCATCTTCCGGGCAAGCAACGAGAACACTTGGTCGCCCAACAAGCTGTTCGACGCCCTCGCAGCGGGCAAACCCGTGCTCATCAATGTCCCCGGCTGGCTGGGTGAAACGATAGAAAACAACCATTGCGGCCGGTGTCTCGGTCCCGACCGCCCGGAGGAGTTGGCCGATGCATTGGAAGAGCTTGCCGCCGACCAGAGATTATGCCGACGGATGGGCGAGAACGCGCGCGCGCTGGCCGAGCGAGAATTCGCCCGCGGCAAATTAGCCAACCGCCTCGAAAGCGTCCTGTTAGACGCTCTCAAATCAACCAGAAATTAAAGGAACATCTCACGCCCGACGCAAAACGAGATATGAGATACGAGATACGAAACACGAATCTGCCTTTTGTCAGTATCATCATGCCGATTCGTAACGAGGCCGGTTTTATCGAGCGGGCGATACGAAGCGTGCTGGACAACGACTATCCGCCCGAGAAAATGGAGGTCCTCGTCGTGGATGGAATGAGCGACGATGGAACAAGAGACATCGTCCGCCAACTATCCGAGGCGGATCCTCGCGTGAAAATGCTGGACAATCCCCGCCGGATCGTTCCCACCGCGATGAACATCGGCCTGAAAGTAGCGCGAGGTGACTTCTTTACACGAATCGACGGCCATGCCGAGATTCCAATCGATTTCATTGCCAAGTCGATTCGCTGTCTGCGCGAGCATCCGGACGCCTGGATCGCGGGCGGCTCGATCCGAACGATCGCAGAGACCTATACCGGCCGGGCAATTGCCTCAGCGATGCAGTCGCCCATCGGGGTGGGTAATTCGAGATTCCGACTGGGTCACTACGAAGGCTGGGTCGATACCCTCGCCTTCGGAACGCATCACAAATGGATCGTGGATAAAATCGGCGACTTCGATGAAGAGCTTGTGCGGAACCAGGATGATGAATTCAATCTGAGAGTTAATCTGGCGGGCGGGAAGATATGGATGTCGAAAGACATTCAAAGCACTTATTATTCGCGCAGCTCGTTGAGGAAACTATGGCGTCAATACTTTCAGTATGGCTTCTGGCGCATCAGGACGCTTCAAAAACACAAACGGCCGGCGGGCTTTAGACAATTAGCGCCCCTTTTGTTCGTTTCGTCCTTACTCCTGCTGGGATTGGCGGGCCTTGGATGGAAGCCATTTTGGATCGTGCTGGCGGTGGAATCAACCTTGTATCTGCTGGCGCTCGCGATAGGCGCTTTGGACGTCGCACGCAAGTCCGGCTGGCGATATGCCCCCCTCGCACCAGCCATCTTCGCGATATTGCATTTCGCCTATGGCTTCGGCTCGCTCTGGGGGATCGTCCGGTTTTCCGTCCTCAAACATCGCGGCGTGATAAAGCCCGAGGCCGCGCAGATGTCGAGGTAGCCAAGCGGCAATGAATCAAATCATTGAACAATATCAGCGTGAGTTTGCCCGTTTCTTCGGCGTCCGGTGGGCGTTTGCGTTTTGGAAAGGCCGAGTCGGTTTGTACGCCCTTCTTCGGGCACTCGACATCGCAGAGGGTGATGAGGTCATCCTGCCGGGCTATACCTGCGTGATGAACGTCAATCCGATCAAGTACCTCGGCGCCCAACCGATCTACGTCGATATCGAACACGACACATTTAATATCAACGTGAATCTTCTGAAAGAAAAGATCACAGACAACACCAAAGTCATCATCGCCCAGCACACTTACGGCTACCCCTGCGACATGGACACCATTATGGAGATCTCGGCAAGCCGCGGCATCCCCATCATCGAGGATTGCTGTCTGGCTCTCGGATCAAGATACAAAAACAAGATAGCGGGGACGTTCGGTAAGGCTGCATATTTTTCGTTCCAGTGGAATAAACCTTACACCACCGGTCTCGGAGGCATGGTCATCACAAACGACCGGGAAATAGCCAAGCGAATCGAATCGCTCCAAACGGATGAAATGTGTCCACCATCAAGCCCGGAGGTCTTCATGCTCCGACTGCAACTGATGGTTTACCGACTTCTGATTTACCCCAAAACAACCGCATTGGCGCAGAACATGTTCCGGTATCTGACAAAAAAAGGAGCCGTTGTCGGTTCCTCCAGCACAAGCGAATTTGAGCCGGTGAAGGCCGAGGACTTTTTCAAAGGCATAAGCACCGTTCAGGCGCGTTCGGGTTTGAGGCAGCTTCAAAAGATCGAACAAAACATGGCTCATCGCATACAAATGGCACAGCTCTACGACCGCCTTCTTGAAGAGAAGGGCTGGAGAGCAAGAGCATACGACGAGACCATAATGCAACCGGTCATGGTGAGGTATCCGTTGAGAATTGCGGAAAAGACCGAAGCGCTCGAGCAGGCCGCGAAAGCCGGCATCGAGCTGGGAAGCTGGTTCGAGTGTCCCCTGCACCCCATTGAAACACCGTTAGTATCCTACGACTATGAACCCGGCATGTGCCCCGAAGCGGAAAAGGCCGCCGGGCAGATCGTGAACCTCCCGCTGCACCCTCGAGCGAACGAAAAGATCGCCGAAAGAACCGTTCAATTCATCACCGGCTTTACCCAAGTATCCCCGAACCTATCTTTCGCATCGGCCTCATCTCATCCGTAAGGCAGACCAAAGGGGTCAGGTATTAAATCTTCTGATGAAGAGATAACTGTCGATATTTATATATCGACATCATCGGAACAACCATATAATACTACGTTCGTCACAAGTAAAGAATATCCACGGCGCTAACTGGAATCACATATGATTATCCGTAAAGAAACAGAGTCAGATATCGAGGCGATAACCGAGGTGACAAAAGCGGCCTTCGAAAACCATCCCTACAGTCAAAACACGGAACAATTCATCATAACAGCTTTGCGGGCCGCTGATGCACTGTCTGTTTCACTTGTCGCGGAGATGGATGGAAGCGTCGTGGGACACATCGCTTTTTCGCCCGTGACTATTTCAGACGGCAGCCGGGATTGGTACGGCCTCGGCCCTCTTTCCGTGTCTCCCGATTCTCAAAAACAAGGTATCGGCAAATCCCTCGTTCAAGAGGGTCTATCCTTGCTGAAAACATTAGGCGCCAAAGGCTGTCTTCTTGTGGGCGATCCCGACTATTACAAACGGTTCGGCTTCAAAAACTGTCCGGAATTAACCCTCGAAGGCGTTCCGCAAAGGAATTTTCTCGCCTTACCGTTTGATAAACACAACACCCAAGGCGCCGTGGTCTTTCACCCGGCCTTTTCCGCAAAAAGCGAACAAGAGGCGAATCCCGATATACAGGGATCAAAAGATCACCGGAAGATTTAATACTTGAACCCTTGGTTTATGTTGCCAAACGACTTCGCGGAAGTTCATGTTATTTCTATCAAACCGCAGTGACTTCGGGCGACAAAGGCCACGCCAGTCGCTTCGCTTGGTGTCATGGCCTTTGTAAACCCTTCGCTCACTGCTGACACACATCGCTCATTGGACCTATTTCTTCCTCTTGCCCATAGCCCTCGAAGGGCAAGGGAAAGAAATGTCTTTTTTTCCAAACAGACTCTGCAAAAGGAGGTCGGACGTGGTACGGTGATTCGTATCCTGTCATAGATGAATTGAGGGATTGAGAAGATGCTTCTGTTCTTTCCAATATCTTTCAAGTCTTCCATAAGAGACATTCTTTTCCATTGGCCTTCGTGAGCCATGGCCAATGGAAAGGAACGGCATTCACACGCGAAGGGAATCAGGCCCGAGCGCAGGGCCTGCCAGGCACATGACACCAAGCGCAGCGACTGGCAGGGGACTGGCCGCCCGGAGCCGGTGCGGTCGCACAAGAACAACCTCTCGACGACGCGAAGCATAAAAAAGAAATGCCTTATCGCAACCTACAGATTATTCAAGAGAGCTGATTTTTCTTCTGGCAATTCAGCGATTAATGTCGTATGATTGTATTGCAATTGGGAAGTAATATAGAGGTTACTGAACGTGAGATTCGGGAATGCTTGTGTAAAGATGGGAAGAATGAGAGCCGAAACACGGATTCCCGAGAAAACAGAGTTTTCTATATATCCTTACAAGTATATCTTGATATGGGATAGTACAGAAACTATAGGATATTATGTTGGGCGCTAACCTGGATAATTCATGAAACTCATAGTTTAACGTACTGCAGAAGAAAAAAAACGATAAACACGTAAAGTGACACACAGGCTTGATACAAGGCCACAAAAA
>Ga0272442_10008433_pt1 | contig 13063 bp, 5 predicted proteins | sample SSMForm2O_FD_200262 | JGI IMG/M metagenome (GOLD analysis project Ga0272442, IMG submission 200262) | Marine sediment archaeal communities from Little Sippewissett salt marsh, Falmouth, MA, United States - SSM-Form-2O | ecosystem: Environmental > Aquatic > Marine > Wetlands > Sediment ...
GCCTGAGTCGTGAGGCGCTTTCCACGTGGACTCAATGAGACTGTCCACGACTTCGGACAAGCCGGGGAAGTTGTCCGACCGGGCGTGATACTCAACCAGCCGGGCAGCGCGCTCCGCATTGAGTATTAGCCTGACAGCCAGATTAGCCATAGACTCGGCGGCTGTAAGGGGATCGAACGTGACGCCGGTTCGGATATTGAAGGTTTCGCGGCCGCGCTGATAGCCCACAGGACGCGGCGGAATAAGCTGTAATATGCGCTCCGGTATCGCCAAATCCTCAGGCTGTATAACGTTCAGCAAGGTGTGCAACGCATTGCGCTGATCCTCAGGTGAGGCGATCTCAATGATCGGCTGTCCATCACCCCGGACGGCGTAAGTGTAATACGCACCGCCCAGCATTTTGGCGGCAGCCTCCACCTGATACCGATGGAACATGTATACGGGAACCAGCACCTCCTCCAGAGTTGCCATAGGCTCTCCCAACCTGATATTGTTCTCAGAGAAGCGACTGAGAGCATGGGCGCGCACCACCATCATCCGCTTGAGTTCCTCCACAGGATCTGTCCCGTTGTCCCATAAATGCGCGAACGGATGCGCACCGCCAGCCGGTCGCGCGTCTCCGTCGGAGATCAGAACGTACCCACGCGCTATGGCGCTCTTCATGATCCCGTTTAGCTCCTCCGCCTCGTCCGCGCCGTCCGGGAAATCCTGATAGCCATACTCGATGGCAAACTTGTCCCACTCACCGACGCCGGTTTCGTATGCTTCGGACAGATCCAGCGTGCTATCGTCGTTGATCTTCACCAGCGGGTGCGGGTAGTCCATCACCGATGCGCGACCCGCAACGCTGGATACAAAGCTGTGAGTCAGGCCTAGGCTGTGACCGACTTCGTGGACGGATAATTGGCGAATGCGAGCCAGAGCCATTTTCTGCATTTCATCAGATGCCGGCTTACCTGATTCGTAAGGCGCAAGCAAGCCCTGAGCGATGAGAAAATCCTGCCGGACGCGCAGAGAGCCAATGGTGACGTGACCCTTGATGACCTCGCCGGTGCGCGGGTCTGTGACGCTGTCGCCGTATGACCATCCACGGCTGGAGCGGTGCACCCACTGGATCATGTTGTACCGCAAATCCATCGGATCGGCTCCCTCCGGAAGCAGTTTCGCCTGAAAAGCGTTCTTGTATCCAGCAGCCTCGAATGCCTGATTCCACCACTGCGCGCCCTCTAAGAGGGCTGAGCGGACGGGTTCCGGAGCGCCGCGATCGACGTAGTAAATTATCGGCTCCACCGGCTCACTGAGCGGCGCGCCGGGCGTCTTTTTCTTGAGCCGGTGTCGGCGGATGAAGCGATTTACGATGGGTTCACCAATGGGAGCGGCGAAGTCCATGTAGCTGTTGGCACCGAATCCCGACCGGGGATCGAACGCGCGAGGCTTATAATCGCTGTCTGAAAGCTGAACGAATGAGTGATGCTGTCGGACAGTGATGGCTTCAGGAGTCGGGACAACCTGCCTGACTAAAGAGCCGGGCGAATCTCCGGTAAAGGTTAGCGTGACCTCAACTTCGGTGTTCAGGGGAAAATTCGCAGTTCTGGGATAGTAAAAAGCGCACCTGGAATCGTCCAGTTTATATTCTCCCTGTTTCATGCGCTTCAGCGTTCCCGCTATGTTCTGAGCGTCCCGCAGGTAGAATTCGCTGGCGTCTACTAACACGCTTTCGCCGTCTTCCGCCGCGACCTCGAAGCCCCAAATTATGGAGCGGGCAAACGCCTCCTCAACGGATCGGCGCTCGTTAGGGTCATCGCTGATAGCTCGAAAGGAGTAGCTGGGCTGAATCATCAGCACCTTCGGGCCGCTTCGCTGGAACTCCACAATACACCTGTTTCCCAGCCTCCCCCGATCCAGACCGATGTCATTCGATCCCACGCCAGCAGGCAGGGAGCTTACGTAAAGAAGCTCAGTCTCCCATCGGTCGATCTCAAGCCAGATTTTGCCTTTTTTGTCATCCCGATACAGCGTCAGGAAGCCGGGAAGCTTCTCCATATCAGCCGTTTTCTCCGCAATGGTGGGAAGCGGCTTATCTTCGCTGTTTTCCTGTGCGGATGCATCCGGGCACATGAAAATCGAAGTAGATAATGCACATAAAAGAACCACGAAAAATATAACTGCCAGGATTGTGCTCAGAGTTATCATTTTTCCTCCTGAATTGGAAACCAAGATGCAGAAAATGGAACCGCTAATTACGCGAATTAACGCTAATGCGAAATCAAGAGAAAGCCGGAATATTAGCTACCGATTGGCACGGATATAATTATGCAGGCAGGATGCCTGCGCTCCCAGGGTTTGTCTATCATCGGTTAGTATCTCATAAAAGGAATTATAATTCAACTATATTTTTATGCGTTAAATTTTTGTGTGCTAACGCACCACTGTAAGTTTCCGCACGGCGGCGAAATCGCCTGCCTGTATGCTGTAGAAGTATATTCCGCTTGCTACAGGGACGCCGGAATCGTTTCTGCCATCCCAGTATGCTGCCCTCTCCCGACTTGCATAAATACCGGCGAGTCTGTGGCCTATGTCGAATTCACGAACTATCTCGCCCCTTGTGCTGTAAATACGGATAGTGACGTCGCTGTCACGCTTCAACTGATACGGTATCCATGTCTCAGGATTGAACGGGTTGGGGAAGTTTTGCAGTAAACTGCTGGATGCCGGAATCCCTTCGTCCCCCTGTCTGTATGCTGAACTGGTTAGGCCAACCACCTGACGCAGTATGGCTATGGCATCGTCCGATCCGACCTGGCCGTCGTCGTTCATGTCCGCAGCCCATTTCTGGTGATCGTCAGGCTCTATCATTCCTATCGTTATATTAAGTATCATAGCGGCGTCGTCGGATTGAATTTCGCCGTCGCTGTTTACGTCCCCCTTGACGCCAACTGGCTCTTTGCTCTGTGCAGTATCGGCAAGAATAATGGGAACTGTATCCGGCATCGTGACATCAATACCATTTTCGGTGTATATGGAATACAGCGCACCGGCCCGGCTATAGCCATTGTCCACCCAGCGATCCCATAGCCACAAAATATCAGCGGGGCTGTATTTTAGCATCAGATCCCATAATTCCATGAACCTGCCGTCCATTCCGTCGTCGTCGGCTCCGGGGGATCCGTCCTGGCTGCGGGCTGTGTCGGCTATGTCCCATAGAATACTGGCGACCGCTCCCTCGACTAGCTCCCCGCGGGTGTTGCGCCCTCGGCCATTGGCATCGCCCGTCCACCAATCGTTACTCTCGATGTTGGGCGTGTTCGAGTTGGCATAAGCCGTCAGATTATACGCGTTATCGTCCACCAGAGCCTCGAAAAACTCCGCCCAACCCTCCTCTATAGCGAAGCCGGGATCCGAAATTGTGATTATGGAATGTGTGCCCTGAAACGAACTGTGGGGGAGAATATGAGCGTTGTATTTATACATCGCCGTCATAACCGCGTGACCGTATTCGTGCAGAAGCATCCGCCTGTGCCACTCCCAGCCGGCGGGAACCTGAATATGTTCCTCATACACCGTACCGCTGATCATATAGTGACGAGACGCATACTGAGGGTGCTGTCCATGCGGCCATTTTACGTCTATCACGCCCCTGTGCCAGTTCACAGCGCTCTGTAGATAATCATGCACATCCATTATACAATTGAAGATATGCCCGATGCCGCGATGCTGGTTGCGGACGTCCAGACAGTAATCGCCGTTGATCTGTCCATCGGCTGCATTGTGTATGTTGAGCAATTCAAATCTGTGCGGGACGCTCTCTCCGTTCATGACCCTGAGAACGTCGTTCTCGAAAGATATTGCTAACTGGATATTGCGCCCTGTGCTGCTGACATTTTCAAAGGAATAAAACCCGTCATCGCCGGTATAGACGCTCTCTATCTTCTGAATGCCGTCCAAAAGCTCTACAGCGACCCGCCGGATAGGAACTTCGGCGGACAAATTATCGTCGTAATAGGTGATATGTCCGCCTATGGATACTGTGCCACCGACTGCCGGTTGATCAGCAGGGGGAGCAAGCGTCTGCGGCCTTCGACTTACGGTGAGGAATGACGCATTATCTCGCACCTGAGAATGTGTATTCCCCGCCACAAGATAGGTGAAGAAATGCTCCGCGCGTCGCCCACCGTCCGAAAGCTGGAAATAAACAGTGGCCTGAAGCGCATAGCTGCCCTCCTCCAGAATCGCTATATCCGCCGTATATCGTCGGGATGTGCCCATGATAAGGCGTTGGCGTGGAAAGACGCTTTGCCCCGATATCGCGATGCCCGCCGGCGCTTTGATCTGGATAGTCGCGCTCTCGCAATCACCGGATACAGCCGTTAGATCCAGACTCAATCTGGCTTGCTGACCTACCAGCGGGACAGGTGAAATATTCAGCTTTCCGTGGAAGAAATAGCGCCGCGTTCGGTCTGATTCGTATGCAAAAGCTGATGTTGCTATAAATATTAACAGGGAAAGTATAATGACGGCGGGACTTCGCTTCATGGCTGACTCCACAGTTCGACGGTTCAGCCATCCGTTTTCGCTCGATGATCTCCTGCTTCGATCGCTCTATTCCGGATCGCCTACCCTTTTCCGCAGAGAACAACCAAGGCCCTGGTGGAATACTCTGTAATTATTTGCTCGTTGAAAACTCCAATCCTATATATCGGAAGAAAACGCGAAAACCTGAAGGAAAATTTGGGTAAAGGTGCGTTTATAGTATGCAGGGAAAGGGGCGAATACAAGATTCGCCCATACGGAGGAGCTTACAGGAGGAGCTTACAGGAGGAACTTATAGGAGCAGCTTATAAATAGCGGGCTTTCCCTCTGGAGAAATACTTCATGCTTGACATAAGCTGACTTTTCTGATAATATCTATTTGAGATTCTATGGGGGATGCTGGTTTTGACGGAGTGATATTTGGTGTTAAGAGCAGCAGTTTTTCTTACAGTTTTTTTGGTGTTTTTATCTATCTTCACAGGTTGCGTTGAAAGTCTGGAAATCAAGCTTATCTCACCTATAGGCGCAGCCACAAGGTCCATTGTTCCCGGCTGGGGGCAAATTTATACACAAAATAAACTGAAAGGTGCTATTATATTTTTGTCTGTTGGGGTCCTTGCAGGCAGCGGAATTCGCTCAGATGCTATCTATCGAGATATTTATGATAATGACTATAAAGCTGCGATTTTAACTGATTCTGGTCAGGCCGATTATTACTTCGATAGATCGAACCAATACTATAAGCTCAGTCGTTTTCTTCTTTATGCCGCCGCCGGTATATGGGCCTACAGCATCATAGATGCCTACGTGGATGCCCATCTTTATAATGCTCAACAGCAGGCGGAGATGCTTGAAATAGATGACGAAGGGCTTCTGGAATTAAAATCAGATGATGAATTAAGTCAGGCGATCGATCTGAAAGAGGGTTACTTGTTTTCCTTGAGCAGAATGGGAAATTTTAAGAGGTGATCAAAATTGTATCGTAGCTGTTTTATGCTCTCTACTTTCTTGCTTTTAATTATCCTGTTATCAGGATGTGGAGATGTGGAACCAATAACTAAGCCGCCAGACCCTGAGGTCGCGGAGATCAACTCTGTCCTCAAAGATAGATTCAAACGAGGTCTGGAAACAGAAGACTTAGATCTATATATGTCGTCCTTCTGGAAAGAGGGATATTTTTACTGGTCTGATATGGCAACCGACGATAACGTAGGGGATGACGTAGTTTTTGAAGATTGGGAACAGGAAAGAGAAAGCGCAATAAATATATTTGAGGAATATCGAAATATCGAGCTTGAGATGTCGGAACCGCCGGACGTCAACATCCTGAACGAAGAAAGAACAGCAGCGGAAGTAAGGAATCACTACAAAGTTCAATTCTACGTTCCTGAGGGAACATCGCTGCCAGGTGGCTATGAAGCCTATTACGCTGAAGGCGATAATATCTTTAGGTTCGACTTCAAGGATAGCGGTGCTGGAAAGCAAGAGTGGCGAATCACTGAGTGGCGACAGCACGAATTTAATGAGCAAGAAATAATGGACGCCTGGGAACTGCAATGAGCTAAGGGGTGCGCGTGCGGAAAGTTTCTTTACGCAAATATACAGTTTTCTTCTTGATTGTATGTTTGTGTTATTATACGATAGCTGTTGCCGATGAAACGGATAAGATAGAGCAAACGGATCTTCCGGTATATATAATCGAGCCGGGAGATCAGCTTCTTATCACAGTGGCTGGATATGAGACGGAGCTAACAACTCCGGCCATAGTCCGCCCCGATGGGATGCTCGCATATCCGCGAATTGGCGATATTAGGGCCGCCGGGCTATCCCTGTCTCAGCTCTCCCACACTATCAGAACGAAGCTTCTGAAACTGGATTACTACGTAGACCCCCAGGTGACTGTGCAGCTCAAGGAGTCCAGTGGCGAAATAATATACATTGCCGGGGATGTGGAAGTTCCGGGACAAAAAATATTTCCAAGACCTGTGAACATCATCGAAGCTCTAGCGGCAGCCGGGTGGTATAGTTATACGGCTGACCTCGCCAATGCCAGGCTTATCAGGACCAAAGGGAAGCAAAAAGAAGTCATACCCGTCGATCTTAGACCGTTATCAGAAACGGATAACGCGGCTCAGGACATCGCCAAAGCTCAACTGCTGAGCGATAAATACATGCTGGAGGACGGCGCTGTTCTTGTGATTCCATCCTCTATCAAATCGGAACGGATAAACGTAATCGGATATGTCCATACGCCCGGTCAATATCGACTGACGTCCGCTGTTAGTATCGTGGGAGCTTTAGCTCTCGGCGGAGGGCCGGTTGAGAGAACTGCTAACTTGAGGAATATCAAAATCATCAGGACAGACGGCAGTTTGATTACAGTTGATGCTGCGCGCATGTGGGACGAAACAAAGCATCCAGTCGCTGATTCGGAATCTCACCAGATCGAGAATGGGGCAAATATGGTTTATCCCGGCGATAGCGTGATTGTGCTGGAAAAAGGCAGGATAAACATTCTCGGCAGTGTGCAAAATCAGGGGCAGTTCGCCGTTGATGGTAAGATCAGCATAATGGAAGCCCTTGCTATGTCTGGAATTGCTGATAACGCAAATCTGAAAAAGCTCAGGATCGTTAGGAGCAACGGCGAGGAACTGATCGTTGACGCATCAAAGATATGGAAGCAGCGGGGGCAGGAATTTGAAGAAACATTGACCGCAGGCGATACATTGATTGTTCCCAGATCTTTCGCGATCAATTGGGGCGCTGTTAGTACTGTTGTGCTGATTCTCAGCACCTTGTATGCCATATTCAAGTAGAGGATATTCTATGGCAGAGAGGGAAGTTCACCTACGCGATTATTTCGCGATTATTCGTAAACATAATTTCATTGTTGTTGCCAGTTTTCTTCTGGTCTTTGGCTCGGCTTTGATTGTAAGTCTTTACATGCCCAGAGTGTATGAGTCCGCCGCCATGATGGAAGTCCAGCCTACAACATCGTCGGGATTGTCCAGCCTGATGCAGAATGTTATGTCGCGTGGCGTAGATCAGATCTCCATGGAAACAATTTGCAGGCGGTTTACCAGCCGAACGCTTCTGTCTGAGACGATTCGGAATCTCAAGAGGCGTGTGCCGGATATGGATGGCTATCTTGATACGCCTGAAGCTCTTGCTCCCAGGATTGAGGCGAGGATCGTTCCCGATACCAGAATGATCGAAGTTGCGGTCAGAATGAGGCGGGACGAAGGGGGTTCGCAGAGCGCGGCCAGAATTGCCAACGAACTGGTCTCCGTTATGCAGGCTCACCGGAGCGAGAAAACTGATGCAGAGATGGAAAGAAGACAGGATTTTATCGACGGTAAACTTGATGACGCTGTATCCCGGATACATGACAGTGATGATAAGATAAGACAGTTCGTGAAAGATAGCGGTGACGCGCTCGTCTGGTCAACCTACGCCAACTACCTCATGGCAAGGCTCGCAAACCTTGTGAAACTCAAGGAGGAAAGCAGCGTATTACTGATCGCCGAACAGGAGAAACTGGATGATCTAAAAATAAGGTTGGCGGATGAACCGGAATGGGTGGAAAATTCCAGGACCTACTCAAAAGACCCGCTGTGGGAAAAAGGCAGGACGGATCTGCTTGATCTGAGAAGGATGCTTGCGTCAAAGCTTTCTAAATACGGAAAGAATAATTTTGAGGTAAAAGTGCTTGAAGCCCAGGTCAAGTCCGTTGAGGAGGAAATGGAAGGCGTAGCTCAAGAGGCAATATCCCCGTCCGCCAGAACTGAATCCCGCAATCTTACATACCAGACCCTGATAAACCAAGTTGTGGAAGCTGAATTGAACCTGATCGCATACCAGGCGCAAAGCGAGATGGTTGATCAAAAGGTGGATGAACTGACCAAAGAAAAAGACCAGATATTCTCAGAGATGCCGGAAAATAAATTCCAACTGGATAAAATGCGCCGTGAAATAGGCTACGAAGTTGGGGCCTATAGGACACTCCTTGAGAAAAAGCTTGAGGCGGAGATCTGGGCCAGCGAAAATAGCGGCAACGATAACCGCAGAATAAGAGGCGGGATCGAAATTGTGGATATAGCACAGGCGGGAAGCCGCCCTGTAAGCCCAAGAGTCCGATTCATCGGAGCTATCGCTGGTTTGATCGGGCTGATGGTAGGGCTGGCGATGGCGTTTCTGGCGGAATACTTCGAGAATACGTATCAATCCCCTGAGGAAGCCAAAGAAGAGTTGGAAGTTCCTTTGCTGGGGATAATCCCTCTGCTGAAAGAACAGCAGCCCGGAGCGGTTGCGCTTCCGGTGATAAAATCGCCCATGTCCGCTGAAGCGGAAAGCTTCAGGACGATAATCACTAATATTGAATTTTCCAGCCCTGAAAAGCCTTATTCTTCCCTTATGATAACCAGCAGCAGCGCCGGTGAGGGAAAGTCCTTCGCGGCTGCGAATTTGGCTCTGGCTCTGGCGCAGACAAAAAAGCGGGTTGTACTGGTGGATTGCGACATGCGTAAAGCGATTCAGCATAAGATATTTGGTCTGGAAAATCAGGCGGGCCTCGCTAATTTACTTGTAGGGAACGCGGATCTGGAGTCAGTCTTACAGGATACTGATACTCCGAATCTGAAATTGTTAAGCTGCGGGCCAACACCGCCTAATCCTGTGGAGCTTCTCAAATCACAGAGAATGGATGAGGTTCTGGACAAATTACGGTCGTCTTTTGACGCTCTTATATTTGATAGTCCGCCGGTTCTTCCTGTGGCAGACTCACTAATTCTGGCGTCGAAGCTGGATGGCATTTTGTTTGTGGCTGATCTGGATCATACTCCCCGAGATTTGATCCGACGCGCTCAGGAACAGCTCAGTAAATTGGACGTTCCGTTGCTTGGTTTGATCTGTAATAAGGTTGGTACATCAAGATCTAGCCCTTATTATCGCTAAACTTTTGCATTTTGTATTTGCCTTTTTCATTTTTGAGCAAAATGGTGTTCAGAAAACCCACGGAAATCATAGCGATTTTCATAAGAGAGAAAAAAAACCTCTTGACATGATAATGTAGAAATGGTATCTTATGTTAGTATTTTTGGAAAGATGATCTAAGCTGGTTTGGTATTAGATTTTGATTTTGAGGTTGATAGTTTTTTGATGTTCTACTTTATTCCCCCAATGATAAGCTTTCAATAGTTACAGCAGGTTATGTTTGCGAGATGGGTCGCCGGAGTACATTAACTGGCGGAACGTCCTCAAGCCAGGAGGTATATTATAAGAGGGCGTTGAAATGGCATTCGTGCTTTTGTGGTGCTTTTGGTGATTTAATAGCAGATTGTTTCTGCCATCTCAAGGCTAATAGGAAATGGGTTCGGATAAATAGGTTTGAGAAAAATTTATTTCTCATAATCTCATTTAAGGAGGCTAAGCGTCAAGGAGGCTAAACGATGAAATTTTCACGAACCACCCTTTGTTATTCTCTTCTTGCAGCCGTTATTCTAGCATCTTGGGTTATGCTAAGTGGCTGCGCACCTATCGGGAGTGGTGGACCAACTCAGCCGCTGCTGCCACAGCTTTCGGCAGAGGAGAAATTCTCTGACCGATTCCAGGTTGAAGAAGAACCCCAGTTCTTCTATGACCTATTCGGTAGGGAACTACTGGAAGGGAATGAAATCCATCAGTACGTAGAGGAGAAAGAATTCGACGCTGATGGAAACCTGATCATTGGTCGGACTGGCACATTGGACAGTGTTCGTTTTACCAGTCAGTTAGACCGCACAATACTTACAGAGGACACGTATCGCGGACGCCATACAGAGTTCGCTATCGGTGACCATCTTACAATCAAGGATACTACCCTGTGGCCTATGGCGTATATCATGCGCAAGACAGAATTTGATGGCTTCCGCTGGGACATATCCTTTTCACAGAGCAAGCATCTGTTCAGCTTCCTCAATTCTCGTATATCGAACCCGGTTTACGGTGCAGACGTGGTCGCCGCTAACACTCTGGCTCCCACTATTGGACGTCGTAACGCCGATGAGTTCATAGAGAATAAGCGTCTGGTAGGTTTCAGAGGACAGGCAATGCTGGGTGATATCCTCCGGTTCGGCTTTACATATATAAATATGCACAAGGAACATCCGCAGCGCCTGGATAATCCGTGGTCAGGAACTGTTGCCAATACGCCGCCGAATCAGATCGCACTAATCTTCAGAGATAACTCACCAGAAGATTACCTATCCGAGGATATGAACGGAGCGAAGGTGAAGTGGGTAAGATTCAAAATACGTACTTATGATCCGGATGCTCTGTCTGAACAGACAATAACGGTTGAAAAGAGAGCGGATGATCCCACCGCGTTCACTCCCACTGAGCTTCCAGTGCCCGATCCCTACAGCAAGGGCGGCGAGATGGACGATTCCGGACAGTTCAGAGCTGCCGATGGTTTCGACTCCTTCCAGTGCGTGCTGGATATGTCGGCTCCCGGCGTGGATACCAACGGAATGGATGTTGAGCCTATCGATCCGAGAACCGTAAAGTCTGTAAAAATAGACATGAGAGTAAAGGGCGACTACTGGGTCGAGGTTCTGGGATACAGCGACAAGAATATAGGCGCTATAGAAGATCCATGGCCCAAGAACGAAACAGGCATTATAAACATGCCTTTCCGGGATGTTGTAGAAGCCCCGGGTAATAATATTGAAGATCAAAATGAAGAGAAAACCATAACATACGAATATGGCGCCGCTCGCGGTACAGTGCTCTGGGGCGTAGATGTAGAAGGCTCCGTTCCTTATCTTGGTTACGTTCAGGCTCAGTACGCTGAAAACCCCAAGTATAAGCAGTATCCCACCATTCCGGAAGATCAGATTGGCTACTCCCAGTTGGCAGCAGACAATCCGGATGACCCTGAAGCAAGAACATTCTCAGAGGTTGAGGGAGAGAGATTTGAGGCAAAGCTGGCCGGGGATAATAGTGACGGTCGCGACAAAGCGTGGTTCATTAATATGAAGCAGCGTTTTGGGAAGTTCTTCCTGGAAGAGTCTTTCTTCTCCGTAGATCCCGGCTGGACTACCACCTATCCCGGATGGGGTGCTAACACTGATCGTGACGAGACTTATACGATTCCACGAACGACGGAAGCTACCGATGGTTCCCCGTGGGACGATGAGGATTATACATTAGTGGAAGACGACGACGATGACGACGACTTCCCAGATGACGATGACTTTGATGGCGTTCTGCCCCGTGCAGACGACAGAGACTTGAACGGCATACTTGACTATCAGGAAGACTTCCTGATATTTGAAGCCGATCCCCCGATATTCGAGCAGACCGATGACCTCAACAACAACAGGGTTCTCGATAATCTGGAGGATGATTACGATCCTGACTACAAGTATGGAGCAGATGTAAGCGGTTACCATATCGCCGGCAGCTATGACATACTTGCCAATATGACCATGAAACTGGGCTGGCTGAATCAGGACGAGATCTCCAGCGCCCGCAGAGCTGACACCAAGTATGTCCAGCTTAGCTATGAACGTGATATTCCGAACTTCGGTACGCTGTTGTTCCAGAACAGACTGGTGAAGGTTAAGGATAATATCATCGACTACGCGATCACTCTCCGGATCTATGAAACAGAGGCATCAGAAGTAAGAGACGAACTTGACTTCTACGACGCTCTGTATAACACCTCAACTCTTCAGCTTATGTATACAGGTGTTCCACGACTGAAACTGATTACCAAGTATCTGTTCAGCATCGAGAAACACTATGAGCCTGAGGTAGAGGATAAGATCCGACCTGATGATCCACTCACTGATGGAATTGATGAAGCCATTGACTTCATGCTCATGGATGAGCAGTTGCGTGAACGTCGTGACAGGAGAGAGTATCCGTTCAACGGTATGGATCCTGTTCTCGCCTTTGATCAATCCAACTGGATTCCAAGAAGATACAAAGATACGTCAGTGAAGTTCAACACGTTTATCTTTAAGAGCAGCTACGAGATACCTATTGGTAAACTTCCGGTGGTCAGGTGGTTTGGTGAGGATATAACCATTACACCTATGATCAAGTGGATCTATGAGAAGAACTGGGACAGAGATTGGCTTGACGAGGAAGGAAAGCCGAACCTCGATCCCACGAAGATTGCACCATCGGACTACGAGAGTGAAGAGTATCTAAGGTTCAACCAGAATACTCGTGAAACTGTAGGCCTGGTAAGACTGGACTACGCGTTTACTCCAAGCCTGAACATCCTGGGCGGTTTCCAGTATAGAAAACTGACCAACAAGGATGATGGTTTCAAGAATGACTTCCTGGCTCCTTGGGGCGATGCCGCAAGAACACCTATCCGCTGGCGAGGCGACGTAAAGACGCGGATCTGGGCGCTTCAGGCTATCAACCAAGGTGAATGGCTGGGCTTCAATATCCGAATCCTGGTGGGCTTCGCGCGGAGAGAAAATCTCCCGGTGATTCTACCGACTGGTGAGGAAAGACCAGCAAGTACCAGTATGGAAAC
>Ga0272442_10008434_pt1 | contig 13060 bp, 15 predicted proteins | sample SSMForm2O_FD_200262 | JGI IMG/M metagenome (GOLD analysis project Ga0272442, IMG submission 200262) | Marine sediment archaeal communities from Little Sippewissett salt marsh, Falmouth, MA, United States - SSM-Form-2O | ecosystem: Environmental > Aquatic > Marine > Wetlands > Sediment ...
TGGCAAGGTAGAAAGCTTCAAGTTCACGACGCGCAAATCCTGAGGAATGAGGCGTATCCCGATGCGCTTCGCTCTCGCGGATAGATTCGGCTTTCACCCTTTACCCTTCACTGCGCCGAAGGCTTGTGACGGTGAGTCTTATATACGTATGCATACGTCGTAATGACGAGGGATGCAGCGAAAGGCAGAAGTTGGACTTTTTACGAAGCCAGCAGTATCGAATACACAACAGGCGGTTGTATACCGCATTCGGAGAATAACCAGATGGCAAAGAAGGTAAAATCGATAGTAATTACGGGGAACGGAACAAACTGTGAAATGGAGATGGCCCATGCCTGCAGGCTTGCCGGTTCCGATGCAGTGGATATCGTTCACATAAGCGAATTGCTCAGCGGACGAAAACGACTGGACGAGTATCATTTTCTGAATCTCCCCGGCGGATTCCTGGACGGCGACGATATGGGGGGTGCAAAAGCGGGGGCCAACAGAATGATTCATGCCAGGGTGCAAGATGCGGGCAGTAAACTCCATGATCAATTCCTCAAGTTTATCGGGGACGGAAAGCTCGTGCTCGGTGTGTGCAACGGCTTCCAGCTCATGGTTAAGCTGGGGGCATTGCCGGCTGCGGACGGTGATTATAAGCGGCAATCCGTAACTCTGACGTTTAATGATTCTGGACGGTTTGAAGACCGATGGGTCTATATGAAGGTAAACGAGCAATCTCCCTGTATCTTTACGCGAAACCTGCGCGGGGTCTATCTGCCCGTCCGGCACGGCGAGGGAAAGATCGTGACCGAAAACAAGACCGTGTTACGGACCCTGCATGCGCAGCAACAGATTGTGCTGCAATACAGTACCGCGGATTACAGTGTGCCGACCATGGAGTATCCCCTAAATCCCAACGGTTCCGTCGACGCCATTGCCGGTATCTGCGACAAAACAGGCAGGCTTTTTGGGTTGATGCCGCACCCCGAAGGCTATTTGCACTACACGAATCACCCACGTTGGACGAGAGAAACGCTTCCCGACGAGGGTATGGGGCTCGTTATCTTCAAGAATGCCATCGATTTTATCAGAAGCGAAGATATATAGATTATCGCTACTGCCCCGAAAAAAAGCCCCGCCCATCGGGCGGGGCCTTTGATGGCTGTTGTCATTATTATCAGGCAGTGGTACCGAAGATGCGATCCAGATGTGCTTTATCGGGTACTTTACTCTGGGTCATTTTACTGATGAGCAGGTACACACAAAGGGCGATAATAAATGACGGTATGATCTCATGAATGTTTTTCAAGCCAGGTACGGTAAATCGGAATCCCAGCCTCCAGATGAGGCAGCTTGCAATACCGGCCAGCATGGACCAGAAGGCACCGTGCCCTGTGCCCCAGCGGAGATAGAGTCCACCGAAGATTGCCGGGAAAAAACTTGATGCGAATACAGCACCGGCAAAGGCCGTCAGTTCTACAATGTTCATTGGTGGATGGACGGTGAGAAGAAATACAATGAAACAGTAGACGACAATGGTGACTTTTGTCCTGAAGACGGTCTGCGGCGGTGTCATGGGGCGGTACAGTGACCACATGTCACCGATAAAAGCCGTGCCCACGATGAGCATCACCGATGCAAGGGATGACATGCCAGCGGCGAACAAACCGGCAAGACAGATTCCGCTGACCCAGGGATTCCCGAATTTCGCCAGCATGAACCCGATCACCTGGTCGGTGTGTTTCACCAAATAGGCCGCTTCCTCCTCGCTTGCCATTCCATGAACGAGCGCACCCAGTCCCATGACACAGATAAGAGAGACTCCCAGAAAAATCGGTGTCGCGATCATGGCGAATTTCATGCTCTTGGCATTGTCAACGGAATAAAACCTGATAAGACACCGGGGTTCGGCAATCTGCTTCATACCTACCGCAAGCCCGATGCCGAGAATATACAGAAATGAAACCAGGGAACAGAAGGTGACCAACCCATCGCCCATGGGCTTTCCCGCTTTGGTGACATGGGTCACATGCGAGATGCTCGTCATGAGGTCTCCCCACCCCCCGACATACATGGCCGGAAGCATGACCATGATAATGGCGACAAAGAACATCATCAGTCCCTGGATCGCATCCGTCCACAGCACACTGTACATGCCGCCCCATACGGTGTATGCACAGGTGATGAATACAATCAGGAATGCACCCCAGACATAGGGTACGTGCAGGACGGAATCCAAAAGGTGGGCACATCCCTTGGCAATTCCGACCATGTACCACAGCGTTGCAAATATAATCACGAACGCGGCGAAAGCTCGCATGATTTTCGAGAGCGAACTCTTGTAGCGATAGTCAAAATAATCAGGAATCGTGACCGAATTCAAGGATGCCGTCTGGTTTCGCATGCGTGGGCCCAGAAGAAGCCACGAGATCATGCAAAATACCGTCCAGAACAAACCGACCCACGCCCAGCAGAGACCGGCATTGAAGGCCTTGCCTGCTTGGCCGATGTAAGTATTAGTACTGATAAAGGTTGAGAAAAATGCGAGAGAAACGACCCAGCCGGGGATCTCTCTTTTCGCAATGTAGTATTCCGAGACGCCTTCGGCGGCTTTTTTCTTAAACCACCAACCGATGTAAAGACACATTGCAACATATATGAATATGAGCAACAAAGTGACCCAGTTTTGGGCGAGATAATTCATGAACTCCCTCCTTCATGCTATCATCGTCAAAGTGAATACACGCAAAAAACTCCCAAGTATATAATATTAGTATCAAACACCAGGCTGATATTTCGAAGGCTCTGTTTCTTCGTCGCCTTCTTTGTTAATGTAAACGTTCATTCGGAAAACGATCACCGCATTGACAATAACCAAGACGGCGATTCCCCAGTACGCCACAGATGTCAAAAAATCCATACCTTTCTACTACCTCCCTCTCTTGATTTTCAAAGTACAAAGCCTACCGTCGTCGGGTAGCAACCTTACCCAAAAGCGGGGTTACCATGAATTGTGCTAATAGGCAAGACCATATATTACACGGCATGCGGGGGATTTGTATCGGCATGATACCAGGGACGCGGATGAAATTCCGGTGTGTCCGGGGGGGAGGGGGGCGAAATCGAAGCAGCTTCGGTTACATAGATCACAGGGAGTGCCCAATACCATGCCATGACGGCACGACGGGTGTTCCACGAAAAAATTATGCCCGTCGGCCGTATCCGGTCATGTGATTACGGTATGGTAGGACCATTGCCGTCATGCTAAGACCTGTCCGAACAAATAATCCCCTCACGCAATAAGGAATCAATGTCTTCCGGTGTATATCCCAGAATATTCCGCATGACGGTTTCGGAGTGTTCCCCCAGTCGCGGAGCCGGTGCATAGACTTCTCCCGGAGTTTCGGAAAGATGAAGTGGCGAGCCGGCAATACGCATTGGTCCGACGCCTGGTTGATCAATGTTTACCAGCATTTTACGGTACGTGATATGCGGATCGTTGCAGATATCCTTTAATGTATTGATTGGCGAGTAGGGCAGGCCTGCCTCGTCAAATATGTGTGACCATTCCTCCGTGGTTTTCTTTTTCAATTCTTCATCAAGTATCGACGTAAGTTCGCCTTTATGTTTCGTTCTCAGAGGATTTGATCTGAATCGGGGATCGTCGGTGAGATCCTCGCGTTCAAGGACCTTGCAGAATGTTGCCCAGAGGGTATCGTTGCCGATAGGGGTGATGATCCAGGAATCCCGGGTTCGAAAGCCCTGAAACGGAGTAATAGAGGGATGGGCACTACCCAGCGGGTCGGGGACCGTGCCCTCAATAGTATACCGCGCCACGGCATTTTCCAGCACGCAGAAAAGGCCGTCTACCATGGCCCCGTCATGATGCTGTCCCCGCCCGGTTTTTTGCCGGTAATAGAGGGCTGCCAGTATGGAGATAACCGCCTGGTGCCCGGCAAATATATCTCCCACCGACGAACCGACTCTGCACGGAGGCCCCCCTTCCGGACCGGTGATGCTCATCAGGCCGCTATAGCCCTGAGCAACCATGTCGTAGGCCGGTCGGGTATCGTAACCCGGAAGCGTATTGTGCCCGAACCCGCATATTGACGCATAGATAATGCCCGGGTTTATCTTCTGAATTTCCTGCCAGCTGAAGCCCATTTTTCGCATCGTTGTCGGGCGAAAATTTTCGACCAGAACGTCAGACACGCGGATCAGCTCACGCAGGATCTGTTTGCCCTTTTCATGTTTCAGATCCAGCACCATACTTTTCTTGTTACGGTTAAGACTGATAAAATATCCGCTCCGATTTTTATCCTGGGTACCCACAAAGGGTCCGAATTCACGGGAATCATCTCCGTGGGGCGGCTCGATGTGGATCACCTCGGCGCCGAGGTCTGCTAAAAACATCGTACATGTCGGTGCAGCCAGTACATGGCTGAGATCTACAACCCGTATACCTTCCAAGGCCCTACTCATATTATCTCCCTCCTATTCATGTCGAGTCAATTTGATGGTGTGATGTCACCTGCTCATGAAATGGGCATTACGTAGTACACCTGCATGAAAGTTGTCAAATATTATGTGCGGTCTGTCATAATATTCAGCAAAGCGATCAGATGCACTCTGTGGGCAAACGTCTGATCGTGCATGCCGGGGTGCCGCATCTGAGTGACTACCCCTGACGATGGTGACGGACGCAGTTGTCTTGATGTGTGTATCAGACAAATTCCGATAGCAATGCCTTGTCATTCCTGATATACGAAGAACCCGTTTCTTATAATGCAACGATGGAACTTCTGAACAAAATATCGGAGGAGAGCCGATTGCAGCATGCAACGTCTGGGCATAATATTGTGCTTCTACATGCAGACGAAATTCGGGTCATGCTCGAATACCGGAGTGTGGGATAATTACAATATTATTGAAATGAGGACATAGGTATGCGGTATGAAGAGGAAAGAAAGTTAGTAGAGCGTATGCTAAAGAGCGAAGATACCATTCGTGAGCATGGTATGACACGAGGTGTCAAACGAGAGCGGACTGAAGCATAACGAACATCGGCTGAGTTGTTGAAAGTGGTGTACCCATAGTTGGAAAAGGCAACTTCGGATGAATGTGTTCGCAGTCCTTCAGGCATTTGGGTGAAGAAACGCACGGTGAACGGTCATGCCAACATATTACAATAAGCCGGCCTGATAATTATTGTTCTAGGGAACTGCATCCTATGATGACGGAAAAAGACTTTGAACTGGTACGCGGGATGATTGAAGGCTTTGAATCGATAAAGGCGAAGGCGGCGAAACGATCGAAAAATCGAACCCCGGACCAAACGTTGTCCACCGGTGAGGACTGCGCGGGAGAGGTACCCAAGTAATATCAAATGACAAGAAATTGTGCGCCATGTGTTGGGTGGCCTTGTTCTCACGGATGTTATGCTGATAAAGACTGACACCCGCAGACACAATTGACATAAGCGCATGCGAGTGCATATATATGTACGGCGTAAATTTCGAGGAAGGGAACGCACATATGTGCGCGTCGCAACAGCATGATAAAGCACACAGCGCAGAATATGAGCTGTTGGCGAAGCCCTGGGAATTGTAGTCCCTCCCTGTCTCAGAGAGATTGGTTAAAGAGAGGTTTTTTGAGTGAGCAAGAAAGATTGAATAAGTGTAGTACGGGAACTTGAAAGTTTATTGTTCAAGATAATCTATGATAGTGAAACAAAGGAAATGGCTTTGGAAAAAGCTAAAGAACTTGTCAGTCTGCTCGAACACGACTCTTATCTTACCCAGGAAAAGAGCCGCAGTCCTCAGAGTTTGCTCAAGGTATTCCAGGATCGCAGTCACTGAAGTGTCAGACGATTTTTTCGAATGAATCGTGGAAGTGGGGTGTATCCGTTGCTCCGATGACGTAAACTTGTGCCTGCCGGGTGGTACGCAATGATAATGCTGCTGAACCCGGTCGTGCATATGCCTGAAATATGTGGGCGATATTATCCTGCATCTGAGCGGAGTGTAGCATAGTGCCGCCTATCGTGTTACGCTATACGCAACCATTATGTGATTCAGCGTAATTGCAGTGAACTGCGCGAAAGCAAGCGGAGGGATACATGGTACGTTATTCTCATCTGTTATCAATCAGGAGATCGGTGAGGGATTATCAGGCGCGAGCGGTGCCGCTCGAGCTGCTCCACGAGATAATCGGTGAAAGTTGTCTGGCCCCGAGCGCGTCGAACCGGCAACCCTGGCATTTCATCATTATCAACAGTAAACCTTGGATGGTGAGACTTTCTCGGGAGAGCAAAGCCAATTTGCTCCGGGATTTCAATGACAACCCATCAACTCTGTTGAGAAAATATGAAGCCGTCCTCCGGGACGATTCATTCAATGTATTCTACAATGCGCCCTGCCTCGTCTATATTACAGGATCTGAAGAAATACGCTCGCTGGATCTTGACTGCGCACTCGCTGCGTCGTACTTCATGTTTTCCGCGGCGGCACGGGGATTGGGAACCTGCTGGGTCGCACTGGGGGGGCGCATCGTTGACCCCTTGCTCCGCAGTGAACTGGGATTGCGAGACGATTTCAGGATCGTTGCCCCCATCATTGTCGGGTATCCCAAGCGTGTTCCACCCCCTCTCGTACGAAACGAGCCGCAGATCCTAAAAGTCATCGAATAGTTGCCATTGGGACTTTTCATGCTCCCGCAACAAAGGTCCTGCCGAGATGCCGGGGGGCATGAGCCGCGCTACGAGGTGGATCATGTTATGTATCAAGTGTTTCCTTCATGATGCGGAAAGCGTGTCAAGAAAATCCCTGAGGGCCGGCTTTATATACATGTGAGTAAGATCAAATCGGTGGAGAGCGTCGGCAATGATGCGTATCCTCGTGGAGGTAGATGTGCTTGAGTTGATGATGAGGATGTGGTCGGCATTGATACGGCAGAGCCCACCGGTTGTAATAAAATCTCCCTTTCTGATTTTTTCGTAGCGGATTTTAATGCCGAGTCTGTGTGCGATTTCCTCAAGCTGTGCCAAAAGGGCCGTTGCGTCCATTCTGCCACCCCTCCCGAAACGATGCGCGTATCTCTTGCGTGATGATACCTCCGAAACTGCACACGCACTATATAACGAAACCACCACGACGTCCAGGACTAATGGAGTGTGCCCTGGCGTACTCTTCGAAGACGAATCTGTACATCCAAATGTGGTGGGTATATGCGGTGTTCAGGATAGGCTGCCATCCCGGCATGCGGTGCCTGCTGATTCTCGCCAAAGTGTCGCTTCGTATTGCTTGTGGGATGCGGGCCGTGGGAATTATGTATCAAAGGTCTTTCCCACGGTACGTTCTGGCGGCCGTTGAGCACATGGATGAGTCCCCCATTATCTCGCCGGGGCTGACGAGATAATGGGGCCAATCGAAAGGGAAAGGCCGTTGAGAAGCCTTTTAAGGAGGGAGATGTATATCGGAAAAGGTCATCTGCAAAAGAACCCGACGATACGGAGGTGTGCGCGGATACCTCTTGGGTTACATCATCTCTCAGCAACAGTAATATGTATCGTTTCATCCCCGTGCGCACTGCCTGAAGACGGAGGGTTGGAGCAACCTCCAAGAGTTGTTACTCCGGCCGACACCATTGAGTCATTGGCTTCGCGACTTATATTTACTGACTAATAACTGGCGCAGTGTGCGTGACAGAGCATGGAGTTTCTGTCAAAAATACGGGTGATAAATTCAGCACTACCCGAACTTCGGTTGAGCTGTCCGGGATGGACGCATTAATTTTTTACGAGAACGTCAAACATCGGAAGTATAAAGGTAAAAAAATATTTATAAATACAGTATACGGTGTAATTTAGTACCGTAAACTACGTATATGCATCCGGGGTAAGCCCGATGTCATCAGGAAATGGATTATATCATGGCCGCCTGAAGGAGAGCTGCAAGGAGAGTGCCCCCACGCCTTTTTCAAAACACGAAAAATCAAAGTGCGAGAAGTTCGTCCGGTGTCAGGTAGCCGGAGTATCAAGTACTACCACGACGTATGTCCTGCCGGGCTTCATGAACGGTGCCACTCTTGAAACGGCATTGCACGGGTGTGTAAATTCCTTTACGCGTAACTGCGAGATACACCACTGGTGTTGTGTCCATTCTTGCGATTTCTGCAATACCCTTTTTGAGTGTGTCTCGTTCATCCTTTTTCGATTACATTTGACAACGTTGCAAAAAATCAAATGTCAGATAACACGGTAAAAAGTGACAGACTTACACCGTGCAACCTCCCGGAAACGATACGCAGACAATCCGTGAAATTATAAAATACGTTCAATCAAATTGTAACGTGCGAAGAGAACTCGTCGGCAATCGTGGTATCCGATAGCCTTCCCCTTAATGGGGAGCACCCATTACCCCTTTATTTTCAACGAGGTAACGGGTGTAACCCACAACGCGAAGGGTTTTCAGAGAGGCCTTGATAGCGGAGGTGGAGGTGTGTACTTCCGATAGATAAGGCTTCACTACCACGCTGTTCATCCGGTGTGTCTGCGAGAAGAGACGCTCACCAATGATGCCGCATATAGGCAGCAAATGAACCCCTGCTTTACGTTTATTGTTCATTTTAAAAATCGTACTCAAAGTGAACGCCCACCAGGATATCTTCACCGTAGTCTCCGCCCCCTTTTTCTTTGTTCTTGCCGTAATCAAAGTAGGATACCTCTGGCTGTATGTAAAAACCTTTCATGATGTAGTATTTAAAGTTGACGAATGCCGAGAATGTGGCCACGGCATCTTCATACTGCGTCGTCGGGGTATCCTCATCTTCTACGGAAGCTTGCTGATAGCCGGCACCGAAATACACCGTTACAGGAGCAATGGGAATCCCGAGGTGTATGCCAAGAAACCGTTCAATGCTGTGACCCGTATGAAAGGGTGATATTGCTTATATCCGATGATGTAATAAATGAAACAGAAGACATATGCGCCACCGGCAAACGTAATTCCGATCAGAACAGCGAAGCCTATCCAGAGTCCCCAGAGAAATTCCTGGGAAAGGCTAGTGACATATCCCAGCCCTTGGGGTTTCAGCTCACCGAGGATAAATGTTTCGAGGCGTTTTGAGTTTCCATTCATGATGTCCCTATATTTATCGTTCTCTCTTTCGTTTCGAGCTGCTGCATGATAACTCAAGCCGAGCAATAAGGAAAGAACGACCATATCAACCACTGTAATATTTGTAAGGTAGCCTTTCGTATATGTGGGATAGGCGGTCTGACCGAGGGCTGTGCGAAAGCCGATCTGTTGAAAGGGCACTGCTGATAGATAAAGCCAGCTTGTTCCACCGACTTCATGCTCGCCATAGATATGGTGATAATATTTTTGGGGTTCGGTATTGATCTGTCTCCGGGCTTCTTCGATAAGTTCACGTCTCGTTCCGAATTGTAATGCACCGGTCGGACATGCCTCGACTTTTTTCGGGAAGGGACGGCCCGTTGCCAATCGCCGAAACATGGAGTACCTCCGGCGGTTGTGTTAAGAAGGCATTGAGGAGACATAGGGCCGCAACACGACAATATATCATCAGATATTGATGAGCAGCCGCCGGGATGGTACCTCTCGAACGTATTTGTGCGAAAAATTGACTTTACTTTATCGCGGTGTTATTTGTGATTATGTCTCTATAAGAGGATATGAGGCAAACGCAGTGCATGTGGGGTAACAAGCGATGGTGACATCAAAAAGAAGGATAGTGATTGCCGAAGATCACACGCTAATCAGAGATGGGCTCAAGATGCTGATCGCGACGAACGCAACACTTGAGATCGTGGGAGAAGCGGAAGACGGTCTTGATGCCATTAAGATTATCACCGAGTTAAAACCAGATCTGGTGTTGATGGATCTATCCATGCCCAGGATGGGGGGCATCGAGGCAATCAGAGAGGTTAAAAAGCTCTGCCCCGAAACACGCATACTTGTGCTTACCGTGCATAAAACCGAAGAACATGTCCTAGCGAGCCTCAAGTCAGGTGCGGACGGTTACCTTCTAAAAGAGTCGACCCATGCAGAACTACTGGATGCGATAGCCAATGTGTTGAGTGGAAAACAGTATCTATCCCCCGGTGTATCCGATACGGTTATCAAGGGCTATCTCGCCGGTAAAGAACGTGCATCGGTGAATTCGAAACTTGAAACGCTGACCCTGCGGGAAAAGGAAATTCTAAAACTTATCGCGGAAGGTTACAAGAACCGGGAAATTGGTGACTATCTCTGCATCAGTACACGAACAGTGGAAACCCATCGGAACAACCTGATGAAAAAATTAAACCTTCACAATGCATCTGCTCTGACGACTTTTGCAATCGAGAATGGCCTGTTGTAGGTGCTGGATCCTTCAACAGATATGCCATGATGACGTTATGGTTGTGCCCACGTTGGGTTTGGACTGGAGTGAAAAAATACCACCTGACAACTCTGCCCGCTCCTCCATACTTGCGAGTCCTATTCCTGTCGGGTTTTCTTCGTTCATCGTTTTTTCCCTGACGTTGAACCCCGTACCGTTGTCACGGATTTTTAACTCGATCAAATCTGCAGTTCTCCGGAGTGTGAGTGTCACAATCGTCGCCCTGCTGTGTTTGGCGATATTGTTGAAGGCCTCCTGCAGTATTCTGAAGATAGTGGTTTTGAGATCTTCGGGGATTTCCTGTTCTTCGACCTCGATGTTCTGATGAATCGAAATGTCGGTATATACGTTCTGAAATTCGCGGCAGAACCATGAAATCGTTGCCACAATGCCTAGGTCGTCCAGGGTGGGAGGCCGCAAATCCATTGAAATTCTACGTACTTCGACAATTGTTCTCTGTATGATGGGGATTGTTATTTTCAGGCAGTGCAGGGTTATGGGGCCATCGCGTCTTTCCATCTGGCACAATGCATTCTCGGTATTGAATTTTATGGTGGTCAGGTGTTGGCCGATGCTGTCGTGCAGGTCCTGAGCAATTCGCTTGCGTTCTTCCTCCTTGGCTGTCAGAAGCTGAGAGGAGAGGAGCCGAAGATTTTTTTCCGACCGCTTCAGTTTTTCTTGGGCCAGTTTACTCTGGGTGATGTCTTCCATGTGCACCATTACCATGTCAGGCGGCACGTACGCACAGGTCAGGGTGATGTGTTTTTCCTCCTCTGTCGTGAACATACGGTAGGGCGTATCACGTTTAATGGAACTTCGCATCCTGAAACAGCGCTTGAAATCGTAAATGATATCATGTCGGGTTCTGTAAAGATCCTGTGCCCGTCGTCCCACATAGTGCGAAATGTGTCCCGAGGTAAAATCCTCAGAGGCCTTGTTGAAGTCAACGAGAATGAAATCTTCTCCCTGCTTGCGCCAAGTATACGTGGGTATGGGAATGCTGAGATACTGGGCTCTCAGCATTTCTTCTCGGTGTCGGAGCTCTTCTTCCATTTCCTTGCGCTCGGAAATGTCCCGCGCCGTTCCTTCCAAACCGAGTACCTCTCCCGCGCCGTTTTTGAATAATCGTGCATTTGCTGAAAGCCAGACGCTGGTGCCGTTCCTGCGCTTCAACAACACCTCATAATTTTCAACATACTCGTTGTCTAAAAGAGACTGCCATAACTTATCGCGTTCCTGGGGTGTGACGTAAAAATCACCAATACGTTTCCCGATAAATTCATCCGGGGTATAACCGGTGATTTTTTCTATATAGGGTGAAATGATGGTTACTCTGCCGCTCGAATCCGTACGATAGAAAACTTCCTGAAGGTTTTCGAAGAGAGACCGGTATTCGTCTTCGCTTGCGCGGCGTGCTTTTTCAGCCTGCCTGCGTTCTTCTATTTCATTTTCAAGGTGTTCGTTTGTCTGCATTAACTCTAAAGTCCGTTTTTCAACGGTTAACTCCAGCTCCTCGTGTGCTCGTCGGAGGGCCGCTTCGGCTGCCTTGCGCTCTTTTTCTTCCCTGATTCTTCGCAACCAGATCCTCGTTATGGGGCTGAGGTTGTTGTTAATCATTTCAAGGAGTCGTGTGTCGTGTTCCCCATACGCCGAGTCTTTACCTGTCATGAGCAAAAAACCGATTATGTGGCCATGGCTCATAATCCTGGTCATCATGAAGCGAGATGTTGCGGGAATATATTGTTCCAGCAGTGGCGGGGTGTCCGAGCAGAACGTCCTTGCGGCTAAGGGGATTGCTTGCCGGAGTAAATCCAATTCGTGCGGGCGGAAGAGGCAGTCTTTGGCGATGATCTGATATCGATCTTTACGGGTTTTCTTCATTGATGTATAGACCATGTTCGCGTCGGAATCGATTAACCCGAGCATTCCGCACGTACTGTCGGTGACCGCGAGTACAGCCTCCAGAATATTTGTTCTTATTTCATCGTTGGGAGCGGTGAGAAAAATATGGTCAATCCGTTCTCGTATGGCAAGTTCGCGAGACGTTCTTCTCAGGGCCTCTTCTGTGAGCTTGTGAGTGGTGATGTCTTGTGCCGTGACGGCGATTCCCGAGATGGTGCCATCGGTTTCAATGAACGGATAATAACGCATGATAACGTATCGACGACCCCATTGCGGATAGTCGAACCAGTTTTCGTAATCGATCTTTTCGCCCAGCAGAGCCCGATCGATATGATGCTTGACTTTTTTTTCAAATACCTCTTCTCCCAGAAGATCCGCAACGGAATGGCCGATGATTTCTTCGCGCGGTCGTTTGAATATTTTCATATAGGCGTCATTAACGGTGCGATAGATGTAATGTCTGTCGACAAAGGAAATGGGGTCGTTGATTGTTGAGAGCAGCAATCTATGTCTGTGAAGGAGTATATCCTCTGTCTGTCTCAACAGTGGGTGCGCATCATTCGTAGATTCAAGGGTTCCGGCTGTAAGGTCTGAATTGAATTTGGCCATAACAATTCGCTCCTATGGGGATATCCGGTCAAAAGTTCATAAATGGTGTCCAGAACGGTGTGAGATCACGTGAAAAATGGATGGAAGGAGGCATGCGTCGTGCAGGTGTTCGTGCCTGATGAAATCACTTCAGATGCAACGGGGGCCGGGTGTGACGAAC
>Ga0272442_10008435_pt1 | contig 13060 bp, 7 predicted proteins | sample SSMForm2O_FD_200262 | JGI IMG/M metagenome (GOLD analysis project Ga0272442, IMG submission 200262) | Marine sediment archaeal communities from Little Sippewissett salt marsh, Falmouth, MA, United States - SSM-Form-2O | ecosystem: Environmental > Aquatic > Marine > Wetlands > Sediment ...
CGCTTCCGAAATTTCCTGTGGATGGGGACTCTCCACAGGATCCCGGGGCATCCTGCTCCCCCCCGTGGGCAAGATGGCTGTGGTCTACCGGGCTGCCCTCGAGCATCAAAAGGCGCCCTATGCCGCCATGTGGTATTACATGCCAGACTCCGCCAAGGGCAAACCTGGGATGGGACGCGTCCTTCTCGCCGAAGCCTTTGCGAACAGTGCTTTCTTGAAATACGGACCGAGCCGCGCCCGCGTCGGCACGTTGGACGTCCATCGAGAGTGGAATGATTTCGTTCACGGCATCGAACAGGATCTCGGCAGACGTACCGCTCTGGCCGATGTGGGGGTTCTTTTCTCCCCGGACAACCAGCTTTCCCTCGTTTTGCCTGGATGCAATGCCCCTGATTTCAATAGGCAGAGCCACATGTTCGGCCACTGGGGATTTGCCACAGCCATGATCGACGCCCATATTCCCTATCGCGTCGTCACGGACTGGAATCTCTCCAAGGAGGAACTAGAGGGACTCCGCGCATTCGTTATCCCCAGCGCAGAGTGCCTTGATGACTCCATGATACCCGTTCTCGAAGAATGGGTCCGGGCTGGGGGGCGCCTTGTTATCACAGGTCCCTCCGGGTATCGAAGGGGCACTCAAAATGCTTTTACCCAGAGATCGAATTCGATCCTGGCACCTTTGGTCGGAAGATCCATGACAGAATCCAAGAAGATGAGAAGAGTGGACAGCCAAGACCGGGAATGGATCGAAACCGAAGCAGCTGTAGACGTAGAACTCGGGAAGACAAGCGTATCGTCACGAGCTTCCATCTCCTCGCTGTCACCAGGATGTACCGTGCATACGCACATCTTGGGTGAAGGCACCGTAATTTGGTCTCCCGAAGAACCCGGGGTCGAGTACTACCTAAAGGAGAAAAAGCGAGAGCTTCTTCTCAATGGCTTAACCGACATGGTTGGACCGTCCCGCATCCTGGACGCAAGAAACCTGCCCGTTACGGTAGGAGCCTTCTGTTGGCAGCATCGAAATGACAAGATTTTCTTCGCAGATCTCGTGAATTACAGCATTGCCATAGAAAGCGACTATTTGACCAAGGCCCAAGATCTCAGATTTCGCTTGCGAATTCCACAGGACGCCAAGGGAATCGATGTATGTGCCTTCTCCCCCCAGAAAGATGCCCGCGTAGAGGCTAAGCTCAACAAGGGCTGGGTGGAAGTGCACGTACCCCAACTCGAACATTACCTCTGTGTTCGGATCGCGTCGCATTAAGTAAAGAACCACGCGCCATGTTAAAATCCGAACACCAACACCCGTAGGACAACTGGGGGCCTCACGATGTATAACCGCCGTCTCTCTCTATTTCTCATCGTTTCTTTTCTTTCAGTTCCCTTTCCTTTTTCTACGTTAGCAGAGCGGCCCAACAAACGAGCCAACCAACCCATGCCGAGAGAAGCCCTCGACTTGAGTAGCATCCCATACAGGATTGTCAACGAAAGCTTCCGAGAGACGAAGGGAAAAGAAAATTGGGAACTCTGCATCATGAATGCTGACGGTTCGAATCAGGTGAATATTACCCAGACACCCGATATTGACGAGATGTATCCTCATGCTTCCCCAGACGGCAAAAGGATCTGTTTCGTGACGGACGAATGGCGGGAGAGTGGCAAGGTGAGGAGCGTATACTACATGAATGTCGACGGTAGTGGCCGCGTGAAGGTTTCCGATCACGCCAGGCAGCCTTGCTGGAATCCTTCAGGAACGGCGATTGCCTACATGAAGGCCGAATTCGAGGAATACACCACTAAAGATTATGCCACCAGGGGACTGTTTATCTATGATCTCGCCACCGGTGAAAGCCGCCAGCATGTCAATGAAGACCTTCACCACCTATACAACATCTGTTGGTCTCCAGATGGGAACTGGTTCTTGGCTACGGTTCACGGCGGCATGGGCTTTAAGCACGCGATTCTCACTTTCCCTGCAGCCGAGGGGACAGTATACGACTTGACCCGATTTTGGGTGAAAGGATGCCGTCCCGAGTTCAGTCCAGATGGCAAGCGGATCACTTGGGGCGCATCAGATCATGACATCTGCACTGCTGAAATCGATTTCACAGGGGAAGCTCCCACCGTACGGAAGGTTCACACCCTCATCCACTGCCAGGACGAATGGGAGACCTACCATGCAGACTTCAGTCCCGACGGGAAATACATTGCTTTTAGCTACGGGCCGGAGGCAGAGGAAATCGTTGGAGGCAAAGCGCCTGGTTGGAACATCTGCGTCGCAGATATGGACGGAAACTGGGTTCAGATCACGACAGACGGACTACAAAACAAGGAGCCCGATTGGATACCGACGGCCCCCTGACCTCCTGGGACATCTTTTCAAGAGAGGCCGATATCTACACAGCCCTCGTGGCGCTGATCCTATGCTTCTCTGTTGGATGTCAAAGAAAACACCAAAAGAACGCTGAAACACCGCCACCGCCCCCAGTGATCACGACGGACAGCGGCATTGAAATGGTTAGCGTTCCTGGGGGATGGCTTGAAATGGGAAACGAGTCTGGTGAACTGGACGAACGTCCAGTCCATCGCGCCTGGATCAGTCCATTCCTCTTGGACCGTTACGAAGTGACACAGGAGTCCTACGGACGGTTCCCCATGCCTGACCCTTCGCATTTTAAGTCGCCTCAAAATCCGTGCGATCAGATCAACTGGCGGGACGCAGCAGAACACTGCAACAGGCGTTCCCAGGCTGAGGGATTGACGCCCTGTTATGACGAGGAGACATGGAGGTGCGATTTTCAGGCAAACGGCTATCGACTCCCCACGGAGGCTGAATGGGAATACGCGTGTAGGGCAACCACAAAGACCACATACTGCTTCGGTGATGGAGAAAATCTGCTGGAGTCTCATGCCTGGTTCAAAACCAATGCCGGCGACAGGACGCATCCTGTGGGACAGAAAAAAACCAATCCCTGGGGATTCCATGACATGCACGGCAACGTGGCCGAATGGTGCAACGATTTCTTTCAGGAAGACTACTACGCCTCCTCTCCCGACAGAGATCCCGAAGGCCCCTCTCAAGGAAAAGAAAGGGTCGTCCGCGGCGGCTCATGGGCCTCCACACCAAACGCCTGCAGGTCGTCCTACCGTTCCGGCGCATCCTCTATCGACGACACCTGTCTGGCCGACGACACCATCGGTTTCCGGTGCGCCAGGTCGCTCTTGGAGCCCTAGCCTGGTCTTCTCACCAAGGTCGCTACCCTCTCCTTTTCCTTAAAGCGTGAAGAAGTTCCAGCCAAACCCAGTCGGGATGGGAAATGACGCCCATGCAATCTCCGTGACAATCCGATCCAGCCGTCACCACCATGTCCAGGCGACGCGCCATCGAAATATATCGTTCAGTCACATCTTTCGGCATGCCGCGATAAAAAGCCTCCACCCCGTCCGCCCCCCGCTCCTTGAGGTCTGACAACACTTTCTCGTCTATATCACCAAACGGTTCGCCATAATTTGGATGTGCCACCACGTAGAGCCCGCCGGCCTGGTGGACGATGGCTCCGGCTTCTTCAACGCTCACCAGCGAAGGGACGTAGGCTGGAAGGCCCTCGTTCAGATATCTCTCGAAGGCCTCCTCTCCTGTTTTCACGTATCCCTTCCGTACCATGACCGACGCGATACTGGATACGACCACGGGAAATCTACCCGAGTATTCGAGTTCTTCATACCTCACCTCCATACCCAAGCCTTGGAGCTTTTCGCACTTGGCCTTCAATCGATCCGTCCAGAGATCGATCACCCGATCCATCTCCTGGCGAAACCTTGCGTCCTGATCGTCGACGAAAAGACCCAACATGTGGATTTCCCATCCCTTGTAGTCCACGGAAAACTCCGCGCCAGGAACGAGCGTCAGTCGGCTGCCTTGAAGCGCCTCTCGAGCTTCATCTAGCCCATCGATCGTGTTGTGGTCGGTGATAGCCAAAGCATCAAGCCCTAGCCTGTAGGCCTCTTGAATCGCCTCTGCTGGTGTTCTTCTACCATGCGAGGCCGTTGTATGGGTATGTAAATCGATCATAAGCCTTCCCCTTTCCTGGCGCTCGACACAGCGGACCCGAGTAGATATCCAATGAGGCATTTTGAGCCTAGTTGTGAGGCGAGGAGACAGAGACAGTGTCTCCGCCTCGTACCCATCCAAGCCTCCGTCTGTATCGCTCTCACTAAACATGTACGATCTCAAGCCTTAAGCTGTCCAGTATGCCTGTGGCAAGATAACACTTACAACCTTAGTACCTCTTGCGGAAAGACAAGTTGGCACCAGCCTGGGAGGAGGATGGCTTTGTCTTGGCGGGTTCGGGGAGGGACGTGGATTTGCGTAATGAGGGCGACGAGGAAGGAAACCGAGGTCCTCTTCGAACGATTTGAGGACCGTTCCCACACCGAATGTTCATTCGGTATCTGGGAGCGGGCCTCGCCTCGGCGGTGCGTATCAAAGCATTCCAACGCACCGCCAGAGGGAAGTGAGAATAGGACCTCGGTTTCCTTCCCTCCGGTTCGGTTCACGGGCATTCCAACGAGGCGAGCATGAGCCAAGGCAAATTCCTCCTCCTCCCAGTGGCTTGGCAGCAAGTCCCCTTTCCGCAACAGGTACTCATTAAGCATGAAAAAGGAGGCTACCCACTTTCAGCGTCCTGCTTCACACACAACACCTTGACTGAATAGGGCCCCATCTCCACCGTCCCAATGGCTCTGTGGCTGAGCTTGGCCGGCACGTCATGAAAGTTCAGAGCCAGCAAATCGCCCCGTTCTCTGGCGCTCAGGAAGACCTTGTCGGGTCTTTCCATTTCCAAGGCGATTCGCACTACCGGGGAAAGATCCCTTACTTCTAGCAGCCTCTCTCGGACAAACTCAGCGTAGAGGTCTGGCGGCTCATCGTCCCCAACGTAACGACAGAAACGTCCCTTACCCACGTCCCCTGAAGACCATCTCTGGAAAGTGCTCGGATCCCCTTCCACCGTGGCCAGGGTCGCATTCAAGAAATACGGAAAGATTACGGTTCCCCCGGCGCGAAGCCAGGCGTCCACCGCTTCCAGGACCTTTGCTTCCATCTGATTTCCCCAGGCGAACACGAGTGCTTTGTACCTGTTCAAAAACCCATCCAGGATCAGGCGACCGTCCACGTAGTCCACCTCCACCTGATCCCTGATTTTCCTCGCCACAGGATTGAAACCCCAGGCGTTCAGGTACCTGAAGGTGTCCTGGGACAAAAAGTTCATGGTCTGGGGGTAGTAGACGGCCACTTCCACCAGGGGCTGCTCCGTCTGGTCGAACAATGGGTAGTGGTCGAGCCACGTCTCGATGGCGGTCTGTCGATTGAAAATGCTGCCACCATATACGAAAAAGTGATCCCCTCCATTGGATACGCAGTTAAAAATCCTCCCCGCAGTCCCCCGGGCCGTGTGCCCCATGGCAGGCTCAAAGCCCAAGGGAATTCGGTAGCATCGGGCAGCCGTGGCGCCCAGGCGCGTGGCATAGAAAGCCTGATGAAAACTGTCCAACTCGTTGGTGAGACGAATGCCGCCATCCACCTGGACCATGCTCTTGGCCTGTGCCGAATAGTCGGTGCCGATCTCCGCCGCGCCCCAGCCTCCCGCGGACTGGTAGATCGGCGTGTTGGGCATGGCCTTGCGAGCCTCTACAGCCCACCACTCACACCAGTCCGACATGGAGTCCGTATACCACCCCAAAAGGTCCAACCTCTGCCTCTTAGAGAGGCACTGCTCGGGCAGAATCATAGGGATTTCTTCGAACGAGGAGAACGACTCCTCCCATGACTCGTTGAGCGCTCGGATCGTTCCGTACTTCTCCCCGAGCGTTCTCTGGAAGTCTTTCACCGCATAGGCATCCCCTGCCCAGAAGCCGATGTGGAGGTGCATCTTCTGTCCCTTGTACCCCCAATCTCCGGAAGCAGGATACTGGGACTCTCCATAGTTTCCCGAGGGACCCAAACGCACTCCTGCCAGACATCCCATGGGCTCGTAGTGCTCTCCGAATGCCCTCAGAAAACGCGTCACGTGGGCCCTGTGGAAGGGACTCCATATGCTCTGGATAGCACATTCCAGTCCGTGCTCCACGCACACGAAGCCCACGTTCTCCTCTGAGGCATAAAACCAGTCCGGGAGGGTGTACGCCGAGCCCACGATGAGAAGGGGAAACAGCTTAAGATCATAGCGTTCGATCTCTTCCACGATCCTGTCGTAGATCGTCCAGTCGAATCGTCCCCTCTCAGGCTCTACCAGGTCCCATCGAACGTAGGCCTCAATGGCGTTGAAGCCCAACGCCTTGGACAGGGGAACCTGCTCGCGAAGGTTGGCCACAGAACGCTCCAGGAACCCATCCTTGTTGAGCACCTCCGCCCCGGCGCTACAAACCACGTCCATGGGACGCTTCAACGTCACGGCAGGCTCCACGTGCGAGGAAATCTGGGACTGAAGTTCCTCCCAGTACGATTCCTCCGGCGGGGCCAAGAGTCTGGCGGAATGAAGATTCTGAAGTCCTGTTATCTCGAAGTGGGAACGATCAGCGGGGAGATCCCCGACAGGCCCCCTCTCGAAGAGAAAGGCGGCTGTCCTGAGCTCGCCCGTGTTCAGACGAGCGCAAGAGACCATCCGAACTGCAGCAACGGTCTGTCCCTTGAAAGAGGGGTCGGTCAGACGACGTGCCGCTATGAAGCCGTATCCCTCGTCCAGGAAACTCAACTCCAGGACCAGTCGCTCCCGCTGTCTGAGATCAGGATCCGTAATCTCAAAGCCCCAGGAGTCTTCCTCGTAATAGTTCCCACTGTTCGCCATGCAAAGAAAAAGTCCACCGTTGACTGTTCGTTTCCCAAAAGCGTCAGCTCCCCTCAGTAGGAGTCCCTCGCTCTCATCGGGACAGCTGGCCTCAAAAGAAGCCAAGACATTGGAAACGGCATGGACGAAGCGAGGAAAAATCCGCGGCAGACCCAACATAGGCTCCTCCTCTGAAAACGTTCGTTCTCGCATGGTACACGGCATCTTTGAGTCCTCACAAGTCGGGCGCCCTTGGGCGCTTTGATCCTCGAAGGGTGCCGCCTGCTAGCCCGACGCTCTCAACAGCCTTGGGCCTGTGCTGTCGGGTGTCACGCTGTCTCAGGCACTTGCCTAGATTTCCACCTGCGGAAAATGAGACCCTGTGGGGACTAGAATCACGGCCTTCGCAGGAGAACACAAGTCATGGAAACGGAACTCCCTTTCTCCTATCTCATCGACTACACCGCGGGTCATATCGGCAACGAGTCCTATTACGAAACAGTGTCCAAGTCTCCACCTGGACTCCTTCACTTGGGACAGGACGTTCCCTTCAGTCCTGATCTGGGTCTCATCCTGGGCAACGGCGTCCACGGCACGCCCATGGGTGTAGTGGATGCCTACAAGACCTACGTACGCCCCAGCAAGGCCAAGAATCAGATCGAGAAAGTTAAGTCCCACGTGAAACGAATCCACGATATGGGCGTGGACAAGGTGATCGTCTACTTCTGCAACAGTCGTCTGACAGGCAACCATCAGGAACGCACAGGTTTCTGGAGTTTCTACGATCATTGGGATGAGTTCGCCGATTATGGGTTCGGTCCCAAGCCCCCGGAAGATCCCATTCACTGGATGACCCAGGGACGCAGGACTTCAGGGGATGTGGGGTACTTCTCTCGCGTATTGGGAATCTACGAACGCTCCCAGACCGATCCCCATAGAGCCTTCTACACCTACTGGCCCTGCGCCAACCACCCTCATTGGCGCCAACTCACCAAGGCGGTCATCCAATGGATCGCGCGATGCGGCTATGACGGCGTCTTTCTGGACGTCAACGACCATCACTGCTACTGTTCTCACTGCCAAGCAAAGTTCGCCGATTCCATGCGACAGAGGTACAGCGACGAGGAACTCTTGTCCCGTTTTGGCCTCCAAGACCCCTCTCTCATCTTCATGGTGGAGAGACCCTTGCCGCCCTACAGCCAACCTTTCCAGATGACAGAAGAGTGGGAGGAACAGAGGGCCGCCCTTCGAGATGAAACTTTGGGCTTTCTCTCGGAATGCTCGCGGGACTTCCACCTCTTTTGTCTCGCGGCTGGAAGGGAAATTCGGGACGACTTCTTCTTTGTCGCCAATATCGGGCCCATGCTCCACCAAGGAGCGGTTTCGAGGGTGCAAGGAGGACAAGACGTCACTAGATGGTCCTCCCAAAGCCTCTGTACGCTTATCGAGGAAACGCAGCACCCGGGCAAAATCAATGACGTCATCGTGGACAATGTTCTGGCGTTTTCTATCTGCAAGGCGGCAGGCCAAAGAGCGGCCGTGCTGTCTGGCGCCGCGCAGAGCAAGGACGCCATCGCGCTTTCCATGGCCGAGGCCGCCGTCCATGGGGGCCTCATGATCCAGGGAGGCTACGACTTCCCAGAGATACGGAAACGATTCGACACATTCTGGAAAGAGCACGGAAAACTGTTGGCAAACAAGGTCTCCTGGGCAAAGGTCTGCGTCCTTTACCACTCCGACGAACTCTTCAGGGACAACCGTGAGCATCTCAGGCAGATTAGACAGATCGTTGAGCATCTCTCGGATCACCACGTTCCTTTCGAGATGATGATGCTCAAAGAAATCTCTTTGGATGCCCTCTCCCGATTTCAAGCGGTGATTCTGCCCTCCGTGAAACAAGCCTCTTCCGAGCAGATCGAGATCCTGACCCAATACGGAAGGAACAAGGGATATCTGCTCCCTATCGGCTGCGCGCAATTCGGTCCGACAGGCCAAGAGGATCCGTATATTCACCCGTTCACCTCCCTTTCCGAACTACTAAAAGACAAAGACCTGTACTTCTTCGATCTCTCCGAGAGGGAATGCAACCGCTTCGATCTCCTGTGGCACCGTATTCAGGAAGCCGAGTCCAAGGGAAGACGACTCGCTTCCCAGCCGCCTGGTCGCCTCATGAAAATGATCGACGAGGCCTGCGGCTTCCCCGCAAATCTAGCTCCCTACGCCCCGGCTCATCTGCGAGTCAAGGTGTATGTGGACAGCGTAGCGTCCCCTAGCCAGTTTTTCGTTCACCTTCTCAACTACGACGTGGGAAGAAAAAAGGACGGTGCAACGATTTCGGCGCGTCCCCTTCGGCAGCTGGAAATGAGGCTCCCAGGGGGAGAAGAACCCTACCCCTCATCCGCAACGCTTTTTTCGCCGGGAGACGATTCGGAAACGCTCGCGATCCGGCGCCTGGAGGACGGACTTCACGTAACGGTTCCCTTCGTGAGGATTTGGTCGGTCGTATGGCTTCACTGACCGCCCTGGACGATTCACCCCATTTCTTGAGGAGACAACGCAATGGTAAGGACATTTTTCGAACACAACCTTCGTCACAACGAGAGCCTGGATGGCTTATGGGATTTCGCGATAGCCGACAAAGACGGCGTCCCGAGCAGCTTCGAGAGGAAAGTCCTGGTTCCTTGCGCATGGGAGACGCTCCCCAATCTGGAAGCCTATCGTGGAAAGGCTTGGTTTCGGAGGACGTTTGAGCTGTCCCAACCCAGCTCTATACGCATCGTCTTTGGAGGGATATCCCACACGGGACGCGTTCATGTCGACGGGAAATTTGTGGGGACCCACTACGACGCCTTCACGCCTTGGGAAGTCGTCGTCCCTGGGTTGTCGTCCGGAAAGCATGAGCTTGCCGTTTGGGTCGACAATACGTTCGGCGAGCATTCAGCGCTGCACACAGAAAACGACTACTACACGTACGGCGGAATCACGCGTCCCGTCGAGCTTCAGATCGTTCCCGATGTGTACGTCGACAGGATGTACGCCAAGCCTCTACTCCGAGAGGATGTCTGGTCCCTGGAACTTCAGGTCACACTCGCCCATACAGGAAAGGCTGACTGCGAGCGATCGGTCAGGGCTTCCGTCGCAGGCAAGACGCTCCAGCTCGGCGAGGTAACCGTCCCAGCCGGGGGTGCGGCCGAAATTCAAGGCACCTTTCCGATGGAAGAGGTGTCCGAATGGACCGCTGAGACGCCCACGCTCTATCCCCTTGTCGTCGAACTCCTTGATGGGACCAATATCGTTGACGACAAGATCGACAGAATCGGTTTTAGACACGTCGAGCTTCAAGGGAAAAAATTTCTGCTCAATGGGAAATCGATCCGCCTGCGCGGTTACAACCGTCACGAGGACCACCCTCTTTTCGGAAACGCCATCCCTCTAGAGGCGATGATGACGGATCTCCAAATCATGGCGGATCTCGGCTGCAATTTTGTGCGAACCTGCCATTATCCGAACGACATGCGTTTTTTGGACCTCTGCGACGAACTGGGTTTCTATGTGTGGGAGGAATCCCATGCACGAGGCATATCGTTCGAAATGCCTCTTTTCGACGAACAGATCGCGACGAGCACGCGTGAAATGCTGCAGTGGCATTACAATCATCCCTGCATTGTCATTTGGGGATGCCTGAACGAATGCGACGCGCAGTCGGAGAGGGGACAAGAGGTATACTCCCGCGTTCTCAAACAGATCAAAGCGTTCGACGACAGCAGGCCGAACACCTATGCGAGTCATCATCGCAAAAAAGACAAATGCTGCAAGCACGCGGACATCCTCTCCCTCAACATCTACACCGGCTGGTACGTGGATCCTATCGAAAGGATGCAGGAGGTAATCGACGACCTGCTGGGATGGATCCATTCCGACGAAAGCGCCGGCGGCGAGGGAAAACCGGTCATCATGAGCGAATTCGGGGCTGGCGCTATCCTCGGGAACAGACAGCGTTGTCGCAGCCATTGGTCGGAGGAATATCAAGCCGATGTACTCGACGAATGCTTGCGCGTCTACCTGAACCACGCCGACATCATGGGAGCAGCCATCTGGCAGTTCTGTGACTGTCGGGTGACCAAGGAACGGTGGCGAAGCAGACCGCGCACCACCAATAACAAAGGGACGGTGGACGAGTACAGGCGCCCCAAACTCGTATACGAGGTCGTGAAAAGGCGCATGCTGGAAGCCAAAAAAAGGTGGGACAGCGTGGAATAGGGAAATAGGGCTTCTAACCTGGGCGAGCTAAGGTGACTGGGCGGGATTGGGAGGACCACCCATCATCGATAGCAGAAACCTCTGGAGCCTCAGGGACAGGTCGTTCCATACGAGGATGCCGAGGAGCCACCAGAACGTGATCCAGAGGGGGACACCGCCGATCCAGCCCAGGTGGTAGGTGTGAAGATGTCCCACCTGGATGTAGAGGATTTCCACGGCAGGGCCTGCCACAAGCACGATCGCCATGAGCTTGAAGTCATGGAGGATGGGTTTCAGGAAAAGCAACGCTGCCAGAAGGGCTGCGGCAAACGGAGCCCAGGACCACACAGGATCGAGATATTGGGCATAAATCATCCTGCGGGTGACCCCAATGAGAACTAGCTCCGCCGCCACCTTGATTCGTCCGTCCTTCACGGAAATCCTTCCCACCCCCACCCTGTCCGAGGGGGTCCCGGGAGGTCCAAGCCTTTCCCAGCGGCAGACTCGGGCCATAAAACGAAGGATCATGCCCCAGAAAAGAAGCATCCACACAGGGATCGTGCTAAAGGAAAGGTAATGGGGAACGGTGTAGTCGTAGATACCCCTGTTGCAGACAGAGTTCCAGTCGTTGAACCCGCCGACAACGGTGCAGAGCGCCAGGAAGATCAGCTCCCCGGGCAGGCACACGCTCTCTCGCTCTGCGACAGCGGCCACGAGGCCCATTCGGACCAACAGCACGGTAGGGACCAGGATCGTCATAAAGAGAAGGTGCTCGCTGGCGAGACAGATGGCGAGGCTTACCAAGATGACGGCGCCTGCATCGATGGCCACCAATCGATCGGAATCAGGTCGCACGTTTCACCCGTCTCACCAGTTCCTCTTGTTGAGGGCGAACTCGAAGAGTTCCTTGAGAAAGCCTCGATTGAGGGGATGGACTAGCCCGTCCATGTACCGAACCGTGGTGTAGTTCTGCATCCAGGCGCACTCGCCTCCACACTGATTCGCGGCAGGCCCATGGAAAAAGTTGGGCTGGATCCGCTTCCGTCCCGCCTCGTAGGCCTCATCAAAGGTTTCGTAGTCCAAGAGAGAGAGGTCCACAGGCTCCACGTTGGCTGAAGCCCTGCACGGCCACGCGATGGCTCCGTTGGACCAGACGTGTGGCTTGAGCGTGGTGTAGCACTGGTACGGCTCACAAAAGAGAAGCTTTCTCAACAATCCCTCGGAACCGATGAGCCGATGTCCCTCACGTTTTCTCGTGAGGATCAGGTGGCAGAGATCTCGATATCTCGGATTCTCCAGAAGCTCGGCCTGGGGCCTGTGCTTGTAGTTCACGGGCACAGGCACAAACCACACCCCCAAGTCGCAGGCCAAATCGAAGACCGCCCTGGCCTCGTCAATGGTGTCAGGCGTGATGACCGTGTTCACCGCCAGCTTGAATCGAACCTGGTCCCGAAGCTCCCGCAGAAGCAAGAGATTGGTCACCACCTGCTTGCCGGCGTCGATCCCCCAAAGCTCGTTGAGCTTGGACAAGGTCAGGGCGTCCAAACTAACGATGACGATATCCATCTGCCACAGGAACTTCGACCATTCGGGACGCCTCAGTCTCTCGTGCAGAAGGCTCCCGTTGGTGTTGATCATATTCGGGAAGTAGCCCAGGTGCCAAGCATAGTCTAGAAGATCAGGCAGGTCGTTGCGCATCGTGGGCTCTCCCCCGCACCAGTAGATGGCGGGCGTCCCTGTGATCATGATCTCCAAAAGCCGCTTGCCCTGTTCCGTATCCAATCTGTCTGGATCCGGGATATCGAAGTAATGTTCGCCTTGATGGTTGTCGCAGTACGAGCACCTGAAGTTGCAGGCGTTGAGCATGGACCAGATAACATACAGGGGGCGGAAGGCATGATCGCCTCGGCGGTAGCGCCTGCGGTTGACGAACCAGTTGCCCACGACCTGCCGAAACGCCTTGGCCTTCCTTAAGGTGTCCTGGGCTCTCTCCC
>Ga0272442_10008436_pt1 | contig 13059 bp, 10 predicted proteins | sample SSMForm2O_FD_200262 | JGI IMG/M metagenome (GOLD analysis project Ga0272442, IMG submission 200262) | Marine sediment archaeal communities from Little Sippewissett salt marsh, Falmouth, MA, United States - SSM-Form-2O | ecosystem: Environmental > Aquatic > Marine > Wetlands > Sediment ...
TAATCTGTGTATCCTAAATGGAGACCCGATGAAACTAACATGGCTAATTCTAACCGTCATCTTGTTGTCATCCATCTTCTGTTCAGTCATAATCTACGTTCACTACAGCCCCAAAAACGAGGCAGATGAGGAGGAACTGTTTTTCGGCGTCTCCTTTGGCGGAAACACAACCAGCCAAGCGAAGCAACTCATCGACAAGGTGAAGGGATACAGCAACACAATCATCGTAAACTCTTGGGAAGCCAGCATCAACGAAACCGCCCTCAACGAAATCTGCGAATACGCTGTGGACGCAGACCTGAAGTTTATGGTTTTCTTTGATTACCTCTCACACATTGGCTATCCATGGCACCTCACATGGCTGGACACCGCAAAGGAAAGGTGGAACGAAGAGTTTCTGGGCGTTTACCTGTACGATGAACCGGGCGGAAGGCAGATTGAATCAGGAGATTGGGAAGGACAAGATAATGATTACATTGAGAGGGTGTCAGATTACAGCGAAGCAGCCGAATTTTTTGTCACAAGCATCTCCTCCACATGGAGCATGCAAGACCTTAAGAACAGAAACGTCACCGTCTTCACCTCCGATTTTGCACTATACTGGTTCGATTATCTGGCAGGATACGACGCCGTGTTTGTCGAGTTAGGCTGGAACCACAGCAGAACACAGCAGATAGCGCTCGGCAGAGGAGCCGCAAACGTTCAGGACAAAGAGTGGGGCGCCATAATCACTTGGACATACCAAAACCCGCCATACCTAGGAAACGGAACAGAGCTACTGGAGGACATGAAAACAGCCTACAAGGCAGGCGCCAAATACCTGATTGTATTCAATTACCCAGAATATCCTTCAAGAAATCCCTACGGAATACTGGCGCAAGAACACTTCGACGCCATGGAAACCTTCTGGGAAACAATTCACTCGCCACAACAGAGCGCCCTTGAAAAGGTGGAGGCGGAAGCAGCGTTTGTTCTGCCCAAGGATTACGGGTGGGGCATGCGGCGGGTAGAGGACAACATCTGGTTCCCAGAGTGGGGCTCGGACAGTCAGTCTCCTTTGATTTGGGAAAACATGAACACGCTCATCGAGAAGTATGGACTAAAGTTAGACATAATCTACGATGACCCCCGCTTCGGCTATGAAGAAAAATATTCGAACATCCATTTTTGGAACGACTAAATAGACTGACAAACTGTTCGTTGGTTAACGCCCTATGTGACTCTTCGTGAGCGCCTATTCCAAGATGACTAAACCACGTTCTGCATCATTAAGACGTTAACTGAATCCAATGTCGAAATATTTTTAAATACGTCGCTGTTGTATATACACCTCTGACTTCTCCCGAGTCATTCTACTAGCAATCAATTTTCGGGGGACACAAAAATGCATGAATCTACCGAGAAATTAGCATTAAAAGGAACAACAACCGTCGGCGTAGTTTGCACCAACGGTGTTATACTATCTTCCGACACCCGCGTAACAATGGGATACTTCGTAGCACACAAACAAGGCAAAAAAATCTACCAGATAGACGACCACATAGCCATGACCATATCAGGCGGCGTCGCAGACGCACAATTCGTCGTTGAAGTACTCAAGGTGAACGCGAAACTCTACAAACTAAACACCGGCAGACCCATACCAATAAAAACAGCATCCAGACTAGTTGCAAACGTCCTCTTCTCTGCACGCGGCGGACTACTAGCACAGATTCTCGTTGGCGGAGTTGACTCTACGGGACCCCACGTCTTCTCTTTAGATCCTTTCGGTAGCCTCACAGAAGAAAAGTGTGTGGCTACAGGCTCAGGTTCCCCCGTAGCTTACGGAGTTCTGGAAGACGCATACAAGGAAGGAGCCACAATAGAAGAAGTTTTGCCGGTGGTTGTGCGAGCCGTTGACTCAGCCATGAAGAGAGACATAGCAAGCGGAAACAACTTTGACATAGCAGTCATAACAAAGGAAGGTTACCGTGCACTCAACACTGACGAGAAGAAGAAGATTCTAGGTGGCTCCTGAGGAGCGATAAGACAGCTTGAAAGCGAATGGAAAAGACCAAGTGGACATAAGTCAGCACATACTGCAAAACATTCCTCCGCAGGCTGAAGTCACCAGAATAGAGTATGAGGGACCAGCCCTAGCTGTTTACACCAAAAAACCGGAGGTTCTGGTTGAGCAGAGCCACATAATCGCAGATATAGTTAAGATGATCAGAAAACGGATAGTTGTGCGTTCTGATCCGTCAATAAGATCTAAAGAAAGGGAAACAGAAAAAATCATAAAAAACATCGTCTCCGAAGAGGCAGAAATCACGAACATAAACTTTGATCCCAGCCTCGGAGAAGTTATAATAGAGGCAAAAAAGCCGGGAGTGGTTATCGGGAAAAACGGCGAGGTCCTGCAAGAAATCATAAAGCAGACACATTGGCGACCTCGAATCCTGAGAAGCCCACCTATCCCCTCCAAAATCATCGCTCACATGAGACATTTCCTTTACTCAGAAAGCAAGGAACGAGAACGAATACTACGTTCCATCGGCGAACGGATTTTCAGACCATCAGTCTACGAGGCTGGAGACGTCCGCCTCACCGCCTTGGGCGGATTCCAGCAGGTTGGAAGGTCGGCAATTCTTATTCAGACAAGAGAAAGCAACGTGCTGCTGGATTGCGGAATCAACCCGGGTGCTACAAACCCAACAGTGGCGTTTCCAAGATTGGATATGCCCCAGTTTGATTTGGATGCCTTAGACGCTGTGGTTATAAGTCATGCTCATCTGGACCATTGTGGATTTCTGCCGTTTCTTTTCAAGTATGGTTATGATGGTCCAGTCTACTGTTCGGCTCCCACTTCAAGCCTCATGACGTTGCTTCAGCTTGATTACTTGGATGTTGCAAACAAGCAGGGATTCATGCCGCCGTATAGCCAGAAGGAGGTAAGAGACACGGTTATGCACACGATTCCTCTGCGGTACGGCTCTGTAACTGACATAGCGCCAGACATCCGTTTGACTCTGCACAACTCTGGGCACATACTCGGCTCCTCACTGGTTCATCTACACATCGGCGAGGGACTCCATAATCTGGTTTACACCGGAGATTACAAGTATGGCAAGTCGATGCTTCTTGAGCCCGCCGTTTCCATGTTCCCGAGGGCAGAGACAATAATAACCGAAAGCACATACGGCGCTCCTGACGATATCATGCCCACAAGAGCAGAAGCAGAACAGAGCATTACAACCATAATCAACGAAACCTTGGATAGGGAAGGAAAAGTTTTGATTCCGGTTCCTGCTGTGGGACGAGCACAAGAAATCATGCTGGTCATTGACGATTACATGCGGCGGGGGCTGTTGAAGGAGGCGCCCGTCTTTGTGGAGGGCATGATATCTGAGGCAACAGCAATCCACACCGCGTATCCGGAGTATCTGGCTAAGGGAGTTCGGAACAGCATCCTCTATGAGGGAATCAACCCGTTCCAGTCGGACTACTTCACCATTGTCGAGCATCCCAGCGCAAGAGAAGAGATTGTGGATGGAGAGCAGTGCATAATCTTGGCGACTTCGGGCATGCTGGAGGGTGGACCAGTAATCGATTACTTCAAACGGTTGGCAGGGGACAAGCGGAACACGATAATTTTTGTCAGTTACCAGATTGATGGAACCATGGGGTCGAGAGTGCAGAAGGGAATGGGTGATGTGCCCATCATAAACAGCAACGGAAAGATGGAAGTCATGAAGGTTGAGATGCAAGTTGAATCCGTGAGAGGATTTTCTGGGCACTCGGATAGAAGGCAGCTCACCAACTACATTCGCAGGTTGAGGCCTAAACCTGAACGAATAATTGTGCTTCACGGCGAAAAATCAAAGAGTATAAGCATGGCTAACCTTTTCCAGAGAAAATATAAAGTGGAAGCGCTTGTGCCAAAAGTTCTGGAAACAATCAAGCTGCGGTAGGCGCCTTTTTAGAGGCAACAGTTTCTGGGCGCCAGATTCTAACAGAGTCAGGCACAATAACCACCCGCTCTTCTCCTAAACTGGCGATGTCGCCTCCAATGGACTGAGTGAAAACAGAAAGTTCGTTCACAGCAACCTTTACATCTTCAACGCTTTTTCTGGCAAGAGGAGTAATCTTGAGGATGATGATGTTTCCCAGCGTGAGTTCATGCTTTATTACTTCTACATCGGCGAGGACACGCAGGGGCATAGCCTTCAGGTAGGATTTCTTTCCAGTTTTTTTGTTATCCTGTTCTGAGGTTGACAACGACGTCACTTCCGTAACTAGTTACCTGCGTTTTCATTTTAAGCATTTCCGCTCAACACACACTATAATCCGCAAAAAACCAGAAACCAGAACAGCAATCTATGATTCTCACAGAGCAGACACACTGTTTTACAACACTTTTCCTTGAATCCCCACAAAAACAGCAAGAAGTTTTCAGTTAAGAAGCTTTCAGGTAGTTCCAGAGTTTGTCGCCGACGTAGTGGAGGTTTTTCACGATTTTTCCTCCGCTGCGAGCTTTCATTTCTTCAGAACTGAATAGGGCTACGCCTATGGCTAGGGGTTTGCCGTGGCGTTCATCAACTACGAACAGGAGGTTGTTCTTTTCGAATTCTCCTTTGATGGTGCGGACTCCGGGAGCCATCACGTCCGCTCCTTTGCAGACGTATGGAACGGCGCCCATGTCAACAACTATTTTGGGGATAATGGCGAAAAGCTCTTCGAAATGTAGAGTGGGAAAAAGCATGCCATCAGTCCTTGCCAGCAGGGGTTTGCCGTCAAACAGTAAGACTTCAGTAGCTTCCATTTCGTACATCTCAACTCTGTTTTTCGACGCCAGCAGCCGCTCAGCATCGGTTCCCAGCGTTTCAGAAACCTCTAGAAGAAACCTCTTAGCATCTTTCTCTCTCAGGAAATGTCTGCGACGCTTCTTCGGCAACTCAGGCACCACCGTTCATCAATGCTTTTTGGCTGTTGACTGACAAACACTGCAGACTTGCGGAAAGTGGCTCTTGTCCCAATCAGGCATCACATCTCCGGACCTCAGAGCTTCGCATAACTTGCAGAACTGCAGCATTGCATCGAAGGGAGAAAGCTTCTCAGCGGCGATTCCTTCGGCTATCCCAGCCACTATGTCTCTGATATCGGAGGAGGCTTCAAGCTGCTTCACCATCTTTTCTCCCCGTTTCGAGTAAAGGTAATGGCTTATGGAGGCTTGGGTTGTTCCCAGCTTTTTTGCCGCAGCCACTTGAGAAAAGCTGTAGTCATCTATCAGGCTTCTCGCTACCAGAGAACGAAACGCGGGTAAAACTGAGCGTACAATAATTTCACATGGGGGTCGCAACGGATTTCACAAGGCTATAACGCTGTTATTACATATAAAGGAAACGCGAAAGGGAAACTGCAAAAGCAAAGTCAGCTATACTGCCGCTCCGACCTAACGCACAGCACTTGTTCAGCCCTGAAGGAGGCTACCTTTTGTAGACGTAGAGTGTGTGAGAAGGGTAACCCAGCTTGGGGTTTTCACAGAAATTGTCAACTTTCAAGGGCTTCCATCCCAGAATCTCGTAGTCATGAGACACAACCCTAGCTCCAGATTTGAGTTCAGCCTCCAGTTTTGGCTTAATCTTTTCGTTTGCGCTTGTTGTCAGGTACAGGAAAACAACATTAGCAGAAGACAGGTTGACCGTGAATATGTCTCTCTGGATAATCTGGGGTTTGTCCTTTAGATCGAGCTTCTCAATACTGCCGAGGGCTCTCTTTGCCAGATCGTCCCTCAATTCTATTCCCACAGACTTTGCCCCGAAGTCTTTAGCAGCCATTATAACCGCCCGACCGTCTCCGGAACCCAAATCATACAGAACCTCGCCCGGCTTGAGATCAGCCAGAATAAGCATCTGACGCACTACCGGCATTGGCGTAGCAACAAAAGGTGCAAGGAACAATGTATTCGCCTCTAGATTTTTCTTAATAGATAAGCGCTTGCTTTTATGGTTTTCGTGAAACTAAAGGCATACAAGCACGTTTTTTTCTGCACAAAAAACAAGATTCAATAAAAGACTGAACATGATATGCCTAAATTTGGTATTCCCATAGCGTTACTTAAGAACCATTGGGAAAGCGGTGGTCAAGATGGTGGATACGCTTCTACCAGAATCTGCGTTTCAACGATTTCTTTTCAGCCTCTGTTATCAACTCGAAGAAGTGGTCTGAAAGCGTGTTCTCATTCTCCAGCAGTTCTTTTGCGTCAGAGACTTGTATGTTTCGTCCTGAAAGAGCCACAGCGGAGGCTTTGCCGTACTTTGAGATGAGCTTAGCCGTTTTTGTTGCCTGCCGCTTATTTTTTGCCTCGCTTTTCGTCAGCTTTTCTCCCTGCTTATCAACTAACGACTGAACCCCAGCTTCGCGCCTTCCAAGCATGCCTAAGGCGGGAGAGCCGCAGTTGGGGCAGACAGGCTTTTCCGGCAGATCGTTCATGCGAATCATTTCCTGATAGTCCCAGCATTTGGTGCACACGAAGGTTCGAACCTCGTTGAGTAGACGTGCCCTAGCCGACTCTACAAGAATGAGTTTCATGCGTTCAGGGGGAATCAAATCAGTTTTCATGCTGACTTTTTCTATTCCAACCCGTGCAACCGGAGTGGCGTCTCCCCTTGTTTCCACCTTTCGAACCTCAATAGTGCCGCCTCGAAAAGCAGCCAACACGCTGATTGCTTGCTCCAAATCCAAGTCTTTCCTGAAAATCTCCTTCAGCGCCTCATCATAGATTGCTGTGTCCTCGAAACTCTCTAACAGCTTGCGGAGGCTCACCTTGCTCAGGTCAACCCACTTCTGTATGGCGCCGAACCTTCTTGCCACATGGAACATGCGCCTCTTGAAAAGCCCAGTTTTTACGGTGGACCTGATCATGATGTCCCGGATTTCCGGTTCGCTCATAATCTTCATGGAACCTAAAACCTCCAGTATGCGGTCGGCGTTGACGGCGCCCATGGTGTTAACGAAGATGCGGTATGGGTCATGCTGAACCACGACGCTGTATCCGGTTTGACCTGACAGAATGTGACCCATCAGCTGAGCCAAAGCCCTGTTAGTTAAGGAGCCAAAGTTGGTGTGCAGAATCACAAAGTCTTCCCAATCCTCAACCAGCACCCGCTTATCCGAGGGAACAGGATACCCCTTCCGGACATGCTCAACGGTTTCACGAATCGCACGCAACACAGTTTCTGGGTCAGCGGGATACTTCGCAGCTAGCTCTTCAGCAATTCGGGTTGCCGTTTTTCCGTTTCTGTTCTGCTCCTCCACGAAGCCTCTGATTTGACCAACCTCTTGGGCTACATCAAAGGGTACAGGAATCTCCTCTCCAATCCAGCTTGGAATGGCTCCGGTTGGGTCTTCAGTCTGCTTCACGAAAATTTGTTCCCCGGAAACGCTCACAATCTGCCAAGGTCTACCCTGAATAATGAACTTCACGCTGGGTTTGCCGTACTCGGCTACGAAAGCTTCATCCAGCACCCCCACGGCAGAGCCCTGACTGTCGTCTATAACAAGAAACTTCTTTTCCGCAGGAATCATAGACAGATTGTCGAAGTAGTACTCATACAGCGCCTTTGTTTTGCGGGGCTTACTAACCAGTTTGTCTTCTTCAGAAACCCATGCAAACCTTGGAAAACGGCGGTGCATATAATCCAGAACGTTCCCAATGTCTTCTATAGTAAGGTCATCGTAGGGGAAAGCCTCCCGTAGGAGTTCATGAATTTCGCTGAAACTCCACTGTCTCTGCTTCATCAGCAAACCCGCAATCTGGTGGGCAAGAACGTCGTAGGGCTTCGGCGGAACCTGCAGAGGCTCCAATTCCTCGTTTATTGTTCTGCGGGCGATAGCCATAGCCTCCAGTGTGTCGTCTGAGTCCATGGTTATTATGACGCCCTTTGGGACGCGACCGATTCTGTGTCCGCTTCTGCCGATTCGCTGAATGAGGCGCGTAACCTGCCGTGGACTCATATACTGGATAACCATGTCGATGCGTCCCACGTCTATGCCCAGCTCCAGAGAAGAGGTTGCAACGAGACCCTTCAATGCGCCGTTCTTTAGCCCCCGCTCTGCAGCTATTCTGGAGGGCTTAGCCAAGGAGCCGTGATGGATGGAGACAGGGAAGTTCACGTCCCAAACCTTGAATCGGCTAGCTAAAACCTCTGAGATGGAGCGGGTGTTGGTGAAAAGAAGAACTGACCTGTGCTCTTCGATGTATCGGCGGATAATCCGGAGCCTAGCTGCGACCTCAGGATGCGTAAACAACTCTGCAGCCAACTCGTAGTCTTCTTTTGTGGGTTGCGGAAAAAGTATCTTCAGGTCGGTTAGACGCGCCAGAGTAACCCTCACAATTTCGACTTCGCGGTCGGACCCGACCAGAAACTGGGCAACCTTGTGTGGACTGCCAATTGTGGCTGACAAACCGATGCGCTGAAACTCCCTGCCTGTTACCCACCGCAGCCTCTCCAGTGCAAGAGACATTTGGCTTCCCCGTTTGCTGTCCGCCATCTCGTGAACCTCATCCACTATCACCCATCTGACCGCACTGAGATGCTGACGCATAAGTCTCCCCGGCAGGATAGCTTGCATGGTTTCGGGGGTGGTAATCAGCATGTCTGGGGGGCTTCTAGCCTGTCTGGTTCGCTCCTTGGTGTCGGTGTCGCCGTGCCTAACAGCCAGTTTAATGTCAAGGTTGTTGCACCACCACTCCAGCCGCTCAAGCATATCCCTGTTCAACGCTTTCAGGGGAGTCACATACAGGATTTTGATTCCCCGTCTTCTGTCAGGGGTCCTGAGAAGCATGTCAAGAACCGGAAGAACAGCTGATTCAGTCTTTCCAGTGGCTGTGGGGGAGATCAGGAGAACATTTTTTCCCTCCAGAATCTTTGGGATAGCTTTTTCTTGGGTTTCGGTGGGCGTTTTGAAGCCTTTCTCCTCAATCAGCCTGCGGATAGGCTTGACGAAACCGTCGAAAACTGTTTTGGGTCTCTCTGGCAAAGTGATTATGCACCAAAGCTGAAAAAGTAAAGCAAAACCGTTGTAAAAAGCATTTTGGAGCTACAAAATTAGCTTTTCAGATTAAAAAAGTGGCTATTTGAGAGGTTATCACGTTCTTCAGAGTCAAGAATGGAAGGCAAATCTTTTATTCATCATCAACATAAATGATTGGTGATATTTAATGGAGGAAGAAATAAATGGCAAAATGTAAGAACTGTGGAGCCGAAGTTGCCAACCCTCGAAAAACTTGGAAGATGGCTGGTCGCCCAGACAAGGCAGGAAAAAGAACCCAATTAACCATTGGACTTTTCGACTGCTCCAGCTGCAACAAATCGTTTAAGGTTGTCTTAAACAAGCAGAAGATCTGATGCTCCGACCTCGCCGAGATCTGAGCATCCTCGAGCGCAAGTGAACAGCAGTTTGAGAGCTGGTAACCGCCTAAAGTTAGTGGATTTCAGCAACAGGTGAACATTGAGGTCTACAGTATCCTTCTTTTTTTGTTCCTTGTTTATGCGCTATGTTTTTATGTTTTAAAATGAGAAGAAGGTTAAAAACTAAGCTTGGCGGAGACAAGAGCGGTTATGAAGCTGCCTGAGGTGCTGAAGCGAGATTATGTGCAGACTATTGTAATGATAGCTGCTGTGATACTTGCAGTCTTAGTTTTTTGGTATGGTTTAAAATTCGCATTCAGCACAGAGTATCCTGTCTTAGCTGTGGCTTCTGGAAGCATGGAGCCCATTTTGTATGCGGGAGACCTGATATTTGTTGAAGGAATACAGAATTTCAGTGACGTTCACGTTGCAGCTAAAGACGCTGACCAGCCAGGTGACGTGCTCGTGTTTCAGGGAATAAGCAATCTGATTGTACATAGGGCAGTAGAAAAGACGTATAATGAAGAGACTGGAACTTGGAGTTTCAAAACATGGGGAGACAACAACGGATCCCCCGACGCGGGAGTCGTAACCGAGGGAAATGTTGTTGGCAGGTATGCGGGGTTCAAGGTGCCGTGGCTGGGTAACGTTGCCTTGTTTTTTGAGCCGCTTGATAGGAAATTAGCGTTTATCGCGTTGTGGGTAGTACTTCTGGTAGTCATAGAGTTTGCTCCTTCAGCGGCAAAGAAATTAAAACGTGACGACACAGAAGCAAGCCTTTATAAACAACTGCACCAAATTCATGATGTTTTATAAGGAGGGGCTGAAATTACCCGAGGTTGTAGCTTCTATCAGAATAGAGAACGTTGTAGCGTCTGCAACATTAAATCAGAGAATTGACTTGAACGCGGTTGTCAAAGGCTATCCGGGAGTTGAGTATCGCCCGGAACAGTTCCCAGGCTTGGTTTTCAGGCTAAAGAGACCTAAAACGGCTACTTTGATCTTCAATTCCGGGAAGATGGTTTGCACAGGAGCCAAGTCAGAGAAAGAGTCGAAACGAGCAGTGATGAAGGTCATCAGGGAACTGAAGAAGAGCGGAATAATTATCATCGGAAAACCCGAGTTAAAGATACAGAACATTGTTGCCTCAGCGAATCTAGCTGGGTTAATAGACTTAGAGCGGTCAGCATACTCTCTGGGCAGAACAATGTATGAACCAGAACAGTTTCCAGGTCTCATCTACAGAATGGATGTACCAAAAGTTGTGATTCTTCTCTTCGCCAGCGGAAAACTTGTTTGCACCGGAGCCAAAAAGGAAGAGGACGTTTACGAGGCAGTCACCAAACTTCACGAAACACTTGAACTAGAAGACCTGATATACTACGAATAAACCCCCCATTTTTCTCCCTTTTTTGGAAGCATTCTATTACAGATAGAGCATACTATGACTTAGGGTGCATGCTTGATTATTTTTCCGCATTTTGGGCAGTGGATGTGGCGAAGCGATTGCTGGGAGTCCCATCCCGAGACCACAGCTTTCTGTTTATGTAACTCATATCCACAGTTTGGGCAAAAATAGAAGCTTGAAGGCGTAAAAAACCGCTTTAATCTATTCAGTATTTCCACCGGTGTACCCTGATGTGAAGGGTCAACCGCAGCCTCCTTTTATAAACGATGAAAACGGGATAAAGATTCCAGATTAATATAACTATTATACACAACAGTGACTGGAGGCTAACGCCGCACGCTTATTTTCTTTTCACTCGCTTCAGTATGGTATCCAACTGTTCCTCGGTTATGGCATCCATGTCACACAGTTCTTGGGCAAGTTCACTTGTTGTAAGCACGTAATGAAGCTTGATGCCGCTCTTAGCCAAGTTGGCTTCGCCGTTCTCCTCCCTATTCAACAGAACAACAGCGTCAGTCACCACTCCGCCCTCGGCTCTGACAGCTTCAGCAGATTTGACGATAGACCCGCCCTTGGTTATGAGGTCATCCATCAACAACACGCGGTCGCCCGGCAAAAGAATCCCCTCAACCCACCTTCCCCTTCCATGCTGCCGCTCGGTTGAGCGGACATAAAGAAAAGGCTTTTCGAGGCTATAAGAAGCGATGGACGCAAAAGATATGCCTGCAGTGGGGATGCCTGCGATTCGGTCAAATCCGTCGGCTCCGACATCGCTTTTTATCAGTGCAATGTAGAGGTCGCAGATTCTTTTGAAGGCGTCAGGGAAGCTTGGAACAATCCGCAAATCCAGATAGTATGGGCTCACCTCTCCGCTGGTGAGTTTAAAGGCTCCAAATTTCAAGGCGCCAACCCTGCTCAGAATCCTAGCCAGCTCAGACTTCATCTCTTCCGTTTCCAAGCCCATTCTCTCCTCTCTGTCAAGGAGTATGCTTAGACAGTTTTAAAGACGTTACGCAAGATTTCGCCGTTACTTTTAAATGAAGCACAAAGAAAACCTTCTAGCAAATCAGAAGTGTCTTTTATGGTTGACGCTTGGCTTCCCTACGGAAAAACTGAGGTTTGTGCGAGGATACCCACCCGAAATTTTCTGGGCACTATAGAGCCGCAAGAAAAGGCGGGAGTCGCAGATTCAAGAACGGAAATTGAGAGAGCATTAAACCAGCCTATCGGAACAGCTCGGCTGAGAGAAATAGCGAAAGCAGGCGACAAGGTAGCCATAGTAGTTGACGATGCAACTAGGGCAACCCCAAGTCACCTGATGATTCCTCCCTTACTCGACGAACTCAACCAAGCTGGAGTAAAGGACGAAGACGTTACAGTAATCTTCGGCTGCGGCACTCATCGCCCAGTAACACAGAAAGAGCAAGAAAAGCTCATAGGAAAAGAGGCGCTACAAAGAGTTCGAAGCATAAGCCATGACCACAAGGCAGAAGACCAAGTTCTTCTAGGCAAAACCAGCCACGGAACCGAAGTCAAAGTTAACAAGACATTCGCCGAAGCCGACGTGAAAGTTTTGGCTGGAGACATAAACATGCACTACTACGCTGGCTACGGAGGCGGAAGAAAAGGAGTGCTTCCCGCAGTTTCAAGCGCTGAAACGATCCATCAGAATCACGCATTGATGCTGCATCCTAGAGCCTCAACTGGGGTTCTGGATGAAAACCCTGTGCATGAGGACATGACAGAGGCGGCTAAACTAGCCAACGTTGACTTCATCTTGAACATCGTGACAAACAGCAAAAACGAGCTGGTTAAAGCCTTTGCTGGAGACATGGAGCAAGCCTTTCTGGAGGGAACGAAGCTCGTAGATGAAATGTACAAAGTTCCCATCGAGCAGAGGGCAAACATCGTGGTTGTTAGTGCAGGCGGCTACCCCCACGACATTAACCTGTATCAAGCCTCCAAGGCAATCCACAACGCCCTAGAAGCAGTGAAGAGAAGAGGCGTCATCGTTATGGTAGCAGAGTGCCCTGAAGGACACGGAAACGAAGTGTTCTCCGAGTGGATGGAAAAGCTCGGCGACCTGAAACGGATAGAGAGGGAAATAAAGAGACGTTTCGTGCTGGGCGGACACAAAGCCTACTACATGACAAAGGCGCTACAGAAGGCAACCATCATACTGGTTTCAGTTATGCCTGACTGCTACGCAGTAAACACATTCAAACTGAGAACAGCCACAGCCCTAAACGATGCCCTGCG
>Ga0272442_10008438_pt1 | contig 13055 bp, 11 predicted proteins | sample SSMForm2O_FD_200262 | JGI IMG/M metagenome (GOLD analysis project Ga0272442, IMG submission 200262) | Marine sediment archaeal communities from Little Sippewissett salt marsh, Falmouth, MA, United States - SSM-Form-2O | ecosystem: Environmental > Aquatic > Marine > Wetlands > Sediment ...
GGCCGCCGGCAAGCATATCCTCTGCGAGAAACCGCTCGCCTTCGACGCCGCCGACGCACGACGGATGATCGAGGCCGCCGATGCCGCCGGCGTGCGATTGATGACCGCTTACATGTCGCGCTTCGGTGACATGGTTCAGAAAGCGCTCGGGCTCCTTCGCGAAAACGCGCTTGGTGCCATCACGCTCGTCAACGGCAACTTCTCGTACGACGCGGTGCGGTGGTATCCGCCCGAGTCGCCCGGCGGTTGGCGCTGGACCGACCCGGTCGGCGGCGGACCGCTCTTGGACGTCGGCATCTACCTCATCTTCGCCATCCGTGAACTTCTGGACGACCGTTTCGCCGAAGTATCGGCCGCGAACTGGTCGACGCGTGCGCCGGGTCGCCCGCAGGAGGATTCGTGCGTCGCATGGTTCCGCACCGCGAAGGGCGTGCCGGGACTTTTGGCGACGATGTTCACACACGAGGAGCAGCGCCTGTCGATCCTCGGCGAGAAGGGACACCTCACCCTCTGGAACGTCTTCTCGCAGCAGCCCACCGGGCGGTTGGTGTGCAAGACCGAAGAGGTCGACATCGACGAAACCGTCGACGTCGACGCGATCGATCACTTCGAGCACTACACGCGCGAGGTGGCGCATTTCTCGTCGGCACTCGTCGACGGCTACGCCCACCTGCCCACGGCGGCCGAGGCGCTCGAAGACATGAAGGTAATCGACGCGTTCAAACAATCGGCCCGCGTGGGTCGACCGGTCATGATTTCTGAACAGTGAGGTCCACGAAATGAGACTCGCCGTTAACGGACAGCAGCTCGCCGAAACCCACACGCTCCCCGACCTGCTCAAGCACGTGCGGAAGCTCAACATCGACGCCGTCGAACTGTGGCCGCACAACCTGCCCGGCGGCACCACCGCCGAGGAGAAAGAACGCTGGGAAACGAAGGACGTCACCGCCGCCGCCCAGGCGCTCCGGAAGCATGACATGCAGGTGGCCTGCGTGACGCTCGGGTTCGACGCGTTCCCGATGATCCTCGAAAACGGAACCGTCGCCGACGCCACCACGGCACTCAAGGGAACCATCGACGCGGCCGCTGCACTGGATGCGAAGCTCGTCAACTGCTACCTCGCGGGAACACCGCGGTCGATCTTCCTCGACGTCGCCCGGCCGGCGGCCGAGTACGCCCGGGACAGGGACGTCACCATCGTCCTGGAGAACGAAGCCCACGACGACTCGGCGATGGCCGAGGGCATGCTCCACATCCTGGAGGCCGTGGCCGCACCGAACTTCAAGACGCTTTACGACCCGTGCAACTACTACCAGGCCGGTGAGGAGCCCTACCCCGCTGCCTGGGAAGCGATCGGCGGACACGTCGGGTACGTGCATTTCAAGGGCGGGGGCATCTACCGCGAAGACGCCGCGCTTCACCGAGGGGGCACGCTGCGCGGCTTCACGGATACGTTTATCGGCTACGGTCCGCTTTCGGAGAGCGACTTCGACGTCGAGGCCATCGTCCGGCGGTTGAAGACCGACGGCTACGACGGTTTCGCCACGTTCGAGCCCCACGTCCCGGCCGAACACGTCGAGACGCTCCTGGCCGCCGACGTCGCGTATCTGCGCGAGCTTCTGGAGACCGAACCGTCATGAGCGAACCGCAAAACATCGCGTGGCACTCGCCGAAGGACGCACCGTTTCAAGTTGCGGGGTTCGGGTGGTGGGACACCGATTGCGCGTACCGTCGGCTGCCGGTGAAGGCGCCCGAGACGCTGCCCGAGGTGGTCGATCGTCTCGCCAACTGGACCTCGGGCGGGCAGATTCGGTTCCAGACCGATTCACGCGAGGTGTGGGTGCGCGTCACACTCGCCGACGTGGCCGACATGAACCACATGCCCGCAACCGGTCAGTGCGGGTTCGACTGCTACCTCGGTCCGCCGGGCGAACAGCGCTTCGTCGGCGTCACCAAGTACGACCACCACCAGGTGCAGTACGAGCAGGCGCTCTTCAGCATCCGCGACCGTTCGATGCGACACGTCACGCTCAACTTCCCGCTTTACATGGGCGTCAAGGAAGTGCAGGTCGGCGTCGAGCCCGATGCCGACGTGCAGCCGCCGGCCCCGTATGAGGACGACGGACGCATCGTCATCTACGGTTCGTCCATCACGCAGGGCGGCTGCGCCGCGCGGCCGGGGATGAGCTGTTCCAACATCATCTCGCGACGCATCAACCGCGAGTTCATCAACGTCGGTTTCTCCGGAAGCGGACGCGGCGAACCCGAGGTCGCACGGACCATCGCGACCATCGAGAGGCCCGCACTCTTCGTGCTCGACTACGAGGCGAACTGCGGGGAGGTCGAACGACTGCGCGAGACGTTTCCGGAGTTCATCCGCATTCTCCGCGAAGCGCACCCGACGACGCCCGTCCTCGGCGTCTCACGGTTCATCTATGCCACCGAGTTCCTCGACGACGAGCAGAAGCGTCTGCGCCTCGAGCGAAAGGAAATCCAACGTGCGACCATCCAGGCGCTCCAAACCAGGGGCGACGAGAACGTCCACTTCGTCGACGGCGAACGCTTCCTGGGCGGCCCCGGCGCCGAGGGAACCGTCGATGGCGTCCACCCGACCGATCTCGGGTTTTTGCGGCTGGCCGATGCGATGACGCCCGTCATTCAGCTCATCCTGGGGAAGTCATGAGCACCACGCGACCACACGTAACCCCTTTCCAGAAAAGGGTATACGACGCGACCAAGCGCATCCCCAAGGGCAAAGTGAGCACCTATGGCCACATTGCCCACGCCATCGGATGTGCCTCGCCGCGCGCGGTCGGACAGGCGCTCAGACGCAACCCGTTCGCCCCGGCCGTGCCGTGTCACCGCGTGATCCCCGGTGACCTCACCATTGGCGGCTTCGGCGGGAAAACCGCCGGCGCCAATATTCGTAAGAAGCTGAAGCTCCTCGCCCGCGAAGGCGTCCTTTTCAAGAATAGACGATTGGTCGATGCCGACCGACTGCACACGTTCGGGAGATAGGGGAAACTCATGATCGTCAGATCGGCTGCATTGCTGTTGCTGGTGATGACATTCGTCAGTTGTTCGGCGGCGGAAAACGATCCTTCCGCAAAGAAAGGCACGGCAATGAAAAACGAATCGAAAGAAACGCTCGTGTTCGAGGACGGCTTCGACAAGGAACTGGAGAACTGGAAACCGGAAGGTCCACATCTCGTCGAAGTGAAAAACGGAAAGCTGCATGTCAAGACGCCCGGGGACAGCAAGAACGGTCAGTACATCTGGTGCCGAACGAAACTGCCCGCCGACTTCCGACTCGAATGGGACGTGACGCCGCTTTCAAAAAGCGGCTTCTTCCTCGTCTTCTTCTGCCAGGAGGGGGTGAAGGGCGAAGATATCCTCGGCAAGGACTTATTCGAGGATTACCTCCACTGGAAGACCTGGAAGCCCTACCAGGACTTCGACAAGTACGTCAGCAGCCCCAAGCGCAAGGCATACCACCAGAGCCGCATCCGCGGGTATCACGTGTCGTACCGCCGCAACGAGAACGCCAACTGCAACTTCCGAAAGAACCCGGGGTTGAGGATGGTCTATTCGCAGACGATCGACGCACTCCTGCCGAAGGACCACACCGCCCACGTCGTGCTCACCAAGGCCGGCAACCGCGTCAAGCTGGTCGTCGACGGGAAGGTGTTCATGGACAAGCCCGATACGCTGGGCGAGGCGTGGAGCGGGGGACGCTTCGGCTTCCGGAACGTCTACGAGTCTGAAGGAACCTACGACAATGTGAAGCTGTTCGATTTGACGAAGAGGAAATAGCCGCGCAAGGAGCCTCCAATGCACTGGAAGCCACTCGCACTCGCCGCCGCAAGTCTTTTTTTTACCTGGAGTTACGCAATGCCACAACCCCCCGTGACCCGCCCCACGCGGGCGAATGTTCTGAAGACGCTCGACGCGTCACACCCGCGGCTCATCCTGAAGGATGCCGACCTGGCAAAGCTCAAGCAACTCATCAGAAAAGACCCGCTGCTCAAGAAGGGCGTTGACGCGATGCTCAAGCGGGCGGACCGTTATGCCCGCCGACACACCATCACCCGCAAGCTTCGTGGGCCCCGACTGCTGCACGTGAGTCGTGACTGCATGAACAGGATGTACACGCTCGGACTCGCCTGGCGGCTGACCGGAGAGAAGAAGTACCTGAACGCCGCAAGGCGGAATCTTCTCGCGGCATGTGCGTTCAAAGACTGGAACCCGAGTCACTTTCTGGACACAGCCGAGATGAGTCACGCGGTGGGCATCGGGTATGACTGGTTTTTTCACGCACTCACGGAGGAGGAGCGAAAGACGATCCGCGACGGGCTGATCGAGCACGGGCTCAAGCCGGGGCTCAAGGCCTACGGATACAGCGGCAAGCCGCCTCGCTGGAGCTGGTGGACGGGCTCGGTGCACAACTGGAACCAGGTCTGCAACGGCGGGCTCATCGCCGGTGCGCTTGCCATCGCAGAGACCGAGGCGGACTACGCAAAGAAGATCGTCCCGGCCGCCGTCAGGCTGCTGCCCAAGGCCCTCGTCAACTATGCTCCCGAGGGTGCATGGATGGAGGGCCCGGGGTACTGGAAATATGCGACAGACTACACGGTGTACGCGCTGGCGTCACTGGAGACGGCACTCGGCACCGACTTCGGTCTGGGCAAGATGAAAGGGGTTTCTGAAACCGGCTGGTATCCGATTTACATGACGGGACCGACGGGTCTGCCGTTCAACTTCGCCGACGCGGGGAAGAAGAACCGTCCGCGCGGGAGTGCACCTTGCATGTTCTGGCTGGCGAAGCGCTACAACGAGCCGGCCTTCGCCGCCGACGAACGGGCGATGATGACGAAACGTCCGGGCGACCCGTTCGACGTCATCTGGTACGTTCCCGGGGGCCGCCGGCCGAAGCGCCCGACGCTCGACCGCTGCTATCGCGGACGCGTGGACGTCGCGTTCTTCCGCGGGTCGTGGGACGACGGCGATGCGCTTTATTTCGCCGTGAAGGCCGGTTTCAACCAGGTGAACCACGCCCACTGCGACGTGGGCAGCTTCGTGATGGACGCCCTCGGCGTGCGCTGGGCGGTCGACCTCGGCGCCGACGACTACAACCTGCCCAGCTACTGGGGACGCGCCCAGGAGTCGAAGCGTTGGAGCTACTACCGTCTCTCGGCACTCAGCCACAACGTGCCGCTCTTGAACAACCGCAACCAGGACGTTGACGCGGTGACGAAGGTCGATCGCTTCAAGAGCACCCGACGTCGCGCGTTCGCCGTCATCGATCTCACCTCGGCCTACAAACGTCTCGCGAAGAAGGTCACACGCGGCGTCGCCCTCATCGATCATCGTGCGGCGCTCGTGCAGGATGAGTTCACGCTCGATAAGCCGGTCGAGGTTGCATGGGGCATGACGACCGAGGCGAAGATCACGCTTGACGGCGCTCGTGCAACGCTGACACAGAACGACAAGACGCTGCACGCGGAAATCCTCTCACCCGAAGGCGCGGTCTTCACAAAAGAATCGGCCGAACAGAAGCCGCCGCAGGCAACCAACAGGGGAGTGCGTCGGCTGATGATTCGCCTGGCGAAACAAGAGGGCAGCGTCACGGTCGCAGTGCTGCTTTCCCCTGCATGGCCCAAGGCGAAGACCAGGAAGCACGTTACAGTCACACCGATCTCGAAATGGTGATCGTCCGCGTACGTGAAAGGAACCTGCCATGACACGACGCGTAGTGCTTGCGACGGCGTTGTTTTCGGCATTCGCGATGCTTGTGTTTGCGCAAGACCGGGAGGAGGAGAAGTTGGCGCTGCCTCCCTACGTGGTGAAGACCCAGCCCGAGAACCGTGCGATCGACGTCGGGCCGACGCTCCGGGAGATCAAGGTGACGTTCGACCGGAAGATGGACGTGAACCGGTCGTGGTCGTGGATCATCCATCGACATCTCGGTGCGTACCCGGGGTCGCGAGACCTGGGCGAGCCGCGGTGGGAGAACGAGGGCAGGACCTGTGTGCTGCCGGTGCGACTGCGACCGAACACGGTCTACGCGGTCGGGTGCAACTCGATTCGTCACACCGGTTTCCGTCCCGCACGTGTGGATTTTCAAAACGGGACCGGTGGAATGAGCCCCTCCTGAGGAGCCAGGTGACATGTCCGAGCAACCGGATATCCTCTTCACCCACGTTGACCAGATCCCTATGGTCGAGGGCGAGTTGGAGCGTGAGGAGCGGATCAGCTGGACGGGTCGGCCGCATTCCTGGCGATTCGTACCGGGCACCATTCCGGGCTTCGTTTTCGGGGTTTTGATCACGACGGTTCTTCTGCTGGCATTCCTGCCGCTACCTGCCCAAGGCTGGGGGCCCACCCTCCTCTTCTGCCTGTTTGTCGGGCCCTTCTTCCTGATCGGACTCGTGCTGCTGTCTTCCCCCCTGCGGGCAATCCGCAGGGCCTATCGAACCCTCTACGTCGTCACCGACCGTCGCGCCATCACCTTTTATCGGGGCATCTTCTCGACATCCGTACGATCGTTCGGCCTGGAGCAACTCACCGACCTTCAGCGAAAGGAGAGGCATGACGGCTCGGGTGACATCACATTCATGAGCAGCGTAAAGGGCCTTGGCGGCAGTGAGGGGGCGCCGCGTCGGGCCTCCGCGCGAGACGTCGGCTTCTTCGGAATCGGGAATGTCCGGGAAGTCGAGGAAGTTTTGAAAGCTATCGCTGCCCGCGCGGATGCGCGCGGCGAATCATACACGGAAAGGGAGACCGGCTGATGCCCGACCAACCGAACATTCTCTTCATCTTCTGTGACCAGATGCGCGCCGACTGCATGAGCTGTGTCGATCATGCGGTGGTGGAGACGCCGAACATCGACGAGATCGGTCGGCGGGGGGTCGTCTTCACCGGTGCGTATGCGTCGGTGCCCTCGTGTATCGCGGCCCGCGCGAGCATCTTCAGCGGACTCGCCCCGACGAACCATCACCGTCTCGGCTACCGGGACCAGGTGCCGTGGCATTATCCGCACATGCTCGCCGAAGTCCTGCGGGGCGCCGGCTACCAGACCATGGCCGTCGGCAAGACCCATTTCTACCCGCAGCGCAAACACTGCGGCTTCGAGGCGCTCGAATCTTACGAGGGGCTTCAGAACTTCGACGGACGCTACGTCAACGACTACCACGAATGGCTGCGAGAGAAGACCAACGGTCGACTCATGGAGATCGACCACGGACTCTCATCGAACTCGTGGGCGGCGCGGCCCAGCCCGCTCCCCGAGGAGCTGCACAACAACACGTGGGTCGCGACACGCGCGATCGATCTGCTCCGACGACGCGACCGCACGCGGCCCTTTTTCCTCTTCATGTCGTTCCACCGCCCGCATCCGCCGATCGACCCGCCACAGGCGTTCTACGACATGTACAAGGACCGCGACATCCCCGAGACCCCCGTCGGCGACTGGGCCGCTCGGCACGACGTGCCCGTCAACCACCTCGACTGCTGGCAGGGACGTCTGCCGGAGAAGACGCTCGCACACACCCGACGTGCCTACTTCGCGCAGGTGGCACATATCGACAGCCAGGTCGGCCGGGTACTGACCGCGTTCCGTCCGCTCGGGCTCCGTAACACCGCGATCCTCTTCAGCGCGGACCACGGTGAGATGCTCGGCGACCATCACCTGTGGCGGAAGACATATGCCTACGAGGGCTCCGCCGGCATTCCGCTCCTGATGAGTCTGCCCGACACACGACCGAAGAACGGTCTCACCTTCTGCGACGCCCCGGTCATCAGCCAGGACCTCTACGCGACCATCCTCGACGCGGCCGGGGCCGAAGTCCCCGACGAGGCCGATGGAAGGAGTTTCCTGCATCTCGTGAGCGACCCCGACAGCGCCGACCGACGCGAGTACGTTCACGGGGAGCACTCCGCCTGCTATCACAAGTCAACCGGCATGCAGTACTTGACCGACGCCAACGAGAAGTATATCTGGTACACGCAGTCGGGCGAGGAGCAGTTGTTCGATCTCGTGACGGATCCGCAGGAGCTTCACGACCTCGCCGGAGATCCTAAGCACAATGCACGCTTAGCGTTGTGGCGCTCGCGGATGATCGCCGAACTCGCCGGGCGCACCGAGGACGGCCTCAGCGACGGGCGACAACTGATTCCCGGAAAGCGCCTGCCTGCCGTGCGACCGGTGCTGCTTGGAAATACTTGAGCGAAGGAGACGTGTGGCATGAGTGAGACAGTGACGTTCGGCGCCGTCGGTGACATCGGGTTCTGGAAAGGGGTCAACGACGGGGTGGATGCACACGACATCGACTGGCCTTTCGAGCTGATGAAAGAACAGCTCCACCGTGCGGACCTTCTTTTCGGCAACATGGAGTCGGTGGTGGTCGCGTCCGACTACCCGGAAGACGCGATCGACCCGAAGGGACTCATCTCGCCTTTTCCGGGTGAGGCGTGCGCCGGCGCACTGGTGCGTGCCGGTTTCGACTTCATGAACCTCGCGGCCAACCACGTGCTGGACGCGGGGGCGACGGGAATGGATCACACGAAGCACACGCTCGAGGCGGCGCGACTCGTAACGGGCGGCGTCGGCCATACGCAAGCGGAGGCACGCCGGCTGGTCACCCTCGAAAAGGGCGGCGTCACCTTCGGGTTTCTGTGCTACGCCGAGGACACGAACTACTCGCTGGGCACGCGCGGGCCCTGCCACGCGTACTACGAGCTGGACACGGTGCTCGAAGACGTCGCGAAGCACAAGGACGCCGTCGACGTCCTCGTCGTCTCGATTCACGCGGACATCGAATTCATGCCGACGCCGAGCGTTCCGAGACTGGCGAACTTTCGCGCGATCGCGAACGCCGGGGCCGACATCATCCTCGGACACCATCCGCATGTGCCGCAGGGCTGCGAGATGATCGACGGCTGCCTTATCGCCTACTCGCTCGGCAACTTCATCTTCCCGGCGCATTCGTCCGGCTACATGAAGGGCAATGGGCCGCACACCGCGCATTCGTTTCTGCTGCTGGCCGAGGTGACGAAAGACGGCGTGCAGTCTTTCGAGCGTGTGCCGTTCGAGATCAAGGCGCCACCCGAGGAACGTCCCGCACCCGTCGAAGGCGACGCGCGAGAGGAAATGCTCGGGTACCTCGCTCAGCTTGACGCACACCTCAAGGACGACGCCTTCGTGCTCAAGACGTGGCGCGAGGTGGCGAAGCGGCTCCTGGCGACCTACATCAAGCGTGCGGCCGAGCGTGACATCGATAACGTCATCGAGGAGCTCGTCGGACGGCTCTGCCTGACCGCCGAGAACCGAAGCTGGATGGAGGAGATCCTGGCCATGGGTCGCGAGGCGTGGGACGCCCGAAATGCCGAAGAGCCCGACCCGCTCCACCGTCCGCACTATCGCTTCACCAGGAACGACTCTCAATGATGGGAGGAGAAAGGGATGAGCCGCTTTCGTCGGACGATGCTCGTGACGCTGAGCGTGCTGTGGTTGATGCTGATGGTCACGTACGTCGTGGCCGTCAGCGGGAAGCCGGTCAACATCGACCGCATCCGTTTTCCGGAGCCGTCGGGTGCGACGTATCACACCGGCCGCCGGACGCTCTTCGTCGTGGGAGACGAGGGGGACATCTGCGAGATCCGGACGGACGGCGAACCGGTCAAGCGGGGGGACCTTGCCAAGGGGGGTCGACGGGACCTGGAGGGGGTGACGTTCGATCCGGCGACGGGGCTGCTCTACGTCGCGGTCGAGGGTGAAGAGCGGATTCTCGAGGTGGACCCGGACAAGCTGGGGATTCTGCGCGAGTTCAAGATTCCGCGCACGTGGCAGGGGAAGACGGTGCTGAAGCCGGGGGGCCAGGGCATCGAGGCGATTGCGTTTCTCCCGGATGCGAAGCACCCCCACGGGGGCACGTTCCTCGTGACGAACCAGGGGTTCAAGAACAGCCCCGCCGAAGACGCATCGGCCCTGCTTCGTCTCGAGGTGCCGCTCCGCGGGAAGCCCGGAGCGGACGCCCGGGTGAAGATCGTGAGCTACGTGCGGATGCGCGTGTTCGATCTGAGCGGCCTCTGCTATGACACGACCGCGAAACGTCTCTACGCGATCAGCGATTCGGGAAACCGGATCTTCGAGATGACGCCCGAGGGGAAAATCAGGAAGCATGAAGCGCTTGTGGGACAGAACCAGGAAGGGATCGCGGTGGACCCGAGGGGCTTTCTCTACATCGCGCAGGACACGGGCGGCATTCTAAAACTCAGGCTGAAGTAGCCGACCGGCCTCACGGCACGGGGACTTCCTCCCCGGTCGTCTTGGGCTTGAAGAGCCTGATGCCGAAGCGCGAGATGTCTTGTGGGGTCCCGTCGGGTGAGAAGGCCGGTATCGGTATCGTCTCGAACAGCGGCGACGTACTGAGGAAGTTCCCAAGCATGTCGCTCTTCATGGCGCTGCGGATTTCGCTGCTCTGTGCCTGCGAGAGCTCGTTCATCGTGGTGCGGATGCTCTCAAGGTATTCCTGCTCGATCGGTGTCGGTGCGGCGTTGCCCTGCAGCAGTTCGTCGAGTCGTTCCACCGTGGTGATCCTGGCTTCAGCGAGCAGTCGTCGGCGACGCATGTAGGTCCTCAGTCGCCAGCGCATGTGCTCTGCGACCCAACCGTGGTCGACGGTGACTCTCAGAAACCGACCGGCCACGGCGACCTCGTGGATGCGCGCGACGACCTGTTTCCGGATTTCCGCGATCCTCGCGGCAGCCTCTTCCCGGATGCCCTCGGCCTCCTCCGTCGAGAGACCCTTCTCCGCCAGACGCTCGGCCGCCAGTTCCCGCTCCTGCACCGCCGCGTCCATCAGCATGGACACGTCCCTGCGGAGTTTCCTGACCCCCTCGTCGAACGGTGGGGTGAACATGTCAAACCCGATGATCCGTCCGTCCGTGCACGTGACCCCGAGTACCGGGTAGTTCTTCGGCAGCGTCTGTGTCAGAAGGACGTAGCCCCACAGATCGTTCTGGCACTCGTCGTGCGTGAGCACCGCTCTGCCGTCGGGCCCCGCGGCGTAGTGGACCTGTTTGAGATAGAAACCCACGCCCGGGTCCCACAAGCTGAACCCCTGGAAACGCGTCTTCGTAAACCCACTGGTGAGCGCGATGCCCACTACGAGGAACACCACGCCGACGAAGGCTCCCCACGTCCGCTGATCGACCACGTTCTGGATGAGCAGGTAGAGGGCCGTGACGGCGCCGACGAACGATGCCACCGCCGTCAGGATGAACACGAGAAGACGCACGCCCTCGAGCGGCACGGGTTTCAGGGCGTAGATTGCTTCACCCAGACCGACGAGCGTCACCATGATGCCGAGGACCGCACCCAGTGAGACCGCCAGCACGGTGTAGTTTCCCTTGAGTTTCTCGCCGAGGAAATTCAGGAACTCCCCGGCGATCATCGCGAGCGGCAGGGCCATGAAGGCCCAGAAGCGGTGTGGGAACAGTGCGAACGGGAGGTACTCCCCGAGGACGCCCATCACCGTGAGCAGGAGCCATATCAGCACGACGACGTGTCGTCGGCTGGTCCGGGTTCTGCGCCATCGGACCCCCAGGAGCACCAGTCCCGCGATACACACCCCGAAGAGCACCAGGCCGATTCCCGTCGGCTGGTTGATCTTGGTGCTCGCCGGCGCCCAGATGAAGTCCCAGAGTCCGTATCCCACGCCCCGACCCGTCCCCAGGACCTTCCCACCCAGTTTTCCAGCCTGTGGCCCCCCCAAGCCGATGATGAAACCCTCCTGACCGAACTTCAGATAGGTCGGGATGTAGTAGATCAGTGACAACAGTCCGCCGAGCACGAACGCACCGCCCTGCAGCAGCATCTCCCGGACGCTCCCGTTCTGCGACGGGTTTCTCGCGGCGAAGACGAGGTTGACGATGCAATAGATCAGCGCCATCACGACGAAGATGAGGGCCGACGACGGCTGGGTGATGCAGATCGCCGCCACGATGATCGCGGCGATGACGTTCCATCGGGACGACTCGCGCGCACGCTCGAACGCCCAGAACGCCGGGAAGAACATCACCAGCGCCAGGCTCTGCGCCCACACGAAATTGCTCATGAAACACGGCAGCACCCACAGCATCCCCGTCATCCACAGCGCCTTCGCCGGACGCGACGTCCACCGTCGTACCATGATGTAGAAATACACCACCCCCAGCGAAACGATGAGTGCGTTGAAGAACTTCAGCGTCCAGTAAATCGACGGCATGATCTGGTGCAGCACACCCATCAGCGTTGCGTAGACCGGAGGGTAAGGCTCCAGGTAGCTCCGATTCCCGTACCGCAGACGCACGTCGATGCCCACCGAGTAGGTCCCGCGAGTCGAGACGTGCTTGGCCGACACCGCGTGCACCCAGGAGTCGTCATTCGTCAGCCACTGCGAGACGAACGCCCCGTGGACGAACACCAGGAACATCACCACGGTCATGCCCAGCGCCGCGATGAGAAACCACGTGTCCTTCGTCCAGAGTCGTCGCGCGGCCCGGGCTTCCGGTGATATCTCTTTCGCGAGAATGTCACGCAGCGCCCCGGCAATAAACAGCACGCACGCCGAGAGCAGGTAGCTCCACCACGTCAGACGAAATCCGAACGTGTTCAGCAGCACCGTCATCACCGCGAACACCGCCAGCCCGACCGCCGTGCACATTACGTGCGTCTCCAGCGACAGACGGTAACGACCCGTCGCGAGCTGAACCGTCGCCAGACCCATCATGTAGATCACGACACCGAAGAACGCGACCGCCGAGATCTTCAGCACCAGGAGCTCGGAAAGACCCATCCATGAGCCCTGGGCTGCAAGAAGCGAGAGTGCTGCTGTCATGGCAAACCGGCTCCTGAGTGTCCTTCAATCGACGACGTCACGGCGACGCCGCCCGTCCTGCGTCTGCTTCCACTTCTCGACCCGATCAGACGCAACTCCTTAGTATAGCGTCAGATAAGCCCCACGCAACCGTTACCCCGTCCGACCGCCACGAAACCGCGCCTGTGCCCCCGAACC
>Ga0272442_10008439_pt1 | contig 13054 bp, 9 predicted proteins | sample SSMForm2O_FD_200262 | JGI IMG/M metagenome (GOLD analysis project Ga0272442, IMG submission 200262) | Marine sediment archaeal communities from Little Sippewissett salt marsh, Falmouth, MA, United States - SSM-Form-2O | ecosystem: Environmental > Aquatic > Marine > Wetlands > Sediment ...
GATCAGATTCATAGATGTTTTCAATATCAACATCTTTGATCTTTACTTTAGCTAAGTCATCTTTAGACATATTGTAAAATGACATTAACCTAGAAGCTTTAGCTCGCTTATCCTTAGTGCCTGCAAAACCAATTCGTTTTCTCGAAATATGTAAGCTTTTAGAAAGCTCTCTTACAAGCCCATTTGTTTCCCAGTTTGTAGCTTTTACCTTGGCAATAGTAAACCGTCCATTTTCTTTTTTTGATGGGTATTTGGAAATCTCATTTACAATAAAATCCTCTGGAACAGTTCGAAGTTTTCCACCTATTCCTCCAGCCGATGTAAAAAAAGTTTCTATGCCTATGTCTTTTTCAGCATCCAAAACATGAATAGATATATTATTTATGGGATGATTTGAATTTTTCATTTTTAATGCCTTAAACTTAATATGTATACAATTGAAAAAATGTTTGTCTGAATTGCGTTTGATAAATTCGATGAAAAGTTAAAAATTGCTAAAACTTAAAAAGGAAATACATCGTGGTAAAGATAGTTTTATTTTCCTCAAATTCTCCTGCTGGTTTCAATTCCCTTACCATTGACCATTAAATTTTGATCCAGATCAAAACGTTAGATTCATAATATCAAATACAGTCATTGTATCTACACAACGAACCTTAATGGAGTTTAAAATGCAATAGATATGCATAGGAGAATGTCCCCCTTCCATGTCATAAATGACATGGCTTTCCCCCAAGGGAAGAAAACGCCTGCGGCGTTTTGAAAAAACGTCCATGCGATTCATCCCATAACCTAAAGGTTAGGGATTTCTCGCTTGGATTCGCGTTAAGTTTGTTGTTTTTAATTCTTAATGAGCCACTATATGCTGACAGAAGAAATATGATTAGTATCAAAATTCATCAAAACTAAACGATTTGTTCTTTTTTCTCACATCCCAACCCCAATTATATTAGATCATTATGTTTTGTCCATTAATAATGCATATTATTTAATTTATTTTTAGCCTAGTACAATTGCCAAAGAGATCAATGTTTAATAAAAAAATAATAAATTATTTTGAAGAAAATAAGTTGTAACCGATGTCCTAATAGCTAAATAGGATCAAAATACAAAAGAAATTATCATAAAAAATTCCCAATCTTTTTAAAATAATAATTACAATATTAACTTCCCTTTTTTCCTTTATTTTCTTGAACAAAAATTTAATCTACTTTTTACTCTTAATTTTAGTTTTTCCTTCAAAATTTTTACCGAAGCTTTTTACTTCATCCTCTAGATATTTTACAGCTTTTTTCAATATCTCTTCGGGTTTTCCTTTTTTGACTCTGATATACAAACGTCGTTTCTTAGAGATAGGGTCATCTGTGGTATATGTTGCATATTCCACATCCTCATTTTGTATCAATACCTGTGTAATGGGATTTAACATAGTCTCACTTTCCCCAATAACTTCCAATTCAAGTTCTTTCGATGTTTTTTTAATCTTTTTCAAATCCATGAATCTTCTCACCTTAGCCATATATAGAAATTTATCTTAAAGATTGTTTAAATCATAGTTACCGTAATCAATTGCTGTTCTTCTTCGCTCCTTATTTCCACAATTTTCACATTCTAAAATATTACCCTTTTTGATGAGTGAATGTCTGCATTTTGTGCATAGCCCCTTTATAACACCCAGACCCCTATCCTTAGTTTCAAGCTGAATATTTGGATTGACTTGTGTGACCTTGGCTCTTATAATATCGCCCGTTGAGAACTCAGAAGCAGGATCTTTTACATATGATTGTGATATCTCCGATACACGCAACGTACCGTTCGTATCACCAGAGATTCCCCTATTCTCCCCCTTAACATGGATTACTTCAGCTATTATCATTGATGATCTTACAAGTCGCACCTCTGCAAGAACTGTATCTCCTTTTTTCAACAGAATAGGAACACTTGTCAAGGGTTTAACCATTGCACTTCTTTTTTTTTCATCTATGACATATTTTCCAACTCTCGCAGACCTTATGATACCATCTTCTTCAAATGTTCCATCTCCAGATAATAATTCCTCAGATGTGGATAATTTTTCTCCAGGTAGTACTATGCTATTTTCATTCATAATTTATCACTAATTTTAGCTATATCAATAGGTTTAGGCAATCATACAATCGTTTTAAAGGTTGTGGTTTGAATTGGGCCATCAGTAAATTCAACAAAATCGATTAACATCAACTTTATTGATAGGAAATAAACCAATACTCTTTTCAATTTAAATATTATTTCTAGATAGACATTACATCCACAAATTTAATTCAAAGAGAGGTTAGGACTGAATGACATAAACACAATACAGTTTCGTCAATGGATTCTTATATTTAAATTTAGGAGAATTGATATTCCTCAAAATTGGTTACATCCCTGATCTTATTTGGTAGACCTGCCAATAATTTTTTTTCATTCTAGACCTCTGAATACAACTTATGAAAGAGATAACAACCTGGCAAAATTATTGGTAAGACGCCTCATCTCACTAAAAGTCTCCCGTGATTTTAAATTTTTATTTCCTATATCATATTGTCAACTTGTATCCTTGTGTGAATTTCTAATTGTGTCTTTCTATTGCATTATTGTCATCCTCCAATCAATAAATTTCATGCTATGAGAAAAACATGAACCAATTTTGCAAATCTGTTAAAATAGTAATTATAACTATTTTATAAACTTAGGATTTGTATGAAACAAGGTCTATGCGTTCTCGTCCCTGAACTGATTTATCTTTTTCCTTCTTCCAGACATCTTAAACTTGGTTCACTATCTTTACTTTAACTTATTGAAATGTTTTCTACAAAACAGCTTACCTCAATGTTTTGTGAGAGTAGTGACAAGATCATAGTTTATACTATTATATATGTAAAAAGATATATTAACGCCCCTTACCTTTAACTTATACATATGTTTCATCAGTGTGAATTTTTCTTTTCGACTTAGATTTTAGCCTAATTTAAAAATAATATATAAGATTTGCATACTTTTTAAGCCAGCAAAGAATAATACCTCATATCAATAGAATACCTCATTTTGTCAGATATAATCACGCTTTTTAATGATTAGAAGTTTTTCTACATAAAAATGCATGATTTTCCATAATTTCCTAAGGGCAGATCATGTACTAAAGACTATCATCAGACGTAAAATATTTCTAACATTTATTATACCAGTAACTTTTGTTTTTTTACATACTTGTTCTTGCGTTTTCCTCTTCTTACCAACTTACTATCTTTTTTACAATAAGTACATTGAATCACAAACCCATAGAGGGCATATTGTTAGATGCATTTTATGTCAAGAGTTAAGAGGTATATCTCTTTAAATTTAAAAATAATTTGCAATAAATTATATATACTTAACAATTGTATACGTGTTATATTAGTATGAAATTTCGTATATAATGTTTAATGGGGAATTTTAAAGTATGATAAATAAGAATGATAAATTAAACATTGTTATTTCTATTTATATAGCATCCATAATGTTTATTGGCGCTGTTTTACCATCTGTTTTAGCAGTAGATGGTAGCAATCAGTACGAAGGATTTTCAAAAGGAATACCTTGGCAACCGTTTAACACATTAAAAATAGCCACTTTTGTAGAGTTTGACAAGGAGAGCTATAATGATGACTATTCATATCTGGCATCTATTCCATCTGCAGTATTTAGCAATGGCCATACAATGTTTTCTAGTCCACTGTTGTTTTTCCAACCTGAGGGCTCTTATCCCAATGAAGATAAATACCTATTTTTAAACGATTATGATAGCATACATTATCTGATGGAAGATTGGATGAGTTATTGTGGTGGCAAGCTGGATAAACTCACGGCGATTAATATACCCAAAAACGATATAGAACCAGAGTGGAAAGCCCGAAATTATACTTTTATCGAGAGCGATGATCCATTTGACATTGCTAGCAAAATTGCTCTTAACGGCTGGTCATATTCTGATAATGCAGTCATTGCAGTTATTGAAGAAGATTATGAAAAACCTTCAAACAATAAAACTACCGGCTCAATATCCGGTCAAATTTCAGGAAAAATGTCTACTGAAAATTTTAAGGTTAAACGTAGCTACGGCCCTGCACCTGAATACGAAAGATTTACCGTAGAAGAAGAATATAAGTATGTTAGGGCGGACTTATGGTATCCTGCAGTTACTATAAACTCAAAGATAATGGAAATGGTACCAGGATTCCCTCCAATAATCACCATTCCTTCAGTTGATCCGGATTTACAATTGTATTGCAGTTACGATGGAGATTGGCTTCAAACCGGTGCCTCATCAGAGATGACAATTACAAACGGACCTCATGAAAAATGCTTTTCATATGTTTATAATCCAGGCTCATGGAGAGTTGGCGTTACAAACATGCCAACTGAAGGAGGAGATGAAGAAAGTTTCAAACATTATTTGCTATCTGGAAGGGATAACGGCAAATTTCTGATTTATGGAAATACTTTAGACGCTTTGCTAAATATACTTGGGCGACCGATTACAGAATACGACTGCAAAATAACCAAATATCCTGGTGTAGAATTGAATATACCGGACGAACCACCTTTTGGTTGTAGAGACGTAACATTTGATTTAATATGGGACAACCAAGACATTGACCTTGGTCTTACAATTATTGGACCAAATGGTGAGGAGCTAGAATCAGTGATGGAAGAGGATAGTGATTGTCAAGAGATTCATCTTGAACAACTTGGGGAGTGCCCATCTGGTAAACAGTACTCAGTTGTTGTTTATGCACTTTCAGATATTGGCACTTCAATGGATTTCACTGTTAAATATTCATGGGGACAAAACATTTCAAGAAAGGAGGGTGATTGTCTGGCTTCAGCCTGTGAAGGAGCAATACTTTCTTCTATTTTGAATGCTCCATTATTATATACAAATTCTTTAGATATTCCAGAATGTACAATTAACACATTGTATAAATTAGGAGTAGAAGAGATATCTTTAGTTGATATTGGTGGATATTTATCCGATGATGCAACCAGGCAACTCTCAGATGTTTTTAACGTCGTGGAACATTTTACGGAATATAAGATAGTTTATGATAGTATTATGTATAAAACAGGGTGTAATGATATAATATTTTCTACAATTGATCCTTGGAGTTATTGGTACTATACTGTCAAAGCAAGAGAATTGAAACCAGCAGGAGAATTTGAAGAAGCTTTTTACTTTGGACCCGCAGCCTATGCCGCTGCTCATCATGGCAGCCCCCTGCTTCTTGTAGATAACCATCCAGAACTATCTTCAGGGGTCATGTGGCATAATGAATTCTGGAAGAAAAATGGAAATGGATATAATCATGTTCCGGTAGCCCCTATGGTTTTAACTGGTAGACAAGTCTATGAATTCCTAGGGGAATATGGATTTGACAAAGAGGAAAATGAATCAATGTTAACCGTTGCAGGTCAGTATGATATTGCTCCTTCTTGGACACGTGTATTTGCTGGGGTTGCCAACTCTGGAACCATTATAGGTACGCCTATTGATGCTGCAAGCATCATTAGCAGAAATATTTTTTATCCTGCACTTATATTTGAAAACCCTGCACTTCAAGGAAAAGTAGAACTAGAAAATGGAAGTAAAAGCACAAGAGCACAATTTTCCTTTAAAACACCATTTCAAGGACTCATAGAAAGACTGTTTCATAAACCATTTGGCAGTAATTTGAAGATAATTAAACCATCTAAAACTGAAATATTCACATACCCTGTTCTTCATACCTATGGTTGTTATGCACATCGTTTCAACGAACGTGGTGGTGATTATTGGGGAACCAAATACCAGGCTAGAGATGGCACAATTCCAGGTGTAACTCTATCACTCAACGAAATAGATCAAGGAACTCGTGTAATGCATGAAGGCATATATGGATGTTTTCACCCAGATATGGCCGAAACAGAGATTACTCCTTTTTATGCTAGTAAAGCGGGTTATCAGAACGCCTTTTCCACTAATTTTGACGTTACAATTGATAATTTAAATAAAGGAGTGATTAGTTGGTATATGGTACTTCACGGCGATAGTCAAAATGGCGGGCAACTTTCATGGTATTCGCCAACTTCTGTAGAAGATATGACTGGATCAAAACTGGCACAGTTTCTAATTGGAGTGCCACTTGGATTACTTCCGACAACTGAGACAAATCCCTGGAGGGGTTATGATCAACTTTGGGGTAGCACAGAAGAACCAGACACTGCAACATTGAATGCTGAGATTGGATTAGTACTTGGATGGTTGGGACTTGCAAATCCGGATGGTCCACTTGATGGCGGAATTCTTAAATTAGGTTTAGATTTGGTACCAGCAAACATACCGTTGATGCAATCTAATCGGAACGACTATTTTGATGGATTTGTAGGCCCCTATAGTATAACTGCAATGATTACCAAATTTCATTATGCCCACCATGGAAAGGAATATGACGATAAGATTGAAAATCTTCATTCAATGAACTTCCATGCGGATTCATGTCTAATAGCCTGTAAATTTCTCCATATAGCATTTATGCGACATGGGTCAGTTGCACAAGAAATAGATCCATGGCCTACATCATATTGGGGGGGTGTAGTATTCCAAGAAACACCAAGAGACTTTGCACTTGGAAAAACCATTGGAGAGTCATACGCCGACGGGCGAGCTAAAATCGGAATTAAATACCTTTTTGAAGACGATGAGGAAGTAGAATGGTGGTGGGACAGTGCCGAAAACGTCGTTCTTTTCTCAGACCCTAATCTTAGAATATGGGTTCCTAGTACAGAATGGGATACAGATGTCAGAAATCATTGGGAAAGCGAGGACATAGCGCCATTGAAATACGATAAGGAGATGTCTGTAGATGGTCATATGCCATACGGTGCAGCAGACTACCCGCATGAAAAGGAACCGGCATCCTGGTTGCAATATATTATCTGGATATTAGTAGTCATATTGCTAATAGTAATATTGGTTGTAGCCGTTTCAAAAAAGAAAAAAATAAGATAACTCAACCAAATAAATACACAAAATTGTATTATCATTCAATGACTAAATTTGATGAACGCTATATTCTAAATTATATTTTTAACTTTGTAGTTTGTGCATAATCTATCTAGGGTATCTTTTACATTCATTATATAAGTTTGACTGGGCATATAACTATCTTTATACAACTCCTCATAACTATTGATTAAACTAGGATTAAATTTTCCAAGTGCCTTTAAGAAAACGGTTTTTTGATCACCTTTAAGCTCCAGATGTTTATGCAGAATATAGTCTGCTTTGTGCATAGTAGCAACTTCTACTAAATCTTCAATTTCTTCTTCAACTATAAACGGTAATATGGGCATAATTGCTAATCCTGTTTTAATACCACTTTCCGAAAGTTTTTCTACTACTTGCAATCGTTTTTTTGACGAAGGCACATTCCCTTCAAAAATATTACATGCGTCCTTGTTCAAGGTTGTTATACTTATAGTCACCAGACATTCAGTAATCTTAGACAATATGTCGATATCTCTTAGGATGAGATTAGACTTTGTAAGAATATGACAAGGAAAATCATGTTCTTTGATAATTTCTAGTAAACCTCTGGTGATTCTGCATTCTTTTTCAATTTCTTGATATGGATCATGAACAGAACCAACTATTATTATACCTTTTTCGATTTTTTCTATTTCTCCTTCAAGAAGTTGGACTGCATTGGTTTTAATATAAATGGTTTCATCCAACGAAGAATCACAATACTTACATCCAAATTCACAGTTTTGATATGGATCAATAGTATAGTCCCCAATAAAAAGTAAATCTTTACTTATAATTTTAGTTACCAATAAGTCAGATTTTACATGTTTGTATTTCATCACATTTCCTCAGGTGCAACAATTCCCAACAGATCTAAACCATTTCTGATAACAATTCTCGCTGAATCAACAAGTGCAAGTCTCTCCTTTCTAAGTTCGAGGTTTTCTTCTGATAACACAGGACAATCTCTGTAGAACCGGTTGAACTGGGATGCAACCTTGTATAAATAAGTAGTTATAACGTGTGGACTACAACCATTACATGCTTCATCAATGACCAGGGGAAATTTTGCCAGTTTTTTTATAAGTTGAAGTTCTGAATCATGTTTTAACATAAAGAAACTGACATCTTCGACCCTATTTTCCTTTTTTGACATTATGCTACAGGCACGTGCGTGGGCATATTGTATAAATGGAGCTGAGTTTCCTTCAAAATTCAAAGCTTCTTCCCATTTGAACACAATGTCTTTTTCAGGTTGAACTTTTATGATATTGTATCTTAGGGAGCCAATACCAATCATTTCTGATATATCTTTCATCTTTTTTTCAGAGAGCTCCTTTCCTCTCCGTTTACTAACCTCATTATATGCCCTCTCAACACATTCATCTATGAGCTGATCAAGATACACAACACGACCCTGTCTTGTGGACATTTTTCCTCCTGACATTGATACAAATGCATAAAAAACGGGCTTTGGCAATATCTTTTCGCCCTGCAGCTGTAGTGCTATCTCGATTTGTCTTGCTTCAAGTTTGTGATCCTCACCAAGCACGTTAATGAGCATATCAGCATATTTTGCTTTCCACTGGTGGTATGCAATATCTCTTGTTGCATAAAGTGACGTACCATCACTTCTTAAAAAGAAAAAATTTTTGTTTCTTCCATGAACTCCAAAAGATTCTAGATCTAAATATAGAGCACCATCTTTTTCATGACAATATCGTGTTTTTTTCAGGTTAGATATCACCTTTTCAACACTTTTATCCTTTACAAACTTTGATTCAGGAATATATTTATCGATGTGTATGTTGATGTGATCGAGGCTCTCGTTTATCCCCTCTAATACAAGTTTGTATGCGTCGCGTACCAGCGTCATGGTTTTACTATCTCCATACTCAGATTTTCTAACGATTTCTTCAATTTCCTTAACGACCGTTTCATCTTCTCCCATTAGTTTGTTCGCTACTTGGTAAAATCCTACATTTCTATGATCAGGTTTATCGTATTTAGGGGAAGTAATATCTTTTGGTTTTATGTTGTTAATCCCCCAAGTGAGAATAGCAACCTGTTTTCCTAGATCATCTAGATAAAACTGAGATTCAACATCATATCCCGCTGCTCTGAATATTCTGACAAGAGTATCTCCAATAATTGGATTCCTTGCTCTTCCAACGTGTAGTGGGCCATTGGGATTAGCAGATGTGTGTTCAATAATGACTTTTTTATTATTTTTCTGTAAACATCCATATTCTTCTTTCATTTCAAGGATTGAATTCAATGTTGCATATGCGAGATGTTTGCCAGATATATAGAAATTTACATATCCTCCACTAACATCTATTCTTGATACCCATTTGCCTTTTTCAATTTTTTCTGAAATGTCTTTTGCTATGACTTTTGGCGATTTTTTTGCAATTGGTGAAAGAGAAAAGCATGGAAAAGCAAAGTCACCCATATTTTCTGGAGGGATCTCTAGTTTAACTTCACAATCATAATTTAATTTAGCTAAAATATTCTTTAATAATAATGTAATTTCGTTTTCGGCTTCATATAGAGGATAGTTCATAAAGACTGGAAATTAATGATGATATTTAAAGGGTTTTGCACATAAAAAACCATCTAATTCATAAATTAAATTATCTAACGAGGTTAAATTTGATTACGATATTTACATTTCGAATCTACACAAGCAGTTGTTTATAGCAGCACATCTTAAGTAAAAAGAGTTATAAATACCATATTCATTTCGATTCCCCTATCCGCTGTATAAAAGGATGTGAAAAATGGCACGAAAACCAAGCAGTATGTACAGATATATAAGAGGGCAACCTTCTACTAGAAAAGAATATATGGGTGGCATACCTGCTTCCCGTATTACACAATTTGTCATGGGAAACAAGAAAGCAGATTTCCCCATAAAACTCTCTTTAACTGCAAATGAGAGATGCCAAGTTCGACACAATGCATTAGAATCAGCGCGCATAACTGCAAACCGTGTTCTGGAAAAAAAGTTAGGGGTATCAAATTATCGGCTAAGAATCAGGATTTATCCACATAATGTATTGAGAGAAAACAAACAAGCAACTGGCGCAGGTGCAGATAGGGTTTCTCAGGGGATGAGAGCAGCATATGGTAAAATAGTCTCAATTGCTGCACATGTAAAACCAGATCAAATTATAATGACGGTTGAAACCACTGAACAAAATATTGATCAGGCAAAAGATGCACTTCGAAAGGCAGGTATGAAGATACCTTCACCTTGTAAAATTAACTATTGATAAAAATAGCTAATGCTTTGAAAAATATCTAAAGCACACTTCTAAAAGTATTTTACTAACCATGGGAATAAGACTATAAACAAGATTAGTAAAGAAGTTACTAAAGAAACGTTTTTTACGATTTTTTCTATTCTCTCATCTGACAGCCCTTTTTTAACTCTTCTTATGAAGGAGCCTATAACATCGTTGAACAGAAAGCCTCCATCGAGTGGAATCATCGGTAAAACATTGAATAAACCAACAGCAAGATTTAACCAGAAAATCCAATATAATGCGTTTATAATAACCCAAAATATGTTGCTTGGAATTAAACTAAGCGGACCAGTTATTATGTATGAATGAGTAAATGGCGAATAGATGGGATTGTATCCATCAAGACCTAATATCGGAAGTATGTAAAATAGAAGGAAACTATTTGGAAAATTACTGAAGGGATTTTTCAATATCGGCAGAAAATCTATGAATGGATTAGGCCCTACACCAAGATAACCCTTACCTACATATGATTTGTTGTTTGCTCCAGGATTTCTTTTTTCATATTCGTAATATTTATCCGATAAAACGACACTTTTAATACAAGCATCCTGCCCAACATAAGATATGTTTACAGTTTGGTTTGCCCAAGTGTTGTTCATAACTATGAAGAAATCATAGAAAGTATTGATTTTTGTGTCGTTGATATGGGTTATTATCATACCGGGTTTAAGACCAAGTCTCTCAGCAGGGGTGTCCTCACCAATTGAAATAATGCCTATACCATCTGCTGCATTTTGAACTGCAGGCATAAAGACAAATGAAAAAAGCAAAATGCTTATCAAAACAACAGTAAAATTTGATGTTGGTCCTGCAGCATAAACACGCATACGATTTGATGTTTTCGTTTTTTGCAGTTGTTCTTCATCTGGTTCACAAAATGCTCCTAGAGGTATAACAAGATATAGGATGCCTAATGATTTAACTTTTAGGTTACTTGCAAAAGTAAGAATACCATGGGAAAATTCATGTACAATGACTGCAACAACTAATGCAAGAAGTATGTACGCAATATATTCAAGGGGAAGTATGGGATTAATCCCCGGAAGTATTAAACTAAATTCGATGCCAGGTAATGCCTCTTTTTGCGCAGGAGTAAATCCCGACACTATCCATACTTGTTTAGCAAGTACTATAACCATTAAAATCATCATTACAAAGCAAAAAACAATTCCAAAACTTCCATAAGCTTTCCAGAATCTCTTCCTATCTGAAATTTTTTTAAGAAAAGTCCTGCCCTTCTTGGTACGTAGTAATAATGCTGGACCATACAGGGAAATATTATATTTTTTCAAAATGCCTAGTTTATGGAGGAACATTACCATAAGGAAATATATAGAAATTATAGCAAAAAAAACCAACAAACCTTCCATTAAAGACATAATCGATGACGAAATGTATGCTTGTTTATTAAAGTAACTGGTGAAAAATATTCCTGCAATTTTATAACTTTCGCCGATGTCCCCTTCCATGTCATAAATGACATGGCTTTCCCCCAAGGGGAAGAAAACGTCCATGCGATTCATCACGTAACCTAAAGGTTAGGGATTTCTCGCTTGGATTCACATTAACAAGGATTATCCCAAGATATCAACCTCCTTGAATTACCTAAAATTTATTTCAAGAAATATCATGTTACAATTTCAGAGGAATATTATCATTGCAAAAAATTAATTAGGTAAATTCACTGTCAGTAACTTAGGAGTTCAAATGATAATTTCACAGCTTAGTATAGCACCGGTTGGAAAAGATTTAAGCCTCAGCAAATATGTGAAAACTGCACTAAACATACTTGAAAAGAGTAATATAAAATTCGAAACAAACTCCATGGCAACAGTTATTGAAACCGAGGATCTTGAGACACTGTTCAAAGTAGTTGGAGAAGCCCATAAAGCAGTAATGAAATCAGGAGCAAAAAGAGTAATTACGGAATTAAAGATAGATGATCGAGGAGATAAAAACGTGACGATAAAATCTAAGTTAAAATCCATTAAATAAATTTTGTTTTGAGGTTATTCAAAACAGTTATATGCACCATTTTCATTCCCTGTTTCGGGAGTGTAATAATTGTGCCATCAAAAACTATAGTTGAAATATGTTTTCACGGACGTGGTGGACAGGGTTCTGTCACAGCAGCAAATCTACTTGTAGCAGCAGCATTAAAAGATGGAAATAAAGGCGTTCAAGCGTTTCCACTTTTTGGTGCGGAGAGACGTGGTGCACCAGTAAGGGCATTTGCTCGCATATCAGATGAAGAAATTCATCTCCGAAGCGAGGTATATTCCCCCGATATAGTAATCGTGCTCGATGAGAGCATTATAGGAATAGTTGATGTTCTTAAAGGCTTGAAGAAAGACGGTGAAATTTTAATAAATACTACCAAAAAACCAGAGGATTTCGATTTTTCCGATAAATACCACGTTGCCACTGTTGATGCAACTGGTGTAGCGATTAAACATGATATTCTTGTTGGTGGTATTCCTGTTGTTAATACACCCATCCTTGGTGCTGTACCAAAAATTTTAGACCGTGTAACATTACCATCGATTCAAGCAGTTATAAAAAATAAATGGAAAGGAGAAGGTGGTGAAATAAACGTGAAGGCTACGCAAGACGCATACGACTCTGTGGAGGTGAATTTTTGAAAAAGTACGATGTTGTTACAACGATTTCTTACCCA
>Ga0272442_10008440_pt1 | contig 13052 bp, 14 predicted proteins | sample SSMForm2O_FD_200262 | JGI IMG/M metagenome (GOLD analysis project Ga0272442, IMG submission 200262) | Marine sediment archaeal communities from Little Sippewissett salt marsh, Falmouth, MA, United States - SSM-Form-2O | ecosystem: Environmental > Aquatic > Marine > Wetlands > Sediment ...
AATTATTATAAAATAAATAAATTGTTAAATATTATATAAGAATATTACGATAAACAAAAAAACAAGGTGTAGTTTAGGATGGAGCGCAAATGGTCTATTAGAGCCTATAAAAAAGGCGATGAAAATGGTATTTATGAACTTGAGAAAAAAATCGATTCAATGTATCCTGGTAGAGATTATACATTTAATGATTGGAAAAAATGGTGGGATTGGAAATATAAAGAAAACCCTGCCAATAAAAATGAACCAAAAATATGGATTTCAGAATACGATGGAGAAATAGTTGGATGCGATGCCTTTATCCCAATAAAGATGAAAATAAAAAATAAAATATATAATATTGTTCAAAATGTTGATTTAATGGTTCATCCTAATTTTAGAAGACAAGGTATGTTTCTAAGCCTAGCAAATAAATCATTTTCAAGTTTAAAACAAAACAATCAAGCTATAGCATACGGTTTTCCAAACCGTTATGCTTATGGTGGTCATATGAAATATGGCTGGTTTGACGTTTCCTTATTAAAAAATGGAATAAAACCAATTAAAACAGATAAATTCATTGAAAAACATTTATCTAATAATAACAAAAAAAACCAATCATTTTCGAAAAAAATTTATATCAATTTAGTTAAAAAAGTTATAAAAACAATTTTTAAGGAGAAAAAAACAAAAAAAACAGACAATATTTCAATATCACAGGTTTTTTCTTTTGATGAAGATATTGATTCTTTCTGGAAAAAAATATCTGATAATTATAATATAATCGTAGTTAGAGACAAAAAATATTTGAATTGGAGATATGTAAATGTTCCAGATAAAAAATACATAATTTATATTGCTAAAGAGAACAATGAGATCTGTGGATATATAATATTTAGATGTGAGATTCAAAAAGAGAATAGAAAATATGGTAGTATTTATGATATAATTGCCTTAAAAAATAGACCTGACATTATTTATTCTCTTTTAGATAAAACAATTGAATATTTTAATAAAGAAAATATTGATTTTATTCATTGTTCCATGCTTGCTGATAACAAAATTATCAAACTTTTTAAAAATAAAGGTTTTATTTTTTCACAGGTTTTTCTAAGACAAAAAAAAGATGATCGAAAATTTATAGCTTATTTAGATCATTCAGATATTGAAAAAAAATATCTAAAAAATAGTAATAACTGGTTTATCCAATATGGAGATTCAGACGAAATATAAATTTTAAAAAATTATTCAATTTCAATCATCTCATTTGATGGGTTTCTATCTAGATTAAACCATATTAATGGTATCCTATAATAAATATAAGGTGTTTTATTATCAAATGGATTTATTCCACCTTGAATAAACTTAGGTTTATTATTATAAAGCTTAATTTTTAAACCAAGCCAATTATCCCAGTAGTTACTATCCCATTTGTTATCAAAAGCATTGTTGAATTTTGCATTTTTCTTGTTATTAAAAAAGTTGTTCTCTTTTATTTGATTGTTTGCACTGAACCATAAAAACAATCCTAAATAATCGAATTCAGATATATTATTTTTATAGATTACATTATTATTACATGTTCTTAGGCCAATGCCGCCGTATCCTTTCTTTAATTCATTTCCTATAAAATTATTATAGTCACTTAACCAATCAAGTGCTATAGCTGAATATGTGCTATTATAGATATAATTGTCAATTATATTGTTATTATTGGTATAACCCATTGCTATGCCTTGTTCATTGTCTATCATAGTGTTATTAATTATTAGAGCGCCGTCATCCGATTTTAAAACACTACCTATTGCAATAGCTATGCTTAATTTTGATATATAATTATTACTAATTACATTTGCATTACTTCCAAAGCCTAGAGTTATTCCAATTCTAAAGAAATATACCTCTGCTATGACATCTGATGATTCTGCTGTAAAGCTTAATCTTTTATCTTTTGTTTTACTTTTTGCTTTGTCTTTTATCGTCATCATTACAATATTATCAGTTATAACACAATTGTCTGATGCTGCAGCACCTATTCCTACTTCATTTCCAACATTATAAATCTCATTTTCACTAATAACATTAAAATTACTATCCCATAGTATAGCTATAGCAAATTTTCCTGTTTTATTTATCATATTTTGATGTATTTTACTAAATATTGTGTGAACAAGCTGGATACCAAGTCTTATATCTCTAATTGTGTTATTTTCAATAACTATGTTTTTAGAATATGCTACTTGAATTGCTACAGACGCTTTTTTAATATCTTGATTTGATATCTTACAAAAACTACAATTTACCAATATTATTTGACCGTAATTTCCCGTTAAATCTAGATTTTTTTCATTGTAAATATAATAAACATTTTTTCCATTTACAACATTATTTTCGTTTACGTTATTAATCCATGATTCAATATTATATCCATCAAAAAGAATTCCACAGTCAGTCAAATTATTCAAACATAGATCATTACTAGTCGACATTCCTATATATATACCAGATAATGAACAATTAATTACTCTATTTAATTTTAAATTATTTTTCTCAGAAAATGAAATAGAGACTCCGTGTGATTGATTTAATATTGTGTTTTGTTTTATACAATTTTTATTGGATTTATGTAACAAAATTCCTTCAAAATTGTTATTAAATTCATTTTCAAAAATTGAAATGTTTCTTGATTTAAATAAAGATAAAGCTGATTTTTGATTTAATCTAAAAACATTTTTTTCAAGAGTAGAATTTTTAGAATTTTTTATTATTACTCCAAAGTTTTTGCTTGATAATATTTTATTGTTAACAATATTAATTTTACTACTTTTATAAGTATTAATTGAGTGTGCTGAGTTGTTTAGTATATTATTTTTAATATTTAATGAAGAATAAGTTATTTTTATTCCTTCATCATTTTTTACAACTGTATTATTTGATATTATAATCTGTGAAGAATTATGTATAAACATTCCTTGTTTATTTTTTTCTATTATATTATCCTTAATTGTGTTATTATATGAGCCTATGATACTAAGTCCGATTCCGCAATTAGTTATCTCGGTATCATTAATTTTATTATTATCTGACAGTATTTTAATACCTGAGTATATTAGATTAGTATTTTGAATTATTAAACCGTTTATTTGAACATTATCTGAGTTAATTGTAATAATATTATTTTGTCCATCACCATTTATTATTGGTTTTTGCGAATTAAAAATTTTCATTTTATTTTTTGATTTACTTTTATCTCCTAATTCCTCAGATATACCTATTATTGAAACAGGTATAGGAATTTCTATGTTTTCTGAATAAATACCCGAATATACTTTTATTATATCTCCAGGATTAGCGTTATCAATTGCATATTGAATTCTATTGTAATCTCCGTCACCATCGTCATCTACCTTGATAATTTTTTGAGATTTGATTTTAAAAACTTTCGTTTTTTCATTATTAAAATTCTCTGAAAAACTTGGGAAATCTAAAATTGGATCGATTACAGGTTCCATTAATGGAAACCTATCTTTATTTTTTCCACCAGCTATTTCTTTTGGAACATCTCCAATTCCATCAGAATCTAGATCAACACCAACATATTCATCCCAATAGTTGCCTTTCTTTGAATAATCCCAGTTATTTATATTTTCATCATTTGCATCAATATCATTTTCAATAAAATTGTTAAAATATAAAAAATTATTATTTGAATAACCATTTATTTTTATTCCTAAGTTATTATCTGAAATATTATTACATAAAATTATATTATCACTTGAGATTTCTTCTATACATATTCCATTTCTTTTATTATTTGAAATCTGGTTTTTAATAATATTATTATCAGAGGAGAAGTATTCAAGTCTTATTCCATTTTTATTATTTTTGATTATATTATTTGATATGATGTTGCTGCTTGAATGATATAACAGTATACCATCTTTTCTGTTGTCTCTTATAATATTATCATAAAAATTATTTCCAATTCCATTATTAATTTTTACACTTGGATTGAAAAAACCACTCTTTGTAAATGTAAATCCTGAAACAGTTACATAATTTGCATTTATTGTCAGAACTGTATTTTTATCTACAGAATTTACAATTGTACAATTATCTCCTTCTCCTTGTAATATTATCCCATCAGTATTAATTTCTAAGATTTCATCATAAACTCCGGATCTAACAAAAATTCTATCTCCAATAGTAGCACTTTTAATAGCCTCTTGAATTGTTGGATAATCACAAGGTACTACTATATCCCAGTCACCTTCTACATCATTTTCCCAGTAACCATTGATATTCCATTCCCATTTTTTTTGTTCTTCGGATAAATCTTTTATAGATATTATTTTTTCTTTGACATTTTGTATTATTTTTTTATCTGATTTTATAGTTATTGCTTCTACATTTAATGTTGTAATTAGTAATGCAAAAACTATTATTATTGATAATAATATTTTTTTTGAATTAGTCAAGATCTATCACCAGTTAATATTTATTTTACTATTTTTATATGTTATATTATATAATATATAAATCTTATGATTAACAAAAAAGAAAAAAAGAGGGTTTATTTTTTTTATTCTAACCCTTCGTTTACTGGTTGGTAAGGATTCCACATTGGGTCGCCTAGTAAGTTTAGTTCATATACAGCTGCATATTTTTCAACAGGTACGTTACCTACACCTTTTGCTGTTGATTTCATATATACAGGTTGCACATATTTACCATCATCTAGTGGTGGCGTCCAAAGATATGTAACATCTATCTGATCTGGAATGAAACCATTTCTAGCATCTCTTAGTGCTGTTCCAATGTCTATATCATCATCTGCTAATGCAGTATATGCTTCTTCAAACATCCATCCACAGAATTCTGTGTGAATATATTCATTATTATTTGCCATCATTTGAGATTTTAGATAACCTAGTAAACCCCATCCTAATCTAAATGGTCTTGGTTCAAGATATCCGCCAATTGCAGATAAGGTAGATGGACATATGAATGCGTTTACTCCAGAATGTAGATACGCAGCACTTAAAGTATTTTCTGGTATTAAGCTATCAATTTTTCCTCCGCCGCAGCATTCAACAAACATAAGAGATGGACCCATTTCCATACCTGTAACTTCTCTTACTCCATAAGCAGCTAATCCTTCTAAACCTGATCTTAGAAGGGTTAATGGGAAAAAGACTCTGCCTAATAATTGATATATTAAAGGTGGTCCTCCAGCTGCATATAGTTGAACATCTACAGGGTTATAGTCAAAGAATATTCCATGAGCATTGACTTGTAATAAATTAGCGCTTTCTTGGCTTTCTTCACCATGTATACCTGATTCATCATCAAAGGCTTTTTTCCACCAGTCAAGGTTGAATAATGATTTAACGTTTTCAAGTCCTTGCATGAATTGTATGTTGTTTTTAGCAAAGAAAAGTCTATTAATAATACTTGATTTTTTGATTTCGTCTAATGCTTCTCTTGAATAACCTTGACGAGATGCTTGTCCTCTTTCAAGGACTTCAACTTCAAAACCACCGGTTTCTTCCATGATATTTGATGTTCTAAAACTCAAGAAATGTTGTTGACCACTTGGGCATTTCATTGGATCTTTTGACCCAAGAGCTCTATATATCCAGTCTATACCTGGTACTGCCTGAAATTCGAGTCCAGCACCGGACATTACTAATGCTCGATTTTTCCATTCTTCTGTCATAGATTCTAATACATCATCATAAAACACGGTTCTTGCAATTAGAGCACTTGTGTCTTGTACATCAAAACCACCGGTTATTCTTCCAACGATGTTTTCCATATATGGATATGTTACCTCATTGGAACCAGTAGCATATATATCGTTTTCTACAAAATCTTCTTCTGGTGCAGCTGTTAAATAAATTGTTGGATCTATATTTGCGTAGATGAAATCACTTGGAGTATTTGTTCCATAGATATTATTATGTGATCCATATGGGTCACTATGTGGATTTCTATAATAATACTGTGGTATCATAGTTGGGTCACCTAATAATGCAATGTAATATGGATTTGAATCGCAGCTGTCTTTTAGGTCTCTTAAATTATCTATATCAATATCTTTTAATTGAGCTATTAACTTGTTAAATGGTTTATGAATATTTGTGTAAACATGCTCATTTATTGAAGGTATCAAAAGTGCATTTGTTCTTGGTTGTGCGGCACCAGGAATATTTTCACCATCAAATTTTACGTGATCATCATTTGCAAAAGCCATATCTGGGTCTGCATAAATAATACCCATATGATGCGCAGTGAGATATGGAGCCATAGATGATAACTGTGGCATAAGGGGATCTACTGGACCATCTAGCTTTTCTTTTGTAACAGTTAAAGTATATTGTTGTGATCGTTTTTTCATGAAATTACCCATTATTGATCCACTATATGTTTCTCCACCCATATCATATAAAACTTCGGTGTAAACAAATTTTTCACCTATTAAATGACCGTTTTCATCACGTTTACCTGTACTTGCTATAGATGAAATATAATTTGTAAGAGAACTTTGAATTGTTAAACTATCACCAAATTCTTCAAGATCTTCAGCTGGCTCATCTGTCTGAATTTCCATAGTTACACGACAATATTTATAATCCTCTGGAATTTCAAATGAGAATCTTGCTGCCCCTGATAACAAACCTGGTAGATTTCCAGGAATTGCATTTGCAGAGTTTATAATACCTGATGATCCTTCAACTTCATGATCTGTTTCTAAAACCTTTGGAGGATAAGCATCATTAGGGTTTGTTACTGTAATATATTTAACATCACGATCAAAATTATGTTTTAAAAGATCAACTGTTAGGTTAATTATCTCATGTTGACTTTCAAGTTTAAAACTTTTACCATATCCTTCTAATTCACCACAAATAATTGAGACTTCAACTTTTAAATCATCTAAAACTTCTGTTACGTCCTCATCTAATTCATCTGTGACAATTACTGGTATGCTAAGATAGGATGCTATTGGAGTTGCTGTTACACCTAGATGATAACCATGCTGACTATCATTTATCAAAAGAACTGCTTTACTTCTTTTCCAATAATCTTTTGCAATTTTTAATGAAAAATCTTTAATATTATCTTCATCTAGAGTTTTAACTTCATATTTATCAAGTTGTTCTTTGTAGACCCTGCCAACAGCAGTTGAAGGATTTTCAAAGTCTTCAATATAAAGTGGCATTATTTCTTTTTGACATTCCTTGTTATAGTGAACAGCCAATGGAGCTGCAACAAGTGGATAAAACTGGCTCCTGTTACTGACTTTTATTGCTTCCGGTAGGTTATCTTTAAAGGTTCCTCTTGAAGAGAAAACGTCTTGAATTGTAGCTTCTTTTTCATCTTGTTTAACGTCTTCATAAATGTATATGCCAATAGAGGCGATAACTAAAATTATTACACCTAATACAACGACGAGTTTATCATTCTTTTTCATATTTTTATCCCCCATTCTTTATAATTTCTTTTTTATACTATATTTGTATCTTTCTATTTAATATTTTCCATATTTTATTTTTATGTCTTAAATAAAGATTAATAAATTATAACATTTTTTTTTATTTAAGTTGATATTAATATAATGTTCATCAAATATAAATCTTGTGTTATAATGATAACTATTGAAAAAATAAATAAAATTAGAATAACAAAATAATTTCATAAATGCGTGCTTGTTCTTTTTTGTATTATTTCTTTTCTTCTTAAAACAGCTTTCTCCCACTCAGGGCCAAAATTTTTAGCTGTTTCCTCGATTTTTTCAATAAAATTTTGTTTATCTTCACCTTCAAATTTAACACCGACCATCATTGATTTAGAAAAATCAATATTATCATTGTTACAAATTATTGGTGCCTTAAAATCAATTTTTAAACTATTTTTTTTAATCTCTAGATTAGATAAATCAACAAGCCTAGGATCAATCTGAATATCATTTAGTTTTGCATAATAGTTACTATCCAAACCTTCCATATTTATCTTAATTTCTGGATTGCTAGTATTATATTCCATTTTTACTCCAAGTTTTTGCTGAAGTATATCATCCATATTACAATTCTCCTAATTCTTTATTTTATTGTATTTTTTTATCTTTTTTTATATCTAATCTGCTAGCTAAATTATCTAATTTTTCAATTAATAATTCTTCGTTTTTTCCCTCAATTTCTGTTCCACATTTCATTGAACTATAATATTTTCCACTGTTAACATTACATATTATTGGTTTTGTGAAATTCATAGTTAAAACATTTTTATATAAACCAATTTTTTCAAGCTCATTTATATTTGGATTGATCTCTATTTCATCAACATCTGAGTAGTAGTTATCATCTGTTCCTTGCATATTTATTTTCATTTCACCTTTTACAAGTGAATATTTTAATTCAGTTATTCTTCTATATTGAAGTAAGTCACTCATATAATATTCCTCATCCTTTTTTGTATATCTAGCTTATAATGTAATAGTTATTGGTTTATAAAAAATATACTTTGGTTTTTTTATCTTGGCCTTTATTCTTTGAATAACTTTTAATAAGGAAATAAGGTATTACCCCGCATTAGGAGATTAATAATATGAGTGAAGATGAAAATATGCCGAAACAGTTACAAGACCAAATAAACAGGTTACAACAACTTAGAACACAATATCAAATGATTATGCAACAAAAACAGCAAGTTGAGATTAGATTGAAAGATACTGAAGAAGCACTTGGTGAATTGGAAAAAACTGATTCAAAAACCCCAATTTTTAAAAGTATAGGATCAATTTTAATTAAAACAAAGGGTAAAGCTGAAATTGTAAAAGAGTTAAAATCAGATAAAGAGTCATTAGATCTTAGAAAAACTACTCTTGATAAACAAGAGGGTATGACAAGGGAGAAGTTAAATGAGCTTCAAAGTAAGGTTCAAAACGCCCTTAGCATGTCTCAAGATTCTGAAGAAGAAGATTAAAAAAAAAATTAGTATTGATGTTTTATGATAAAAGAGAAAAGATTTTCTGCGCATCATGATTTCAAAACAGGGTTTTTTTTTAAACTATCTTTAATTCTTGGAATCTTTTTATTAGCAGTTTTTTTCTTTGTTAAAACAATTGTTTTTTTTATATCAGAAAATAGTCAAGGTTTTTTAAAAAATTTATATGATTTTTCTAATTCAGGGCAATCTGAGTCTATCGCTGCTTTTTCATTATTGCTTATTGCTCTTTCTGTTATAATTTATGCTTTTAATTATCAACTGTGTAAACTTTCAAAAATAGCCGAAGACATTGAAAACAATGAAGATTGTGAGTAATTTATTTTCCATATCTTCTCTGTCGCATCTGACAAGTATGTATTGCTTTTAAAAAATCTCTTTTTTGGAATGCTGGCCAGAATACATCTGAGAAATATAGTTCTGAGTAAGCAAGTTGCCAGAGTAAAAAATTAGATATTCTTTCTTCACCTGATGTTCTTAGAATCATGTCAGGGTCTGGTATACCATTTGTATATAGGTATTTTGAGACAAGGTTTTCTTCTATATCTTCTATATTGATTTTTTCTTTTTTTACGTCATCTGCGATTTTTTGTATTGCATGTATTATTTCTTCTCGGCCACCATAGGCAAGGGCTACATTAAATGAATGTTTATCATATTTTTTTGTTTTCTGCATTACATATTCTGCTGATTCAGCAATATCCTTTGGTAGTGAATCTATGTGACCGATTACTCTAATTCTTACTTTGTTTTTATGTATTCTTGAGTCTTTTGATGCTCTATCTAATTCTTTTTTACAGAGGTTCATTAGTGTTTTTACTTCTTTGCTGTCTCTGCTGAAGTTTTCTGTTGAAAATGCATATACTGTTAGATTTTTAATTCCTAGTTCAAATGACCAGTCTAGTAATTCTTCGATTTTATCTCTTCCGAAAAGATGGCCTGCTTCAGCGTTTAACCCAAAACTTGCAGCGTATCGTCTATTTCCATCCATTATTATTGCTAAATGTTTAGGTAGTGGGTTCTTTTTTACTTGTTCGTAGAGTTTAATGTCTTTAAAGTCGTCTATTCTTTTAGAGACTGCCTTGTAAATTGCTGAGTTATATATCATGGAACCTATTTTTCTTAGTATATTACTTTTTACTGCATATTTTTCAAATTCATCTATTTTTTTTCCTGCAAGTGTTTTCAAGGATGGTTTTTTCATTTGTTTACTTTTTCTCCCTCTCTTTTTTTTAATTTGTTAAGAGTTTTTTTAGGATTTATTATTTTTGGTATATTTTCATTTAGTATTTAAATATGAAAAAAATGAGTTTTGAATAATTTTATGTAGAAAGATAAAAAATGAATTTTTTTTAATTAAATTTTTTTTTTATTTGTTTTTTTCTACAAATTTTTCTATTTCTTTTAGGTTTTCTAATATTAACTGTGCTTTTCGTAATCCAAATCTAAAGGGGTATGCGTCGTTTTCATCTCTTTTTAATATTATTACTGGGTTTCCATTATATTCATCAACTTCTACTGGCATTTTTTTTAAGCCTCCTATTACTAATTATATATAATATATAGATTCTTATCTTATTTAATTATTTCTATTATATTAATAATGGTGTTTTGTAGGTTGATATATAACATTTGTTTTATTTGGTTAATTTTTTTTCCTCCAAAGTGTTTAAATAAGAAAAACATATTCCGACTCCTTAAATTATAAATGAAAAGGTGATATCCTGGGAAATATCAGGCCAACATATATTAAAAACATTGCAATTGAACTAACAAAAAAATATCCAGATCAGTTTAAACATGATGATTTTCAGCATAATAAAAAGAAATTAAATGAGTTAAGTGAGGATATAGGTAGTAATCTTTTAAGAAATCGTATAGCTGGATATATAACACGTTATTTAGCATCAAAAAACAAAGGACCATCTGACTAACTAATAAATGGGTAACAACCCAATATTTATTTTAAGGAGGTAAATCTACTAATGGGTGAATTTATAAACAATATCGATAAAGCCAAAGATGAACTCCGAAAAGGAAATTTTATTCTAATTTATGATGATGATAAAAGAGAAGGTGAAACAGATCTTGTAATATCATCAGAGTATGCAACTCCAAATTCTATAAAAACCATGAGAAAAGATGGAGGAGGTTTAATTTTTATAATGACTTCAAATGAGATAGCAGAAAAATTAAAACTACCTTTTCTATCTGATCTTTACAAAAAAATAGAAGATAAATACCCTGTTTTAAAAGAACTTGAGCCAAATGATATCCCATATGACTCAAAATCCTCATTTTCATTATATATAAATCATAGAAAAACTTACACAGGTATAACAGATAACGATCGTAGTCTTACAATGCGTAGATTTGCGAATCTTACAAAAAAAATTAATGGAAAACAAAACAACTCAGCTTTTAAAAAATTCGGAGAAGAATTCAGATCTCCAGGTCATATACCTATATGTGTAGCAGCTCAAGGACTATTAAATAATAGAAAGGGTCATACTGAGTTAGTGATATCTATGATGAAAATGGCAGATCTATCACCTGTTGGCAGCGGATGTGAGATAATGGGCGATAATGGAAAAGCTTTATCAAAAGAAAAAGCAATTGAATATGCTAAAAAAAATAATCTTGTTTTTTTAGAAGGAAAAGAAATAATTAAGGCTTGGAAAACATGGTCATCAAAGTAATGGCAACAGGCACATTTGATTTACTTCATCTTGGTCATATATATTTCTTAAAAGAAGCAAAAAAATTAGGCGATAAATTAATGGTGGTAGTTGCCACTGATTCAACAGTTAGAAAACTAAAACATGAACCAATAAATACTGAAAAAATAAGGTTGAAACTAATAAAAGAACTCAAAATAGTCGATGAAGCTTATCTTGGATATGAAGACGATATGTATGAAATAGTAAAAGAAAAAAAACCAGATATAATAGCTCTTGGTTTTGATCAGATACATAATGAAAAAAAGATAACTTCTGAATTAAAAAAACGGAATATAAACGCAAAAGTTCTTAGATTATCAGAGTACAATGAAGGAAGTGATTTGGAGGGTACAAGAAAAATAATTAGTAAAATCATCTCCGCATATGAATTCCAAAAAAATATAGAAAAAATTGAGGGAAAATGAAAATAATTGGTATTGCCGATACAACATTTGCAAGATATGATATGGGTAAAGCCGCAATAAATGAATTGAAATCACAAAGAACAGGTTTTAAAATAATTAGAAACACGGTTCCAGGTATAAAAGATCTACCAGTGGTATGTAAAAAAATGCTAGAAGAAAAAAACTGTGACATAGTAATGGCTCTTGGAATGCCGGGGCCTAAACCTATTGATAAACAATGCGCTCATGAGGCAAGTTCTGCAATCATACAAACACAGCTTATGACAAATAAACATATAATAGAGGTTTTCGTCCATGAAGATGAGATAGATGATGAAAAAGAACTCGCCTGGCTTGCTGATAAAAGAGCACGTGAACATGCAATTAATGTTTTAGATTTATTGTTCAAACCTGAAAACCTGACGAAAAAAGCAGGTAAAGGTTTAAGAGAAGGATTTGAAGATGCGGGACCTTTAAAAAAATAAAGGAGGAAAAAATAAAATGGTTAAAGAAACAAAAATTAGAATTGGTGCTGTAGTATCAGAATTTAATTATGATATTACAATGGATATGATTGAACGTGCAAAAGAACATGCACAATTTCTTGGTGCAGAAATTACCCAGACTGTAAAAGTACCAGGTGTTTTTGATATGGGTCTTCCAATAAAGAAACTACTACAGAGAAAGGATATCGATGCAGTGGTAGCACTTGGCGCAGTTATTGAGGGTGAAACAGAGCATGATGATATAGTTATTCAACATGCTTCACGTAAAATAGCTGATCTCTCAATAGAATTTGAAAAACCTGTTGGTCTTGGCATATCAGGGCCTGGTATGACACGGCTTCAAGCAGAAGCAAGAATTGAGAGAGCTAAATCAGCAGTTGAGGCTGTTGTTAAAATTCATAGAAGGCTTAGATTATAAAAAAAAATCATCTTTT
>Ga0272442_10008442_pt1 | contig 13051 bp, 19 predicted proteins | sample SSMForm2O_FD_200262 | JGI IMG/M metagenome (GOLD analysis project Ga0272442, IMG submission 200262) | Marine sediment archaeal communities from Little Sippewissett salt marsh, Falmouth, MA, United States - SSM-Form-2O | ecosystem: Environmental > Aquatic > Marine > Wetlands > Sediment ...
AATTAGCTCAAAATCTTCTTAGCCTCTCCGAGGTTATCTACTTTAAATGCAATTTCTGTAGTTCCAGAATCTTTTGAAAGCATATGGACAGATTCTATGTCTATTCCTATATTTGCCAAGCCTCTTGCTAGTCTTGCTAATTCACCAGGCTTGTCAAGCAGTCTGACTGGAACTATCTCATATTCACTGAAATCTAACTGTGCATCTTTCAAAATACTTCTAGTTATTTCTTCATCATCTGCTACAAATCTTATAATTCCTATTCCATCTTTGAGCTCAGTTGTAATTGCCTTGATATTAACCTTTGCTTGTGATAAAACTTCACAAACATCAGCCAATGCACCTATTCTGTTTTCAATCACTACCTCAAACTGCCTCATAAAAGCACCTACATAACATAGCTTCTCAAAACTTCATTTGCTCTGTTAATGTCATTAGTTTTAAGTGCTACGTGAGTTTCATTGTTTTGATGATCTCTCCCTAAAATAAATACAGATTCAATATCAACTCTGGATCTTGAAAGTAATTTAGCAACTTTGGCAAGCTCACCTGGCCTGTCAATTAATTTTACTGGTGTAATATCATGGGTTGTGAATTCTAAATTTGATTTTCTTAATACATTTTCTGTTGTTGTATCATCTTCTGTTACAAACTTTACAATTCCTGTCCCTCCTCTTAATTCAGATGCAATTGCTTTAATGTTAATGGCGTTTTTAGAAAGCGCATCACATAATTCTCCTATTACGCCTGTTTTATTTTCAACGACTACATCAAACTGTTTCATAGATATACCTCCCTAATAAATAATTTGTTTATAAACTATAAAAATGCTATTATTTTGACTCTTTAGCTATTTTTATTAATTCTTTACTGGACCCGAGTTCTTTTAATTCATCTTTTTTGATAACAGGTATGCCTTCGAATATTCCATATTTTAATTTTTCAGTTATCATCACAGCAGGCTGTTTTACAACAGATATGAACCTTTTCAATGGCAGAGCTCTTCTTTCAAGTCTCTTTCTATTAGATTCAACATCAGAAATAACTAATGATTTTTCCTTTGCAATTATATCAAAAGGTGAGCTTTTAACATAATTTGTATCAAAGCCTATTCTTCTTAATTGTGTTCCGACAGCTTTCTCTAGTTTATCCTTAGGAACGCTTTTTTCTGCTGTAATTGAATGTTCAAAAATTCTAGCATCTTTCTTTACCTTCTTATTTAATACTTTTTCAAGTCTGTCAGCTATGCTTAACATCATCTTAAGCTGCTGCTTCTCATGCTCGTAAATAGCTTTCTTACTTATACCAACAGCTTCTGCTAATTCTCTTTGTGTCATATTTCTTTTTGAACGAGCTTCTCTTATCAGATCTTTATCAACTTCAACAAACAGTCCTCCTCTCCCCCTGTAAATAGAAGGAAAAATACCTCTCTGTATAAGGTCCCTGAAAGTCTCAAAAGATATAGCAGGTATTCCAAGCCTTTCATAGACAACACCTTTCTTAAGTTTGTCAATATTAGTTCTAAAAGCAACTATTATCAGATGAGCACCGAGATTTTCAGATATTATCTTTAAGTTATTGGAGTTCTCAGGATGCATAGCATCAATATTTTGTAAAATTTTGATTATCAGAAGTTTATTTTTTTTAGCAACAATGTCAAAGCATCCGCTGTATGATTCTGCTGTATATCCTGAATCTTCTAATATGCTTATCACATTGCTCTTCATCGGTGCTTTTAGCATATTTTTAAATTAGTTTCGAAACTAATAAGTTCTTATGTCTGGAGATATTCAGCCAAATGTCAAGTCTGGTAAGAGGTCTGGAAAAGGATTTAGCATTGAAGAGCTAAATCAAGCTGGTTTATCAATAGAATCAGCAAAAAAGAAATCTTTGCCAATTGACAAAAGAAGAAAGACAGGATACGAAGAAAATATAAAGATCCTGAAGTATCTATTACAGGAAATGGGCGGGTAGCTTAGCCTGGTTAGAGCGCTGGTCTTATAAAGGGCGATCAGTCTTTTTTGTGGCGACGTTCGTAGAAACCAGAGGTCGTGAGTCCAAATCTCATCCCGCCCACCATTTATGATTAGGTGTTCAACATGACAGATTTAAAATATACTGGAAGGCACATGACTTTCACAGGTTTGGTTAATCCACCGTTTGAAGAATCTCAAATAGTGGTTTTGCCTGTTCCATATGATCATACAACATCATATTTTCCAGGTGCCAGAAACGGTCCGAGATCTATTATAATAGCTTCAGCTGATATGGAGACATATGACATTGAAATGAGAGCCGAGCTTGTAGATTATGTGAAGATACATACATTGTCAGAGATAATGCCTAATATAAAGTCCCCAAAATCAATGAAAAATTCAGTAAGAAGTGTGGTAAAACAAATCATAGAAAAGAATAAATTTCCAGTTACTTTGGGTGGGGACCATTCAATATCTATTGGAGTTATAGAGGCTTTTCATAAAAAATATAAGGAAGATTTTACAGTTGTTCAAATTGATGCCCACGCCGATCTAAGAGACAAATATGATAATTCAAGATTCAGTCATGCTTGTATTATGCGTCGTGTAAAGGACATGAATCTACCGACAGTTCAGGTGGGTATAAGATCAATGTCATCAGAAGAAGCAGAATTTATAAAACAAAAAAATATGCAGAATACTATATTTTATGGGAGAATACTGCAAACAGATATAGAAAAAATAGTTTCAGCTATAAAAACAGATAAAGTATATATCACAATAGACGTGGATGGATTTGACCCGTCTATAATTCCAGGAACAGGAACTCTTGAGCCCAACGGTCTTCTTTGGGAAACAACTATTGATATGCTAAGAAGAATATTTGAATCAAAAAACGTATTGGGATTTGATGTGGTTGAAGTAAGACCAACAGGAACAACGACTCAGACACAGGATAATGCTTCCCGGTTGATATATAAGATGCTTTTGTTTAAGTTCAGGGATAAAATTGAAGCTGGAAAGGAAGATGGTATGATTGACGATACACAATTTGCCGAAGAAAACGGCGACCAGAAAAATGACTAGAGCTATTTTTATTGGAAGATTTCAGCCATTTCATAAAGGTCACTTACATTCTATAGAGAAGATTGCTGGAGAAAATAAGGAAATTATAATTTTTATAGGAAGTTCGCAGAAATCTGGAACAGCAGTAAATCCGTTTACATATTCTGAAAGAAAAAAAATGATAGTATCGTCTCTGAAAGAAAATAATATTTCTAACTATAAGATATATCCTTTAAAGGATAGTATTAATGGCTGTGACAAATGGTTTTCTGGTATAATAAAAAAGGTTCCGAAATTTGACTTTATTTATACCGGAAATCCTGATGTTTATCATGCTTTCAGAAAAAGAGGATATAAAGTTAAAAAGCTTCGGCAAATAAACAGAAAACAATATTCAGGTACAGCAATCAGAAAAAGACTTAAAGTTTAATAGTATTTTTATCAAGTCGTTCAAGAACCGCTTTTACTATAATAGGCCACGCAATTGTAGCGTCGCATATAACTTCTGCATATCTCCCACCCTGATTTTTTGATAAAAATTTACCCCAAGAAACTCCTTCACTATAGGTACATCCTGATAATCCTCCCCAATGTGCTGGTTCTGGACATATTCTTACAGCATACTGAAATTTTTTCAGGTAAGGATTTGTTTTATCCTTTATGAAATATTTATTTGGATCTTCTTTGTCGACAAATCTAAATCTCAATGCGTCTAGATATGGGCCGACTTGTTGTGCCCAATTTCTTGGAACACCACCACCAATTGTAAATATCCCCATCTTTTTAGCATTGAAAACCATATCAGTGTATTTTTCCAAGTCGATAAACGGATCAAAAACCAGCGGTTTTAGGTTTTTCATTTTTCTTTCTCTGTTATGCATAGCAAAATTTAATCCAAATTCAGAATCAGAAAATGCTGGAACAAAGACAGGTATGTTATGTTCAAATGCGGATTTTAAAATTCCTCTACCTTTTGTGTTTTCTATTAAATATCTACCAAGCTCTCTGTTTATAGTGTGGCTACTAAATATTTTATTATGATCCATATTCTTTAAAACATTTCTAAATATAGCATCAGCATCATCCAGATTTTCTTCTAGTTCCAATGTATCATATACACGATCATAACCCATTTTATATAATTCTTCATCTGTGAATTTACCAGGATTTTTATAATGTATCATTCCTGCGGATTCAACAAAACCGTGTGCCATCAAAGCTCCTGTAGAAACTATAATATCAATCATTCCATTTTCAATCATATCACAAATAACTAAACCCATTTTAGCCATGGTCATAGCGCCACTCAATGTCATAACTTTAAGACAATCTTTATCTTTAATCATAGCTTCTAATACATCAACCGCCTCTCCTAATTGCCTTCCACCGAATGATGTTAGAGACATACCCTTTGCTAAATCAGAAAAATTATTTACTTTACTTAAATCCAGAGATTCTAGAGGTACAATACTTGAAATTTTTGTAGCTATATGTCTATTATCTAGTGTAATTTTATTTTCTTTGTTTTCCATAGAAATAAAATGGACCAAACACTTTTATTAGTTTCTATTTTATAGAAATAAATTTATTATCCTTTATATAAAATCTGTAAGGTAAATCTGAACCAGCTTTAATACCGATTCTAGTTGTAGTAATAATCTTAGGTTTTTCATCAGAGTTTTCAATATAAACTTTTCCAATAGTGCCGTTTAATTTTTTATCAATTCCAAAAGCCTGTGTTAATTTTCCAGGGCCATTTGTCAAATTATCATTTTTTCTTCTGCGTTTCATTGCTGTTATTCCTTCCAAAGGTTCAACAGCTCTGATTAAAACAGCTCCGGGTTTTCCATTTTCCTCAGTTATAAAGTTCAACATAAAATGATTTCCATAAGTAAAGTAAACATAAACATAGCCAGGCGGACCGAACATTATCTTAGAACGGGGTGTGGGTCCCTTAAAAGCATGTGATCCAGGATCACCTGTTCCATAGTAAGCTTCGGTTTCAACAATCTTGCCTTTACAATTACCATAAACTAAAACCTTTCCTAATAATTCTTTAGCAACCTTTTTTGTATCTCTTTCAAAAAACTTTTCATTTAGCATACGACCACCTCAAGTGGTAAACTATAACTTTATTGTTGGCTTTTCAAAAATTTATATGATTAAATATTTAATAGCCTTTGTAATAATGGTTATTTTTGTAGGTTCTGTATGCAGTTATTATTTTTCTTCAGAAATTGTAATAGTAAATGACAAAGACTATTTCAAAGCTGTGCATTCTGAAATGCAGAATGCAAACTATAGAATTCACGTAATTATGTATAAAACAGAATATTATTCCAATAAAGACAAATCTATAAACAAGTTAATAGAAGATCTTGTTCGTGCAAATGACAGAGATGTTGATGTTAAAATTATAATGGAAGGCGGTGAATCTTATACAAATCTCCCAAACAGATATCCATGTTATTATCTGACAGAACAAGACGTTCCTATAAAATATGACAAATACGGAACAACTACACATTCAAAGCTGGTTATAATAGATGACAAAGTTATTATAGGTTCAACAAACTGGGGCCAGCAGGCTTTGTTTGAAAATAAAGAAACCAATGTTTTAATCCAGTCAAAAGATATATCAGATAAATATGAATCTTATTTTCAAGATCTTTGGAAAGAAAGCAAAAGTGCTGAATGTTAGCCATGATAGATTGGAACTTCTTCCTCTTTTTTGTACTTCTTCCACCCGTCTGCAAGCTTGATAGAAAGTCTCATAGGATATTTTGTCAAAGAGTCCCAGTCTTTTGCAATTTTTGATATAAATGCAGCAAGCTCTTTTTCATCATTTGAAATAGAAGCATGTCTTGATTCCCAGAGAATAACCATGATTTTTTTATAGATATCAAACATGTTGTCTATGTCTTTTTTAGTAACCATCTTTCTTTCAAACCAGTATGTAAAATCAGTAGAACCGCTTAAAAAAGGCTCTAGAAGATCTTTTATTTCTTTCAATTTCTCAACCATTATCTTTTTTACTTCTTCTAATATCTTCGAATCTTCATCAGGTATAGATCCGAAAGTTTTGTCTATCCATTTCCAGTCTGGAAGAGATTTATACTTCTTTTTGTAGAGTTTCCACTGTTTACCGGTTTGCATACTTATTTAAGTATTTCCAAGAATTATAAATCTATCACGGGCCGGTGGTCTAGCGGCTATGACGTCACCCTTACAAGGTGAATATCGACAGTTCGAATCTGTCTCGGCCCACCATTATTGTGATTTTTATGAACAGAGATGAAGCTTTAGAATTAGTAAAACAGCACATTTCTAACAAAAATTTAATCAATCATATGCTGGCTGTAGAAGCTATCATGAAAATAATAGCCCAGAAAAAGAATGAAAACATAGACAAATATACCTTAGCTGGTTTATGTCATGATATTGACTTTGAATCTACAAAAGACGATTTATCAAAACATGGTATAAAAAGCGCAGAAATGCTCGAAGGCAAATTAGATGAAGAAATACTCAAGTGCATCAGAAATCACAATGAATTAACTGGCAACAGACCAGAAAATGACTATGAAAAGGCACTTGTAGCAGCAGATGCTGCTTCAGGTTTAGTAGTGTCAGCAGCGCTTATTATGCCTTCTAGAAAGTTAAATGATGTCAGATTAGAGACTCTCCAGAACAAATTCAAGAAAAAAGACTTTGCTCGTAATGTGAGTAGAGATAATATCAAATTGTGTGAAGAAATTGGCTTTTCTTTAGATGAATTTCTTCAGTTATCATTAGAAGCTGTCCAGGAGATAGCTCAGGAAATCGGTTTATAGGGCTGGTGGTCTAGCTCGGAATGACGCGAGCGTGGCACGCTTGAAACCGGGGGTTCAAATCCCTCCCAGTCCACCATTATGTTTATATACTACTTATAGGTAATAATTATATAGGGTTTTCTTATGAGTAAAAATGATGTGGAAGTTATTGTTATTGGCGGTGGATTAGCTGGAACTAGTGTTTATAATGAACTAAGAGCTCAAGGAATAGATAATGTCTTGGGTATAGAAGAAGGAGAAATTTACAGAGGTTCGAAATATAAATTCAATGGCTCAAATGAACCATCTTCTATTAGATTTTCTAAAGGATCACAAATTAGCTATGAATCTGATCGTATAACTTATATTGATAATTACGGAAAAAAGGCCGCTGATACATATATTGAATTAACAATTGCTGGAAGAAACAGGCAAATAGAAAATGCAGAGAGACTAGAGAAAAGGTTCGGAGAAAAAATAGTAAAAAAATTAGGAAGTTTAACAGTAGATAAAGGAGAACTGTTGGAAGAGATAATAGAAGAATATGAAAGTTATAAAGATTCTAAGTTTTCAAATGAACTCGAACTGTTGGATATTGAAAAAGCCGCTGAATTAAGTAATTTGGATAAAAGTAAAATTGACGGTGGGGTTTTTTTCAAAAACGACGCTCTCATAAACGAAGAAGGATATATCAACAACATGTTAAAAGAACACGGATTTGTACAATACGCCGAACATAGAAAAGTTATTTCTTACGAAGACTTTGATGATGGGGTTGAGGTGACAGTAGAAAACCAAAAAACAGGTGAAAAAGAAACAATAACAGCTGATAAAATAGTTGTTGCTACAAACGGTTTTATGGGAGATAAAAATTTAAAGGGTAAATTCGATTTAAATTGGAATTTTTGTGCAGCATTTCAATATGAAGGTAAAAAAGATACGCCAATGTCATGGACATACGATGATGAATATTATTATTGGTTGGTTGAAGATGGTAAACTATTTGTTGGTGGGAAGGATATTTCTGAAAAATCAAGAAATAAAATTGAACAGGGGCCGGAAATGGAATCTATGGAAATAAAAAAAATTATTGATTGGGTTCATGGAAATTTTTCAGGATTAGAAAAAGCTCAACCAATTGATACGCATTTTGGTATGCTTGCTAAAACAAAGGACGAAAGACCAATAGTGGGCAAATTTGATAATAATAGTAATATTTATTATATGACTGGATGTAATGGCAATGGTCAGAGTCTTTTTACAGAAATGGCGCATATAATGCCAGGAATAATGGGTTATAGAAAGCTGAATAAACAAGAAAAAAGATTTGCCAAGTTCACAGAACCTATAAGGAAAACTCTATAAAGATTTATTTAACACCCCCTTTAAGACAAAAAATATAACATTTAAATATCTTTTGAAACCCTTTTTTATTATCAAAGAGAGGAAAAAACAGGAGATGAAATATAACATAATTAATAAAATCAGATCAGCAAGATCAATTGTTTCTAAACCTAAAAAGATTTTATTTGGAAACAGAATCCCTAAAGATTTTTTTGTCACATCAGGCACAGGTCAGAGTGATATTACAGTTCACGCAGGTTCTTTTCATTTGGCTCTTAAAGATGCAGGGATAGAATCATATAATATAATGTCATATTCATCAATAATGCCAGCTATAGCAACTCAGATAGAAAAGCCAAAAGAATTGCCGCATGGGTGTGTTCTGGAAACGATAATGGCTTGTGCAAATGCAGATCAGGGTCACAGGGCAACAGCAGGAATTATAATTGGGTGGCTGTATGACAAAGAAACAGGCGAAGGTTATGGCGGTCTTGTGGCAGAATACAGTGAAGGCGGTACAGAAGAACATGCAAAAGAAATTCTAAGAAAATCATTAGATGAATTATACTTAAACGGATTCTCAGAAAAATTTGAATTAAGAGATATACAGACAATGGTCAGAAGCTTTGTTCCTGAAAAGAAACACGGATCAGCTTTAGTAGCTTTGTGTTTCACAAGCTACGAACATCCTATAATAAATTAATAGCTTTATTTCTAATTATTCTTATGCTCACAGAAAAGATTTATGATAAATGGATGAAAGAAACACAGAGAAAAAAGATACAGGAAATATTAAAACAAGTAGAAGTAGTGCAGCCAGTTTTAGACATTGGGTGCGGTCCAGGTTTCTTAGAAGAGTTTATTGAAGCAGTTGCAACTGATATTGATGAAGAAAACTTAGCTAAAGTAAAAGGTAAAAAAATTTTAGCTGATGGAAACAATTTACCATTTGAACCAGAATCATTCTCTACTATTTTCTGTATAGATACAATTCATTTTATCAAAGAGCCAAAAAAACTTTTAAAGTTTCTAAAGAAAGATGGTAAATTAATTGTAGGACAATTTTGCAATCAACATAATCATAAAGAGAAACTTTTAGAATTAAAAAATAAATTTAGCAATATAAAAATAGAAAAAGAATTTTTAATTAAAACAGAAAAAGAATGGGAAACTGTTCTGGTATTATCTAATAACACTTTCTAACAACCAGTATAATATTACAGCAATAATACCCATCATAACTCCATCGCCAAGACCAAAAGGTATTGGAAGATATGGTATAGGTAAAAAAGTCAAAGCTAAATCAGCTATTAACACTGCAACAAAAACTCTGATTAATGACATGGTATCCATAAAGAAAATAAGATTTAATCTAATTTATATCTTAGCAAGGCAGCTATCCCGCCTAAACCAAAAAGCTTCTCACCAGATTCATGAGAAGTTGATATTATCATTACATCTGTTCTCATCTTTTCAGCGTCTTCAAGAAGATTTTCAAATTCCCTTACCATTTTGTCTGAGATCAAAAGTTTTTCAATGGCTCCCATTTTCAGAGCTTTTTTAGTTTCTTCAAAACCGTAAGTAACTTTACCTTCTTTTACAATTTCCCTTAAAATCTCTTCAACAGCGTTTGTTTCTTCTGTTATTCTCGAATTTTGAATAACTCTTTCAAGAATTCCTCTTCTTAATAATTCCTGAAGTCCGGAATTGCCAGTATGAGATAATCCATCTGTTATTACTTTTTCAGCAATTTCCTTTTCTTTGTTTTTCAGAAGTTTAACAATTTCTTCTCTGACAAATCCAGGTCCTGCTATTATTATATACTTAGCCAGATCTTTGTCGCGCTTTAATTCACCAATTACTTTTCCGTAATATTCAGGTTTCTTAGACTCACCTTCACCTTTTCCTAAACCAGCGCATTTAAGATGAACTAATCTTTCACTTTTCTCACGTATCAAAAATATATCTGCCTCAGATTCATCTAATATTAAAGCTAAAACAGGTTCAGCTTTTTTCTCAGCAGCTTTTATTTTATTTATTTCCCATGACTTCCAAGTTCTTTGTAAAGTAACAAATGTTCCAGGTTCAATTGATATTGTATGATAGCCTTTTGTCATGTCTTCTGGCCCTTCAGCTATCCTTCCTTTGACTCTTAATTTATTAGTAAAATCAACATCTTCAACTATTATTGTAAGAATAACAGATCTTTTACCGACTTTCTCTTTTTCATCTCCTCGTTTAACTTCAATGCTTCGTTTAGTCTTAGCTTTAAGCAGATTGCCAGGATGTATCATATCTGATAATACCCATAGGTCGTCTGCTGTTTCTGGCGTTATCTTGCCAATACCGTGTTTAAGATCAAAAGACGATTTCATACCAATACATTTTTATTAGCACGAATTTAAATAATACTCGGTAAATATGACAGATTTCATACCGGTTTTAGCAGCAGGAGTTTTGCTTTTTATAATACTTATTGTAGCTTTTGGTAGCTTTTTCGGAGTAACTGGTGATGTTGAAGGGACTTTAGTTGACCAAAAAGAAGGTATGGAATTTAGAAAGATAGTTCTTGGCGAAGATTTTTCTATTGGAAAGACAAAGGGAACAGATACAGTAGCTACAATCTCAGGTACAGTATCTAAAGGATTGATTTCAGGAAGAGACAGGACAAAATCCTTTAAAGTAAAAAACCCAGACGACGTAGCTGAAGGAACTCTGAATCTTGAAATAGAAGATACAAATCTTTACGGAAGATTAAGAATATATTTGAACAATAAATTGATTTATAGTAATTTTTCACATCCTGGCAATTATACTATCAAATTTGCAGGAGATATTATTCAGGATGAAAACCTGATTGAGATAAAAGCTGACTCATCTGGATGGAGAATATGGGCGCCAACAACATACAAGTTCACATCTGATTTCGAATTGTTAAAATATGGTGCAATGTCAAAGACATTTGAATTTGAAGTTACAGAAGATGAACTAGATGAATTAGATCAGGCTATTCTAAAAGTTTATGTCAGAAGCAGAGAAGGAACAGGTCAGATGGATGTTAAATTAAATAATGAAAACATCTATTCAGGAGTCAGATCAGCTGTAAATGAAACATTTTCACCAGTTACAGTTGACAAAGACAATGAAGTTATTATTTCTTCAACACCAGGAACAAGCTTCAATATTGTATCAGCTGAAATTTTGCTTTACTGGGACTATTAAAAATAAGAAAATCTTAATTATTTCTATGGCAGATGAATGGGATTATATACCGCCGTGGTTTGTAAATAAAGTTTCAATATCATGGTATGCATATAAAAAACTTCAGCAAGAAGCTCTCAATACATTAAAGGAAAGAGGTCTAATGTATGAGGTTTGTGGAGTTCTTTTCGGTTTTATAAACAACGGCGAAGCTGTCGTTACAGATATTGAGAGGCTCCCAGAAGATATTGTTCCTTTGCCTAAGAGAACATTAAGACAAAAACTTTACGGAATACCAACAGCAGGAGAAATAGCAAGTAATGAAGTAAATAGCTATGTTGCGGGCAGAGGTCATGTTATAGGTTTTTATCATACTCATCCGTTTCTAGGACCAAAGATATCACTTGGTGATAAAAGAGAATTAAAAAATATCAGAGAATATCCCAATCTAATTGACATGGATAAAGTCCATATAATAACTCCTGTTGACAGAAAGGTTATCATTTCGAGAAAAGGTGATCCTGGATGTTATGTCAGAGATGAAAATGGAGATTATGTCAAGGTAGGCATGCATGTTCTAAACAAGGAAAATTTAGCTGAAAAAAGAGACATGATGGCAGATACAAAATATGCTCCGCAATTAGAAGCCAGAGAACGACATGGTATAAACAGAGAGCCAGGCCACAAGAATATTATTATCAAACCCCATATACCAGAAAAATTAACTCAGATGGTCGCAAACATGGTCGCAAACATGGACGATGTTGAGGAAGTTTCATGGGAAAGCGTCAATATGATAAAAAAAGCTGATCAAGCTCAGCAGCAGGCTCTTGTTGAAGGATCTCAGATAAGGGGCATGGTAGTGGGTTATGTTGATGATTTTGGTGTTTTAAGAATAGTTGATATTGTTTTTTCTGACAAAGAACTTGATATGTATATGAATAAAGGATATGAATCTCTGATTGAGATAGTCTTTCCTATATAATAAGTCAATTGACGTATAAACAGAGCCTTTATATACTATTACTGACAAATAGTAAATATGGGCGGAAAAGAAAAAGATACTGACATTGTTTATTGCGTAAGAAAACCTGATGGAAATCTTTCAGGATTATCAAAATATATCAATATTTTCGGAGCATCTGAAGCAGATCAGGTGCCTTATGGTTCATTTGCTCTTAAAAAATAGTTTTTTCTGCAAATAATAAGCTTTTTAATTGTTCTAAATAATAATTTAATTGATATAATGTCTATATTAGATAGATTAAAGCCAAAACTTGCCGGAAGAACTATAAGGATACCTTACTCAAAAGAAGTTTTAGCTCTACCCCCAAAAATGGAAGGTTCTTCTTATGTGCAGGGACAAGTTGAAAACAGTATTCTCAATGTTATAAAATCTGGAAATATTTTAGTAGATTCAAAAAAGAGATTTGTTACACATCCTAAGAATCTTAAGGAAAGTACTAAAGTCACTGAAGCAAGAGAAGAATTTCGAAAAGATGTAGCAAGAGCTAGTGATAATATAACATCTTTAGTTACATTACTTGAAAGAGATTATCCAGAAAGAGCAACTGCTCTTGAAACTCAATATGATACAGCTTTAAGAAAAATACAAACAAGAATCGTTATGAAAGTTAATTCACTTACAACAGG
>Ga0272442_10008445_pt1 | contig 13050 bp, 12 predicted proteins | sample SSMForm2O_FD_200262 | JGI IMG/M metagenome (GOLD analysis project Ga0272442, IMG submission 200262) | Marine sediment archaeal communities from Little Sippewissett salt marsh, Falmouth, MA, United States - SSM-Form-2O | ecosystem: Environmental > Aquatic > Marine > Wetlands > Sediment ...
CTGGTATTTGTTTCCTTACTTTTTTAATTATCTCTTTATATTGTTTTGTAGTATAAGGACGATTCATTTTTTTAAGAATAGCATTGTCTCCTGATTGCACTGGTAGATTAAGATAAGGAGTTATTTTATCTTTCATTTGTTTTATTACTTCATCTGAAAAGTCCTTAGGATGAGAAGAAGTAAATCTAACCCAGAACTTGCCTTTTAAACTATTTATCTTCTTAAGTAGATTAGCAAAACCAATATCTTTATATGAATTAACATTTTGGCCCAATAACCATATTTCTTTATAGCCGTTTATTTCTTTTATTATATCTTTAGCTGGTCTAGATTTTTCTCTTCCTCTAGTATAGGGAACAACACAATAAGAACAGAAATTATTACAACCAGTCATTATGGGAATAGAGATGGAGAATTTGTTTAAATGGATGGGTTTAGCTTTTATATTATTAATATCTATTATTTCATCAAAAATACTAGATAGTTTTTTTCTATCTCTTTTAAGAATACAGCCAGTTAAAATAGATTTCTTTCCTTTTAGCTTAGGTTTTAAACCAATAACTCTGTCTACTGCTGATTGTCTTACAGAACACATATTAACTATAACTAAATCAGCCTGCTCTATTTTTTCACAGGCCTTGTGCCCTTGATTTTTGAAGAAGCCAGCAATTCTTTCAGAATCAGCTTCATTCATCTGACAACCAAAAGTAACTATATAGTATTTCATTTAGTGGATTTTTTCTTTCTTTTCTTTTAAGAAATAGCGCCATTGCTCTATGAATTCTATAAAGATAGTAAAAGGCATATCTATTAAGGCGCTGAAGAAGACAGCAATTATATTATATCTTTTCCATTTGTGTGTAAGCCATTTTCCCAGCTGAACTACTGGTACAGCAAAAGGATCAACAAAGAAATGGAAGATTCCTTCTTTTTCTTCTATTACTTGAAGTTCTTTAGCTCTTTGTCTTATCTTAGCTCCAGCAAAAGCAATTAAAGAAAGGAAAATTATAAATATTACATAAGATAGAGGAGGAAAGTTAACCTGATATAAGGCCCAAATTATTAAGGCTAAGACAACACAGAATCCTAAAAAGTATATTATGTTTATAATGCTGGAAAAGATAACATTTCTTTTAGGAAAGGCCTTAACTTCGTAAACATCTTTCTTTTTTCCTTGATGAACAACTTTCATTATTTCTATTAATACTCTAGAAAGATTTTCTTTTTTAGGTGGCCTAACAGTAATAACTAATAAAAACATTAATAAGGTAGGACCAAGAATATCAACAACAATAGCAGTCCAATTAAAACTACCAGTAAAGTATTTGGTAAGAGGCATTTCTACAGCTAGCAAAGAGACAATATTAGTTAAGAATATTGATAAAGTAGCATAAAAAGCAGCTCTACCTAATCTTTTCTTTAATGTCTTAACCCTAATATTATAAGCATCAGTAATTAGAGTTTCTAGTTTTTCTGGATTAGTAAAACTACTAGGAGAAGGTTTTTTATTTAAAACATCTCCTAACAATAAATAAGGAGTGTCGTATTTTTCACAGACTTGGTAAAACTTATCAGCCAATGGATGAGTTAGGTCTTTTTCTATATTCTCTTTTATATCATGAATATTCTTAGCTAGTTCTTGCATTTGAGAAGAGTTAGTCCAGTCTTTCTTATATTTTAGAATATGATAACTAATAACTGGTTCATCAAGAGCAAATAAGGCTTTTTGAACAGCAATGAATATTTGAGTATTCTTTTCTTCTTCAGTTATCTTTTTAGTAATCTTTTCACTGATACTTATCCTTTGTTTCATGGCTTGGTACATATAATCAATCAAAGCTCTTTCTCTCAAAGCAGGGGATAGGGATTCCTCTATTTCACAAGCAGCTATTTCAGATAACCAGGTATATAGTTGTAATCTTGATTTTTTAGGATCAGAAGCAGATTCATTAAGGATAAAAACATATTTATTAATTATATTCTGTACTTCTTCTATTTTTATTTGTTCTATTTTATCATTAGGAAAATGGCCTCCCCTGATTAATTCTAGAACCAAGGGTTCAGCAATATTAGCTTCGTTTACTTTTCCTTCAGCAATATCTATTTGAGAAAATAATCTTCTTTTTAAGATTCTCTCAATAGCCCTTCTTTTTAAAAGATGTTCTTCTTTCCAATCAATAATACCTCTTAGTTTTTCATAAAAAGCAGCTACTTTTGAGGCAACTTCATCTACATGAATAGTAGGTACATTTTCTTTTAATTCTAGAGATCTAGTGTAAGTTTGAATAAGCTTTAAACTATTTTCAGATAATTGAGCCATATTTTTTAATAAATTGATTTATTTTCATTGTTCCAATATTTCCCTTTTTTCTTTCTCTAACACTAACTGTTTTATTTTTTACTTCTTTATCTCCAACAATTAATAAATAAGGTATTTTTTGCATTTCCCCTTGTCTTATCTTTTTAGAAATTGTTTCATTTTCATTTTTTAATTCTGTTCTGAAATCCTTTAATTGTTCTTTTATTTCTTTGGCGTATTTTATATGCTTAGAACTAATAGGAATTATCCATATTTGAACAGGGCATAACCATAAAGGAAAGGCTCCAGCGAAATGTTCTATAATTAAAGCTAGGAATCTTTCGTAAGACCCTAAAATAGCTCTATGAACCATTACTGGATGTTTTTCTTTTCCATCTTTATCAATATAGGTTAGATTAAATCTTTTAGGAGTAGCAAAATCAATTTGAACAGTAGGTATTTGAATTTCTTTTCCTATAGAATCTCTAAACATAAAGTCTATTTTCGGTCCATAAAGAGCAGCTTCCCCTTTGCAAATCTTAGCATTTAGCTTCATTTCTTTACAAACTTCAGTTAATATCTTTTCACATTGTTTCCAATCTTTGTCTTCTCCAATGTATTTTTCTGGATGTTTCTCATCTCTTAAAGATAAAGAAACCCAGTGATTTTTCCAAAGACCTAAGGATTTATAGAAATCTTGGATTATTTTTATCATTATTTTAATTTCTTGCTTAACTTGCTCAGGAGTACAAAAACTATGTCCGTCTTCAACAGTTATAGCATAAACTCTATTCAGGCCCCCTACTTCTCCTGGCTTTTCAGCTCTATATTGTATATTCGATTCCATGTATCTAATAGGAAGATCTTTATATGATCTTATCTTAGAAGCATAGATTTGAGTTTGATGAGGACATTGAACTGGTTTAAGAGCAAACTTTTGTTTTCTGGCAGAAGTAACTCTAAACAATTCTTCTCCGAATTTCTTAGCATGACCAGATAGTTCAAATAGTTTTATTTTAGCTAAATGAGGAGTTATTACTTTTTCAAAACCATATTGTTTACAAATCTCTTCAACTCTTTTTTGTAAAGCTTCTTTAATAAAAGTTCCTTTGGGTGTATAAAGAGGTAGACCTGGTCCTACTAAATCAGAGAAACAGAATAAGTCTAATTCCTTGCCTAGTTTTCTATGGTCTCTTTTTTCAGCTTCTTTTCTTAGTTTAAGATATTTATTTAATTCATTTTTATTCTTAAAAGCTAATCCATATATTCTAGTAAGCATTTTATTTTTTTCATCTCCTTTCCAATAAGCCCCAGCTATTTTATCTAATTTAAATGAATCAATATCTATTTCTTTTGTTGATTTAATATGAGGTCCAGTGCAGAGATCTGTGAAGTTTCCTGATTCATAAATAGTAATATCTTTTAGATCTTTTAGTAGGTCTAATTTATACGGTTCATTCTTGAATATCTTTTTTGCTTGTTGTTTTGTTATTTTTTTCCTTTTAAATTTGATATCTTTCTTTATTAATTCTTTCATCTTCTTTTCTATTTTTTTAAGATCAGGATTTTTTAAATTATCAAAATCATAATAAAACCCATTGTCAATATCTGGGCCAATACCTAATTTAGCTTTAGGGTAAAGCTCTTTTACTGCACTAGCTAATATATGAGCTAATGAATGTCTTATTTTTTTCATGATGTTACTATTTCTTCTATTTGATCGGCTATTACTTTAGGACTAGTATCTTTATGGTCTACTTTGCCAAGGATAAAGACTATTTTATTTTCTTGGAAAGCAGTAGGATTTCTTTCTATTACTCCTGGGAAAACAACTACCTCTGTTTTATCTGTTAAATCTTCTAATTTAACAAAAAGCATTGGTCTTCCCATTTTAGTAATAATCTTTTTTATATTAGATATTATTCCTCCTATTCTTACTCTTTGTCCCATAAAAGATTGTTTTAATTCTCTTATAGGCAAAGCTTTCTTTTTTAATACTTCCTTATAATCCTCTAAAGGATGAGAGCTAACATAAAGACCTAATAATTCTTTTTCCCAAGATAGTTTCTCAAAGTTACTAGCTTGAGTAGCTGGTTCTAAAACCATATTATTGTTAAGGCTAAAACTTTCAAAAAGACCCTTTTGTCCATTAGATTTGTTCTTTTGGGTCTCTTTAGACCATTCTAGCAGTTTCTCTAGATTCTGCAATAATTGGTTTCTTTCTTTAAATTCATCAAAAGCTCCTGCCTTAATTAAGCTTTCTAATGATTTTTTATTTAGATCTTTAGAATTAACTCTGGTTAAAAAGTTTCCTATAGATTCAAACTGGCCATTTTTCCTTTCTTCGGTTATGGCATCAATAACTCCTTCACCCACATTTTTAATAGCTAATAAGCCAAATCTGATTTCATTCTTTTTAGGTACTACAGTAAAGTTTTTTAAACTCTCATTAATATTAGGAGGCAATACTCCTATTTTAAGATTTTTACATTCATTTATTAAACTAGCTATTCTGTCCACATCATTTTTTTCAGAAGTTAAAGCAGCGGCCATAAATTCTACTGGATAGTGAGCTTTTAAATAAGCTGTTTGATAAGCAATAGTAGCATAAGCTGCGCTGTGAGAATTATGCGTTATAATTCCATTAGTTAGAAAATTATGATTTTCATTAATAGTTAAGTCATAAGTTTCTTTCTTACCAGCATATTTAATAGATTTTATTTTATCCCAAAAAATGTCAGATTCAGCCCAAGCCTTTATTATGCTTGAATTTAATATTTTATTAATTTTACTTAATGTTTCCCTTTGATATCCTTTTTTTCTAGGATCAAGGTAAAATAATCTTTCAGAAACGTCGGCTAGTTTAGCAGTTGTTTTTAGGCTCATGTTTAAGTCTTGGCATTCTTGTTTTAATACACCTCTAATTGTTATTGGTACCGTATCAAATGTTCCTCTGGCAAATAATTGTTTTTCATAATTAGAGTTTTTTAATATATTGTGTTTTTTGATTAGCTTTTCCAAATCTTTCTTTCTTTTCCCTACAAGATGAGAATAAATATTTTCATGGAATTTCATTATATTATCATAACGGGTAGTAGAAATAGTCCAGCCTATTTTTACGGTATTTCTATAATGGAAATTCTTTTTATGTATTTTAGCGATAACGCCCATTCTTAATAAAAGATTTTGGATCTGTTCGGCTAATTTTTCAGAAGAAGTAGCGTAATAGATTATCCCTCTTTTTGCGTCAATACAACCGTCTCCATTCCACATTTTACCTAGGATAATTGACAAATACTTGTTTTTTAAGTTAAACACGGATAAAGGCAATTTCTTTTCAGTGGCTTTTTTATATTTAAGGTCTAGTTCGTTCATTATCCACTCTACTGCTTCAGATTTTTTCTTGGGGTTAGTTCTTTTAGCATAAACAGAATATTTTCCTCTTTCACCTTTTCTTATTGAAACAGTTGCTTCTGTATTCTCAAACTTTTCTAAATTTTTAATATAATCATCTAACTCTTCTTTTGAATTAGTGTATAAATAAAAACTTGTAGGGTGGCAGGTATTTCCCTCGCTTATAACTTGGCCCAGAAGAGCTAATTTATGATATGGCCATTTCTCATTAGTATTTGTAGGCCAGTTTCTTGCTAAAGCTAGCCTTTCTTGGCTTTTTATGTTTTTTAGTTTTTTCCAGCCATTCTCAGTTAAAAAGCGATGATTTTCAGTTGCCTGTATTTTTCTGCCCGAACCGGTTTGTATTTCATAAACTGGTTTTAAACCATTTTTTATTATTTTCGATATCTTTCCTTTTTTTAATTTTAGGTTTTCGTTTAAAGAAATTATATTTTCTAAATTGTTTTCTTTATATAATTCTTCGATTGTTTTAACACTCCCATTATAAAGGAAAATTTCGCTATCTTGGCTTAAGCATTTATTAAATCCATACTGAGCAAAAGGAAGAATCCATTGCCATAGTTTTATAGCAATCTTTTTATCTATTTTATTTTCTATTACTCCCTTGATAAACTTTTCTTCTTGAGCATCTAATAGATGTTTTATCTTTTTCCCTACTGCTTTTCTTAATATATCTGCTTCAGCTAAAGAGAATCCAGCTAAGTGTTGAGCTATCTGCATCAATTCTTCCTGATAAATACAAATACCCTGAGTTTTCTTAAGTATTGGTTCTAATTTAGGATGGAGATATTCTATATTTTTCTTTTTATGTTTTCTAGCTATATATTCTGGGATAAACTGCATAGGTCCTGGTCTGTATAAAGCAATCATAGCCACAATGTCTTCAAATTCAGTTGGCTTTAATTGTTTTAAGTAATTAGTCATACCATCTCCTTCTAACTGGAATACAGCTTTGGTTATGCCTTTTTGTAATAGTTCGTAAGTTTTTTTATCATCTAAGGGAACATTCTGGAAATCTATTTTAAGTTTATCTCTTAGAACATATATTCTTGATAAAGTATCTTCAATAATGGTTAGGTTTTTTAATCCTAAGAAATCCATTTTTAATAATCCTAGATCTTCTACTGAATGCATTTCATATTGAGTAACAATGCTTTTATCATTTTGAGTAGGGAATTGAAGAGGAATAATATTAGATAAAGGTTGATCAGAAACCACTACTCCACAAGCATGGGTTGAAGCATGTCTGGCCACTCCTTCTAATTTTTGGGCTAGATCAATTAATCTTTTGGCTTGTTCATCTGATTCATAAAGCTCTTTAAATTCTTTTATCTTAAAAGTATCTTTTAGTTTAAAACCAAAAGGAATCATTTTAGCTATTTGATCGCAATAACCATATTGATAGCCTAAAGCTCTACCCACATCTCTGATAGCAGCTTTAGCAGCCATTGTTCCAAAGGTTATAATTTGAGCTACTTTATCTCGACCGTATTTCTGAGCTACATATTCAATAACTTCATCTCTTCTTCTGTCAGTGAAGTCAAGATCAATATCAGGCATAGATATTCTTTCTGGGTTTAAGAATCTTTCAAAAAGTAGGTCATTTTTTAGAGGATCAACATCAGTAATATTTAATAAGTAGGCAACTATAGAGCCAGCGGCTGATCCTCGGCCTGGGCCAACAACTATTCTTTGCTCTTTAGCCCAATTAACAAAATCTTGGACTATCAAGAAATATGAAGCAAAACCTGTTTTTTCAATAACTGATAATTCGTACTTTAATCTTTGTTTTATTTCTTTGCTAGGATTAATATATCTTTTCTTTAATCCTTGCTCACATAATTCTTCTATATATTGATTAGTAGTTTTTCCATTAGGTACTTCATATTTAGGAAGTTTGGTTTTTCCTAATTCAAATTCTATATTACACATTTCTGCTATTTTCTGAGTATTTTCTATTGCTTGAGGAACATCTTTAAAAGCTTGGATCATTTCCTCTGGATTTCTAATAGAAAAGTCATCTGATTCTATAGTTTTTCTTTCTGGATCACTTCTATCAGTTCCAGTATTTATCATCATCAAGATATCTTGGGCTTCAGCATCTTCTTTTTTAGCATAGTGAGAATCATTGGTGGCTACCAAAGGAATACCATATTTTTTAGACATTGATATTAAGGCTTGGTTAACTATCTTTTGTTCCGGAATATTAGAGTGATCTTGGATTTCTAAATAGAAATTATCCTTACCAAACATTTTCTGATACTTTAAAGCTAATTCTTCTGCTTCTTTGTGTTTTTTAGCTATGATTAATCTAGGTATTCTGCCAGCTATGCAAGCAGTCATAGCTATTAATCCTTGAGAATGTTTAGCTAAAAGGTGGTCATCTATTCTTGGTTTATAATAAAAGCCTTCTAAATGAGCTTTGGTTACTAATTTAACTAAGTTCTTATAACCAGTTTCATTTTTAGCTAATAAAACAAGATGATATCTTTTATCATCTATGTTAGGTCTTTTATCGGTCATCTTTTCAAAAGCAGTATATACTTCACAGCCAATAATGGGTTTAATGCCTTTAGCTTTAGCTTTTTTATAAAACTCTATAGCTCCATATAATACTCCATGATCTGTTAAAGCAATAGAATCCATACCTAGTTCTTTAGCATAATCTAAAAGCTCGTCTATTTTAGGCAAGCCGTCTAATAAAGAGTAGTGGGAGTGGACGTGTAAATGGCTGAATTTCATGATTATCTCATTCTACCTTAACACATATTGCAATGCAAATAAAAAAACGCCCTGCGAATTAATATGCAAGGCATTTATTTTTTGATCAGCAGTCTACTTTTTCGGCCAGAGTTTCGATTATCTCAAGGTGATCTTTCCCGGTTTGGATGATTTGGTCTTTGAGCTGGATTTTAGCTTCCAAGAGCTCTATTTTTGTTTCTTTATTGGCGGCTAATCTTTTCCACTTCGCGATTTCCTCGTTCCTTCTTTTGATTGTTAGATCGAACTCTTGGCTTTTACGTTCCAAATTTCTTTTCTCGTTTTCCAGACCTTGGATAGTCTGCTTTAATCCTGTAATCTGATCTCTTAGTTTGTCTGCTACTGTTTTTCCTGCCATTGTTTTCTCCTTTCTGTTAAATAAAGAGTTAATTAAATTATTAAGGTGCAAATTTTGAACAATTAAATATTAGCTTATTATTTAGAATTAGTCAAGGTTTGTGTTATTATATATTAATGAAATATCCTAATTTCAAAGAAGAGAATAGGTTATGGAAAAAAGGATTTAAAGTAGTTGGTATTGATGAGGCTGGAAGAGGTCCTTTAGCTGGACCAGTTGTTGCTTGTGCTTTTTGTTTTGATAAAAAAGTGTCTTTAAAAGGAATTAATGATTCTAAGAAATTATCTTTTAAACAAAGAGAAGAGGTTTATAATAGATTAAAAAATAATCCTAATGTTAGATGGGGTATAGGTAGAGTTTCAGAAAAGGTTATTGATAAGATTAATATTTTAGAAGCTACTAAATTAGCTATGAAAAGAGCTATGAAGAACTTAGATGCTGACTTTTTAATAATAGATGGTAATTTTAGTATTAAGTCCAATGTTCCTCAGAAATCTATAATTAAGGCAGATGAAAAGGTTTATTCTTGTTCTGCCGCCTCTATTATAGCTAAAGTTGTTAGAGATAGAATGATGATAAGGTATCATAAGAAATATCCTGATTATGGTTTTGATAAACATAAGGGATATGGTACAAAACTACATAGAGATAGTATTAAAAGAAAAGGTTTTTGTGATATTCATAGAAAGAGTTTTAATGTTGCCTAAATTTAATTTTTCTGCTATGATAAGATATTATGGCAGTTCCAAAACAACATCGTTCAAAATCTAGACAAGGACAAAGACGAATGCATATTCATATTAAGAAGCCAAAACTGACTTCTTGTTTAAAATGTGGCAAACCAGTATTACCTCATACTGTTTGTTTAAATTGTGGTACATACAAAAAGAATGAAGTTATTGATGTTATGAAGAAGCTTACTAAGAAGGAAAAGAAGAAGAAAGAAAAGGAGATAAAAGAAGGTGAAGCTCAAGAGAGCAAGCCATTAACAATGGAAGGGTTATCTCAGAAATAATATGGCATCAAGACATTTATCAAGATCAATAGCAATGCAAAGTCTGTATGAATGGGATTTTGCTGGCAAAAAGAAAGAAGATTTAAAAGGAATTGTTGAGAAGAATATTAAAGAGTTTGGTCCTGGCTTAGAAAGTACTGATTTTATTCATCAATTAGTTGATGGTGTTGTTTCTAAGATTAATAATATAGACAAGATTATAGAAAAAGCAGCTCCAGAATGGCCTATTGAACAGATAACAATTGTTGATAGAAATGTTTTAAGAATAGGTCTTTATGAATTGCTGTATGGTAATAAAGAAGAAGTACCTCCCAAAGTAGCTATTAATGAGGCTATCGAGTTAGCCAAGACATTTGGCGGAGAAAGTTCTGGTAGGTTCATTAATGGAGTTTTGGGAACGGTATATAATGAATTAGATAAGAAGTAACATGCAAGATTTTTCAAAACTTGAGAAGAAATTAAAAGTAGAGTTTAAAAATAAAGATTTATTAGTCCAGGCTTTTGCTCATAGATCATATCTTAATGAGAATCCTGACTTTAATCTGTTCCATAATGAAAGATTAGAGTTTTTAGGGGATGCAATTATAGAGAAGATAGTAACTGAATGTTTATTCTTAAAATATCCTGATAAGATGGAAGGGGAGTTAACTAGTTGGAGAGCAGCTTTAGTTAATGCTAAAATGTTGTCTAAAGTAGCTCAAGACATAGGTTTTAATGATTTTCTTTTATTATCTCAAGGAGAAATAAAAGAGAATGGTAAGGCTAGGCAATATATTCTAGCTAATACTTTTGAAGCTTTTATTGGTAGCCTATATTTGGACCAAGGAATAGGTATTTGTGAGGACTTTATTAAAAAGCATTTATTAAAAGAATTAAATACAGTTCTTAAAGAGCGTCTTTTTGAAGATGATAAATCAAACTTTCAGAAAATAGCTCAAGAGAAAAGAAGTATTACTCCAACATACAAAGTATTAGATGAAGATGGTCCAGACCATGATAAGACTTTTACTGTGGGAGTATACCTTAATAAAGATTTAATAGCTAAAGGACAGGGCTCTTCAAAGCAGGAAGCAGAAGAAGCAGCTGCCAAAGAGGCCTTAAAGAAAATATGTTAACTATACGTTTTTTCAGGATAGGGAAAAAGAATCAACCTTCTTATAAAGTAGTTGTTACTGATAAGAGAAATGCTCCAAGTGGAGGATTGTTTAAAGAAGAAGTTGGTTTTTATAATCCTATAACTAAAGAAAAATCCTTGAATGGAGAAAGGATTAAGTATTGGATTTCTAAAGGAGCTCAGCCTTCAGACACAGCCCATAACTTATTTGTTAAGGAAGGAATTATTGAAGGTAAGAAAGTTTCTGTTTTAAAGAAGTCTAAGAAAAAGAAAGAGGTTCCTAAAGAAGAGGTTTCTGCTGAAGCTTCAAAAGAAGAAATAAAAGCTGAAGAAGTTCCAGCTGAAATTCCAAAAGAAGAAAAACCTGTAGAGGAAGTAAAGACAGAAGAAGTTCCAAAAGAAGAAGCTCCTGTAGAGGAAAAACCTAAAGAGGAAGCTCCTAAAGAAGAAGTTGACAAAAGAGAATAAACGAGTATAATTGATTATATAGATATAAGAAAGGTCGGTTTACTTTTTATAATCTAATATGAATTGAAAAATTCAGAAAGGATTTATGGCTAAAGCAACAAACGATCAAGATTTTCTTGAGTTCATTGTAAAGGCTTTGGTTGACCACCCAGAAGACGTCAAAGTTGAAAGAAAAGTTGACGAAATGGGAGTATTGCTTTCTTTGAAAGTAAATCCTGAAGACATGGGTCAAATTATTGGTCGATCAGGTTCTACTGCTAGGTCTATTAGATCTTTAGTTAGAATTATTGGCTTGAAGAATCATGCCAGAGTTAATCTAAAGATTGAAGAGCCAGAAGGTGGTAAAGCTCAAGACAAGAAAGCTTCCGAAGGATTGGAAGATTTGAAGTTATAAGTAAATCATTTTACATTAATAACGGACAGTGCTACCATTATATATGGTAGCATTGTTTTTTTATGATAACCTTTGATATTATTACAATCTTTCCTGAGATTTTTGATTCTTATCTAAAAGAGAGTTTAATTAGTAAGGCTCAGAAGAAGAAACTAATTAAGATTAAGACTCATAATTTAAGAAAATACACTTCTGATAAGCATAAATCAGTTGATGATAAGCCTTTTGGAGGAGGTTTGGGTATGGTAATGAAAGTAGAGCCAATATTTAAAGCAGTTAAGAAGATTAAGAAGAAGAAATCTAAAGTTATATTATTTACTCCAAGAGGTAAGAAGTTTAATCAGAAAATAGCTCATCAATTAAGCAAGTATAATCAATTAGTTTTAATCTGTGGAAGATATGAAGGAGTTGATGAGAGAGTAGCTAAGAATATTGCTGATATGGAATTATCAATAGGGGATTATGACTTAATGGGAGGAGAGATTCCAGCTATGGTAGTTATGGAATCTGTATCTAGATTGATTCCTGGAGTATTAGGCAAGAAAGAATTGTTAAAAGAAAGGATAACTAAGAGTAAAGGTTTTATAGAATATGCTCAATATACCAGACCAGAAATATTTAATAAGTGGAAAGTTCCTAAAGTATTAATTTCTGGAGATCATAAGAAAATTAAAGAGTGGAGAAGCAAACACTCTAAAGAGATCAAGAAGATTATTGAAAAATAGCTATTTTTGTGTTAGTATATTAATTACAGTTTGGGTAGGTGGCAGAGCGGACAATTGCACGAGACTGTAAATCTCGCGACTTCGGTCTACGGGGGTTCGAATCCCTCCCTGCCCACACATTGGGCCTGGGTAGTTCAGTGGTAGAACGCTTTCTTGGTAAGAAAGAGGCCGGGAGTTCAATTCTCCCCTCAGGCTCAGATAAAATTATGGCAAAAAAGAAAAAACCATTTACAAAGCTTCAATGTGAAGTTTGCAAAAGAATAAATTATTTTACAAATAAGCCTAAGCTTATGGTTGAGGAAAAGTTAGGTTTGAAGAAATTCTGCAAGTGGTGTAAAAAGCATACTTTACATAAAGAAGCTCGTAAATAATTATCCTATTAGATTTGAGATAGAGTTTGTAAAGTAAAAAGCTCTCACAGAGGAGAGTTTTTATTTGTTTTCAAAATACCCATATGGCGGCAAAGATGATGACACCTCTAATTCCGTCTGTTACGTCCTTGA